>Ga0233445_1000460_pt1 | contig 46514 bp, 73 predicted proteins | sample SI_124_October20_5_FD_182779 | JGI IMG/M metagenome (GOLD analysis project Ga0233445, IMG submission 182779) | Seawater microbial communities from Saanich Inlet, British Columbia, Canada - SI_124_October2016_100_MG | ecosystem: Environmental > Aquatic > Marine > Inlet | place: Canada: British...
GAATTGGGTTGCAAGTTTTTCTCTACTTTGAATTTCGAGTTGGGCTTCTAAGGCTCTAACTTTCTTTGCCAATTTTGGTTCTTCTTCTGACTCTTCTGCTACTGGAGCTTCCACTGGTGCTTCTTCAGGTGCTTCCTCTGGGGTTGCTCCCTGTGGCTCTGCTGGAATAGCTTCGGAAATAGATGCAATTTCGTCAATTACGACTTCAAGGGCATCTACAACTTCTTGTGGGCCTGCACTACCTGCATCTGAACCTTGTTCAGGTGCTGGAGCTGCAGCTACATCAACTAAGTCATTTGCGACTTTGGTTAATTGAGCTAATAGACTTCTAGATTGATTAACAGTTAAAACGCTGTCTTTTCTAGTCATTAGTATTACTAGTGTTTTTATACTATATAAAGAAGTAATACTACAAAATAATACTAGAGTAATACTAGTTTCTTCTGAACTTTGGACTGTCTAATATCCTAAAGGTTAGGTCTGCATCTAGTATACCTGTACTCCTTTGAGAGTCTCTAAGGGATGTTAGTATTTCATCATCAGTAGTGTTTGTTACTACGTCTAGGGCCTCTAAAGAACCTTCATCAAAGCCTAGTGCTGGTATTCCACCTGCCTGTTCTATCTCTTTTAATTGACTTCTAATTAATTCAGTATCAGTTGCTGGGCTTTGTCTAGTGTCTGTTATACTGTTAAAACCTATTTTGTTAGTACCTGCTTCAAATAATCTCTGTAATCTAATAGCATCTAGTGGTATACGAGCATCTAAAATACGATTCTCTACTGGGTCATACACTCCACTACCTAAAGAGTCTGGATGATTTGATTTGTATGTTGCAAATGCGTTCATTATACTATCTGCTGATTGATTCTTTGCTAGTTGTATCATACCTTCTGTTACGTTAAATCTAGCTTTAAGTATTGTTATTTTAGCACCTAATAGTTTATTATTTAGTTTATGTATTCCTTGTTCACCAACATGATTTGGATTAGATAAGGATATACCGTTATTTACATTTGTTCTTAGTCCAGGAAATTTTGACTTTGGTAGAATGTGATGTGCATCTGTACCCATAGTTGGTTCTGGTATTGGTGATTTAACTCCTGTCAAATGATTTATGTATTTTTGGTCACGAGGTTGTATAGCTGTAATATCTTCTGGCATACCTACTGGGTCACCTGTATCACGCCTTCTTACTTTCTTTCTAAATATTTCTTGGTCGTCTATCATCTGTTTATCTACAGGGCCAACTTTTGGTGCTGATACCCTGAATGGTTGTTTACTTATATTTGCTGTTGGTACTAGAGTAAAATCTGATTTTGTTGGGTCTACTTCTTTACCATTAATAAATGTCTTACCTCTCACCTTTCGTGTATCAATACCTAACCCTCTTATTGTTGATGCTGTCATTGGCGTTGGATGGCTTGCATATGATACTTCGATACCTTTACGTGTGTGCCTTGCCACTTCATGTCCGTTGAATAATAATCTCTTACCATCTGACACAAATGATGCAGTTGCTTCTGATTTTTTAGCTTTAAATGCATCTAATACTCTTTGTGGTGGTCTACCATAACCTGCTAGTTTTTGTTTCATTTTACCAAATCTCTTTGCGTTCTCTCTAGATATAACACCTTGACTGAAACGATTAAATTTTGGTTCTTTACCTGCTGGTGATTTATTTAATGATGGAGCACCAAATTTCCTTGTAAATGTTTCATTGAATGTTTCTTCTTGACCTCTATCTTTTAGTAGTTTACGTTCAACTCTTCTATCTTCAAGTGTATTACTTAGACCACTAGTTCCAGGTTCTACATTTAATCGTGGATTTTGTGTGTTGACTGGTTCATCACTTGTTTTATATTTACCATCTGATGTTGTTGAGATGATTTTCCTCTCTACATTTTTTACAAAACCATCCACCCTAGGTTCTGGTATTCCTTCTGCAAATTCTTCATCATATGCTATAATATCATTATCTGAAAAACTAAATGGGCTATCTGGGTCTTCTTTTCTCTCTTGTATTTTTTCAGCTCTATTTACTCCAGGCCTTCCAATTACTCTTTTGTATGGGTCTTTATCCCTGTCAAGAAAATTATCACCAGCTAATTTTGCTCTTAGTTTACTAATTCTATTAAGTCTGTTTTTCTTTTCAATACCTAAATGAATATCCTTCATGGATTTTCTATGTTCTGGTGACATACCTCTACTACGTCTACGTGGATTGGTCATTGGTGATAACTCCCATTGATTATTTTATCTGGGAACAGTCCTGCCTTTTGTTCTGCAAAGGCTAAATCTTGTTCTTCACCACGTATAATTTTCTGTCTGTTTGATTCACCTGATTTTCTATTGAATACACCCCAGTTTGCTTGGCCTGCAGTTTCTGTAAAGAGTGCCTTGTTTGCTAATGGTGAGTACATTTGTTTATGAGTTAGAAATGCTTGATGTTCACCTTCTGGTGAAAAATCTGAAAGGTTACTTTTGTTATGTCCATTAATATCATGTACTATTCTAAACAAGTCATTTGCTGGAATATCATTACCATCATCACCTATAATTCCTGTACCTTGTAACATTGGGTGGTCTTGGAAATTATCAGAGTTTGCACCAAAACCATGTTCTGTTGGAAAATAAGACAAGTGACCATTCTTTATGTCCTCATGCATTTCATCTGCAGTGATGTAACCTTTATCACCTTCTTTTTGTTTAGTTATTTTTAATCCACCTTTCACTAACTCTTCATATTGTGATTTTGTTTCTTTTATCAAACTATCATATGATGCCTTTACATCTGGGTCATTTGGTTTATGTTGTAATGCATCATATCCATCTGCTAACTGTTGACCATGTTCTGGATTGATTTTTACTTTATGGTCTGTTTTTATTTTTGGTACAAAGCTCAAAGGAATCTGTTTCTCCTTAATGCTTTTGTCATATCTCTAAAACCATCACCTGTTTCACCTGTCATTGGGTCTGCACCAACAACAAATCCTAAATCAATTCCAGATTTTTCAATATCCTTTAATGACCTTAACTGTGATGAATTTATTTTTGAATGAATACCTACACTGATTCTTTCACCACTTCTTAATATTCTTCTTTGTATTCTTGGTAAACCATGTTCTGCACTAAATCTAGTTACTGGGCCATCATTACCTTTATCTTCTTGAGTATATTGTGTATTGAAAATAGATTTAATTGTATCTGTATGGTCGTCACCACCACCAATATAATCACCTCTTGAACTCAAAAAGGTTGATTGTTTTTCTGGCATAGCACTAGAATGTATTCCTCTCAATGCAGCATCTATGTTAGGATGATTAAATTCACTTTTAGCTTTCCTTACTTCTGGATGTTTTTTTTTACGAATCTTTACTTTCTTGGAGTCTTGATATGTCATGTTGTGTTCACCTAATGATGCTATTTTAAACTTTAGTTTACCCAGTCTTAGTTGTTTTGATATTGTTTTTTGGCTAGGAGTATCATCATCAATAAATACATTATCTGGGCCTATACCATTATCTTCTAAATGTTGTGTGATTGTTGTTCTTTGACTTTTAGTTAATGGATGTTTTGCATCTATATTCATTCCAGTTGCATCAGCAGATACTCTTGACATACCAGTTTGTTCTAACAAAGTAGTCATATTTCTACCATCAGTTCCCCACCTACTCATCACCTTTGCATCAGCAGTTGCTGCCATCTCATTAAATTTTTTATCTGGGAATGATTTTAAAATATTATGTGACATGGTTCTATGTTCTGTTTTACCATCACCAAGTAATTGACCATCTGATGTTAAGAAATGCGACCCTGTAAAACCTTTTGAAACACCTAGTCGTTTTACTGCATGTGATTGTATTTCTTTATGTTTTGGATGTAACACATGTGGTTCATCACCGTTAAACCTTGCATGTGGTATCTCACGTACATCATTGATTGCTACTTTTTGTAGTTTAGCTTTTATGATTCTATTTCTGTCTTTCTGTGTTGGTTTATTTGGTTTAATCTTAGTTTTTCCTATTCCAGCATTATTCTCTGCAGACATTCTTTCAAAGTCTTCCACCCTACCTCTTGAACTTGAACCACCAAATGGTACTTCTTTTAGTAAAGGTTGACTATCATGTTTTTTTCTTGCCTTTGATAATTCTTTTTTACCTATATCTTCCATTCTTTTCTTAGCATCATCTGATAAAGCTATTCTCTGTAGTTTTGCCTTTAGTCCTTTAGTACACACTATACTGGCCTCTTTTTGTTTAGCACTTCTAAATTGAACTCTACACTCATGGTTAGTTCCTACACAAGTACCTTTGAGTAGGGCAATTCTTGCACCATATGCTGGGTTTTCATCAAGTGCTGCAAGGTGAAGTGCTTCCCATTTAGATATTTGTCCTTCTGCTTCTCTAGCATCTAATTGGTAAATAGCTGGTGAACAAAATGGTGGTAGTGTCATGTTTGCAAACTTTGGTAACATTTCTATCATGGCATAATAATCACCATTCTTCTCACCAATATCTACAATATTTCCTACTCTAAATTGTTCTTGATGTTCAAATATTTTATTCAAATCATTTGTTGGAACATATGGATGGTCATATTTTGCACCATACACACTAGAACCATGCCAGGTTGATGATGTAATTACTAAAGGTCTTCCAATAAATTTATTCATATTATCTTTTGCAGAGTGTGCAGCAATACCCCATCCATTACCATTAGTTTGTTTAGCGTTAAGTAACCAATACTTTGCATATTTTCCTTGTTGGTTTTCTAATGAAGCAGAACGATATAGGCCTTTTTCATGGCCTTTCATTAGGATTGTATGTCCATGGTCATGTGCTGTTTTCTGACTAGCAAGTTTCCTTTTTAATTTAGAATTAATTTTAGTATCATTATCTATAGGTTTCACTTTTTTCCCATCATCAATATATCTTTCAAGTTGTCTTCTTTCGTTTTCTTTTTGTTTTTTATTTTGACCTTCATTTTTTTTACCATATGGGCCATCTATCTTATAAACATCAGAAGCTCTAGTATATTCTGTTTCTTTATTGAAATTCTTTACACCTATCGCTGTTTTAATTTTGGCTAATCTCTTTTTTAAATCTGGTGATATTTTAGCATCACTTCCTTTTGGTCTAATTGGTTTCTTTTTATTTATGAATTGGTTCTCTGCTCTTAATCTGTTTTGAGTTTGAGTGTTAGTACCTTCAATGGTTGCAGATGGTGATTTTGTTCCTTGGATTAATCCTCTGCGTGCTTCTGGAGTAGATGGAAATTTAGGGCCACCAGTTACTGCTAATTTAATTTTAAGTAATTTAGCTTTTTTCTGACTTAATCGTCTTAATCTATCATCTATTTCTTTACGTTTTTTATCCATTTCGTCAAGTTTCTTATCTGCAGTCATTATGCTAATACCTCAAATGTAATTGGGTTTCCAGTGTATATTGAACCATCATCAAGTCTTAATCTTGGTCTTGCTGTCCAAGCTCCAGCCTCATCAAATAATGTAGAATCTGTATTAAGGTGATGAATTTTTCCATCAGTGCCAGGGGAGTTAACTATTGATGCAGCTAATTCAGCACTATCATTATCATCTGGGTCAGATACTATGATATAATAACTACCTGGATTTGCCTGTAAATCAAAGGCCACATTTGAACCAGATTGAGTATCTTCTACTGGGATTACAATATCTGTATTAACATCTCCAACTGCTGGTTTTCCTATGTTCACCATACTATATATACCCCATTATTCTTATTAAAGTATTTGAGAAGCATCCAAATCTAACTCCGTTCTTACCTGTGAGGCATCCAAATCAAGTTCTGTTCTTATTTGAGAAGCATCCAATACTAATGCCTGTGTTCTAATAATTATGGCATCAACTGTGAATGTGTTAACTCCCCTGATAGTTATACTAGAATCTACAGTGAATGTCTTAGTTTGTTGTTTTACTAATAATGTATCAATAGTTGTTGTCTTGGTTACTGCCAAGTCTTTTAAGATAGAGTCTGTAGTAAATTCTTTAGTTAGAACATTGACTAGGATTGTGTCTATTGTGGTAGTTCTAGTTGTAGACAAGGCCTTTACTATGGAGTTTATTGTGAATGTCTTTTGTTGGTCTAAATCTTTGATTATTGTGTCAGTTGTGAATGTCTTGGTAAATTGTTGGTTTAAGATAGAATCTACTGTAAAGGTTTTTTCGTCATTTGGACTAGTTCCACCTACAGTCTTGAGTATTGAGTTGGCACTAGTTGTTACTGTTTGGGCCTTTTCTACATGAACATCAACTGTGAATGTCTTGGTTGTTCCAGCAGAACCACCACTGGTTGTAATTAATGCATCAGCACTAAATGTTATTGTGAAAACTTCTGCTCCAGTTTGATAGTCATTTGAGTCATAATCATCCTTATCATAATCATCAGTGAATATGAATACGTCTACAGTAAAGGTTTTAGTTTTTGTTTCAGATATTACTGTATCAATATCAAATGTTTTGGTGGCATGATTAACTGTAATAACATCAACTGTTGATGTTTTAGTTGTTCCTGCACTTCCACCAGTTGTTTGTAATATAGTATTAATAGTGTATGTTTTAGTGAATGTATCCCAAAGTATTGCATCTGCAGAGAAATTCTTGTTTCTTGAATTTACTTCTGTATCATAATCATCATCATCATAATCATCAGAATCAAAGTCTGGAATGTATGTTATTGTGTCTATAGTGAAAGTTTTGGTGTTGTGGTCAACTAATATAGAATCTACTGTGAATGTTGTAGTAAATGGTTCTTCAACAAACACATCAGCGTTGAATGTTTTAGTCTGGGTTGCTTGTAAGACTGTGTTAGTAGTGAATGTCTTGGTGTCAGAAGGTGATTTTAATATAACATCTATTGTGGCCTGTTTTGTTACTGCTAATGATTTTACTATAGAGTTTACTGTGAATGTATCAGTAAATGTATCTTGAAGGAATGTATCTACTGTGAATGTCTTGGTTCTTCTGTTGATTAAAATAGTGTCAGCATCAAATACTTTGGATTCTAAATCAACAGTTGTAACATCAATGATGAATGTTTTGGTTAACGATTGTTGTTGAATTAATACATCAGAGTCAAATGTCTTTGTTCTTCTATTAATTAATATGGAATCTACTGTAAATTCTTTAGTGGATGTAGCTTGAAGTATTGTATCAGAATCAAATGTTTTGGTAAATGTGTTTTGAAGGAATGTATCTACTGTGAATGTCTTGGTTTTTGTGGCCTTTAATATTACATCAACAGTAAGTGTTTTAGTGTTATGATTTACTAAAATGGAATCTGTATCAAAAGTCTTGGTGAAGGTATCTTGTAAAAAAGAATCTATAGAAAAGGTTTTAGTCTGTATAACTAAATCTGTAGCATAATCATCATCATCATAATTTACTGCAGAATAATCAACCATTGTTATTCTCTTCCTTAATCAAATTTGGTGCTCCACCTACCCACTTACCTGCTACTTGGATTAATCCAGAAGCTACATCTATGTAAGCTATGTTTTGAACATCAACACCATTTACTTTCTTTGAAGTTCCAACAAGGATTAATTCACTGGTTAATTCACCAGTTTGAAAGTTTCCTGTTGGCCTTCTCCTGTAAATGAGTTTTTGACTAGGGTCGAGAAATACTCTATAGATTAGATTGTTATTTTTTAGAATACCAAATGCTGCAAGTTTACTTCTGTCAATATCTGGGTATCCATTCTTAGAACCATCTTCGTTGAATTGTTTCAATTCTGTACTATCAGAATAGAAAGCTGTCCAAGTGAATGTTTCTCTAAGTTGTTTTTCTAACATTGTATTGTCTTTTCCTACACATTGTATTGTGTTTCATGGGTATTAAACCTACCTAAATTTCATCATATTGGAAAGTCAGTGTTTCATCTGATTTGTTTCCAGGTGTTGCAGTGTTAATTACTGCTAATTGTAAAACTAGATAATTTGTACTTTCACCAATGGCATTAATAATTGAACCATCTTCTGAAATACTTGGGCCTGATAGTGGTGAACCACTTGTAAATGTAAAAGCATCAGTTACACCTGTTAACCCTGCGTGGGCTGCTACAACTTCATCACCAGTTGTTCCACTTGTACCAGTTGCTACTTCATAACCTGCATCTGATGCGTTGTTATGTGTTGGAAATTCATCACCAATATTAAGTGTAATTCCAGTACCAAAACCAGTACCGTCAGTATAAAATTTAATATTATCAACTTGTGTGTCTGGTGCTGTATCACAATAAAGGTAAATTTGTTTCCAGTAAGAATAATTTGTACCTGCTGCTGGAATTGGTACAGGGTCTACTGAATCAATAGTTGTATTATCGTTAGTTTTAAATCTCAAAGTTGGTGGGCCTAATGCATCAACATCTGTTGAAGCTCCAGGTGTTGCATCTGTTCCTGTTGTGTCGAAATATACACTAAATGCTGCTACCATGATATATTATACGTGTTTTTAGTATTTAAGCGTTCAAATGTGATTTAGTATCTATCATTCCAAAAATTAACAGATTTGCATTTTTCTATGATATTAGGTGGTAGGTAATCCTCAACTTTGTAGTTTGATTTACTAACAGAGTTTGTTTTAATCGTGTGTAATTCCATACCATATTTATCATCATCATACATTATACCATTTAGATTGACTTGTTTTAGAGTTTTTAATGAATGAGTAAATTTATCTATGCCTAGAAAATCATACACTTTATCTAATTCTATCTGTGTATTGTTTACAAATTCATTGTATTCTACAAAATGTGATAATCCACGATTCTCAAATTTTAATAAATTCTTCATACCTTTTAATTGTAAGTCAATCATACCATTTTCTTGCATTAGAAAGTCACATTGTTTTTCAACATCCTTACTATGATTAACTAAATAATTATTATCTGTAGTTTGTGCCAATCTTATAAAAGAGGCCAATACTTCTTCTAATGGTCTTACCATAACTATAATTTTAATCTCATTTATAAGATGTTTTTTTAATTGTTGTAGTACATTTTCGTGACCCCATGCCTGTCTATCTATAATATATTTCTCTTTCCAATTTTCATAATAATTTGGAATTATATTCTTTACAACATTATCCAATGAATTTGTGTCTGGAAAATTATCTAATATTTCATCTTTGTATAATTTAGTGGTAACATGTATTAATTCTGCTACTGGACTATTTCCTGTTACTGCTATATCGGGATTCTGATTCATCAAACTGGCAAATAATGTATTACCTGCTCTTGGTAAACCAGCTAGAAAGAAATATTGTTTAGTCAAGATGTAAACCACATTCTTTTGAATCTTCAAGTTCTTTTTGTTCTTCCTTACGTCTATTCTCTAATGTTACTAATTGTGATACTGATGCTTTGAATAAATCCTTATTGTTAGAATCTTTGGCTACCTGTAATTCATTTTTAAATCTTTGAGTAAAAGACTCAAATTGATGTGTGTTGGCATTTTTAGTATCAAAAGTATTATCTTTTTTAACTTGTTCTTGTTTGATTATTTCCCATTGTTGCACCTCTCTGACTCTATCCTGTGCTATTCTTTTCATATCTAGTAATTGAAATTGTTTTTTCTTTATCTGTGATTGTTTAATTTTAATTATTGCCTTATTTGAAGATGATATATGTTTAAATAATCCTCTAACAGATGATAATTCTTCTATCTCTGCTTCTATCAATTCTATCTCTGCCTGTCTTTCTTCATATTCACATGACTCGTACATTAGATTAGTAAAATGAACATTTTGTTCTCTCACTGATTGCCAATATTTACTAGCAGGTGTTGGAAATTTCATATCAGTTAATACTGAATACCTTGCCTCTGTGTCAGTTCTAAATATTTGTCTTTTATTAAAAGTGTCTTGTAATTGTGTTTGTAATAATTCCATTGTTTTCAAATCTTTTTCTGTTAGAATACTAACAGATTTAATATTGTCTAAACCATCTTGCGAATAGGTGGATACATCAATCATAATATTATTACGTTATTATTGTATTTAAATTATACTATTTAGATTATGAGTATTTTTCAGTTGAAGTTTTACTACCTGCTCCACCATATGTTGTGGCTGTTATAGCATCTCCTGCAGTTGCAGCCAAATTTCTTGAAGTATTCATAGCACCACCACTAGACCAACTTCCAGATTCATAAACTTCGGTAGTTGTTGTATTACCTACACCACCATTACCTAATCCTTTAGATGCACCACCTGCTGCTGCACCTGCTACGTTATGTGCCAATGATGTTGTACTTCCACCACTTGACCATGATGTACCATTATATTCTTCACAAGTTTTTACGCTACCAGTAGAATACCCTGCAAATGCTATCATATCTGATTGTCCTTCTCCACCAGCACCATGTAAGTTCTTTGCTTCTGATGTTGCACCACCTGCACTAAATGATGTTCCGTTGTATTCTTCACAAGATGTTAATCTAGTTGCACCACCATCTCTTCCCATTATTACCATACCATCTGATACTGAACCAGCAGATTTTGGTTGTTTTCTTGCTGTACTCATTGTACCACCACCACTCCATGATGTACCATTATATTCTTGACTTGCTGTACTAGCAGTTGCATTACCTGCCAATGCTCCATCATTTATTGAACTTCCAAATACAGCATGGTATCTCACTGTTCCAGATGTAGAACCACCACTAGCCCATGTTGAACCACTAAATTCTTCTGTTGATGATTGTGCTGCTCCACCACTCCATCCACCTACTGCTAAACATGAATCTGTAGTTCCTTGACCTTCCCAATTATACCTACCTGTAGATAATGAACCTGTTGCTGCCCATGATGTACCAAAAGGTATTGCACTAACCTTACCAGATGCCACAACACCAAATAATGTATGAGGTGAATATCTAGTTTTATCTTCTAAAAAACTACCAAATCTCAAGATATATCACCAACTACTCGCCATGTATCTGTGGCAGTTTTAATTGCTGTAGCTGATGAGTGTTGGGCTCTCAATACTGGTGCATCTGATACAGCACCTGTACTTGTAATAAGTACACCTGCACCTTCATCTATAGTGGTTAGACCTGCACCAATGGAAATTATTGTAATACTTGAACCAATAGGATAAGCGACACTAGAGTTTGGTGGAATAGTCATGGTTACTGCAGAAGCGTTACTTGATGTAACTATGTCACCTGCATCACCTAATACAAATGTGTAAGTTGTTCCAGTTTGTGCATTAATATCATATGTTAGGCCATTTGCTGGCATAGTACAATTAGTTAAAGTACCACTTGTTGGAGTACCAAGAATTGGTGTGGTTAATGTTGGTGATGTTGCAAATACTAATAGACCAGAACCTGTTTCATCAGAACATAAAGTTGCAAACTCTGCAGAAGTTGATGATGTAATTCCTGTAATTGGAAGGCCAGTACAACTTGTTAAAGTACCACTTGCTGGAGTACCTAATGCTGGAGTTGTGAGAGTTGGACTTGTTAATGTTTTATTAGTTAAAGTTTGAATAAAATCTGCTGTTACCAAAATATCATTACCTGTGAGTAGTGGTAAAGTGATAGTTCTATCTGCTGCAATATCTGGAGTTGCAAATAGGAATGAATGGTCGTCTGCAGAATCTCTCATTTTAAATGCACCATTTTCAAATGTCCAAATTACTGCTGCATTAATAGTTACTGTGTCTGTTACATCTGTACCACCAAGCATGTTGTTGATTTTATTCATAACGTCACCATGGAATTTGGTAGCTGTTGTAGTACCTGCACCAGATATAGTTGCCCATGTCATACTATATAAAGCACCATTAAGATATTTAAAGAATTAGAGAGAGATTGTATAATCCCAGTAGGTTATATTATCATTCACATATGGTATTTGAGTACCTGCTATAATCCTCATATCTGCTGGTAATATCTCAATATCCCATAATAATATGGTACAAAACATTACACCTAGTAATATATATCCTAATATCTTAGTTTTGCTCGTTTCAGCCATCTCTTTAGTCTTCCATAATGACTCCATCTGCTGAATATTCTAGCTGGGTATTTTAGTCTGGCCCTGTAAATATCTCGTTCAGATAGGTCTTTTCTATCATTCCCATAATAAGCATCCATTACATCTGCACCATCACTGTTACCTGTTACATCATGTCTAAGACCTAAACTATGACCCAATTCATGTATTAAGACATTGATTATATTATAAGTTCTAAGATTTGAGTCTGGATTTGCGTTCTCTATCCATCCATTGGCCATGGCTTTACTACCTTTAATTGATTTACCATTGTTAGTCCAAATATAATCATTATTGAATATTACTTTACCAGATACTGACCCTTGGCCCGGAAAATATGCATAAGCTAAAACACTTGGTCTTTCTCTAAAATGGTCGTCTTCATCACTTGATTTAAAGTCAATAGTTAGGTTTGATGCTCCACCACCAAATACATCTTTATCATACCAAGCTGGTTTGAATGTAATATCTATCTCTAAATCCCATGTAGTCATGGCCAAGTTTAGGGCCTTTCTCACTTCCTTTGTAGATAGTGTTCTACAAACACCAATTACATTATAATACATTGTTTTATGTGGCCATTTATGTGCCCATTCTTCTTGTTTAGTTTCAACAAATTCTGCCTGCTTCATATTTGAATATGCAATACATTCACCCATGAGTATAATACGTTAGCATTAAATAAAAAGATTGTGGTTTGAATAGTTACCTTCTATTTACTTTTCAGTTTGTTAATAGCTTGGTCAGCAGAGAATCCTGCTAACAGACCTAAGACTATAGCTTGAGTTGTGTTTAGGACACTTGACACATCAAATATAGAGATTGTTGCCAATGCTGCTACACCTGCTGTAATCAATGCTCCTACTGCTAGTCTAGGGCTAAAGTCTTCTGTACTTTTAGCTGCACCTCTAATAACATTCAATCCTGCTCCACCTAATGCAGAGAGAATCAGAATGGTTTCTAAAGTTACCATATCAAGTATACGTCAAAAAGACATTTAAACCTTGCTGCTGTAGTAATACTAGATGAGTCAGGACATCTCTCGGTACGTTGACTGGAAAGCCCAAAGCTCTCATAAACGTAGTTTCCTCAAAAGTGGTATTTCTTATTAGGTAACGTTTGTTGTTTAATAGGAAGTATTACTTTTGAGTTCAATATCTTAATATGGTGTTATCACGTATAGTATGTTATGTCAACGCAAATTAACAAATGGCTAGTAGATGCATTTAGATGTGCTACAATACAAAAAGATGATAAGTTAGAGATGGAAGTTTTCTTTATTAACATGGAGAAGAAGCGACTTTACGAAGAGAGTTTATCTCCTTAATCTTATTCTTACACTGTTTTACTATTGTTTTTTCTATACCTTCAAAGGTATCTTCTGTATCAGTCAATGGCCTAGTTAATCACTTGGAACATTGTTAGAGTACATCCACCAACATCTGGACATCTAAAGTTTAATGTATCTGTACCATTTACATAAATGACAAACTCTGTTGGAGTTGCTGCTGTAAATGCTGCACCTTTAACTGGTAGCCAATTTGAACCACTATCTAGGGTATATTCAATACTATCATTTGTCATAATTGTATAACATGTTATTTTTTCCCCTCTTGCTTCACCACTTAGAGTAATATCTGCTGCGAAAAATTCAGCATCTTCTGCTTTTGCACCAGTTGCTCTACCTAGTTCGGCCATACTAATAATACCCCATTATTGTATTTAAAGGATTAAAAGGGAATTTATGGTGTAGTATAAAATATATCAAACACACACCCTGCTGTAAGATTAGCAGTTCCAGAGTCTGCACTACCAGTAATCTTTATATCTGTTTTTTCTGGGAATGGGCCATATTTAATTGGAATATCAACATAAGTATCTCTAAGTTGTAATTCTCTAATAAGGAAAAATCCCTCTTCATTAACTAATCTATAAAGAAAAGAACATACCACATTTTTATTTCCAGCACTTCCAGCATAATAACTTCTAATATTCGCTGTTTTACCTGCTGGTATTGTGAATTGTGATTTTGCTGTTTGATTTCTACCTTGAGCTATATTAAATTGAATATCTCCACCTATCGAACCTTCTATATCAGCAGAAGCCTGACCACCTGTTCCCCATGTAGTGGCATGACATAGATTAACTCTCAAAAATTCCAGTGTTGTTGTGGCTGGTGTAGTACCAGTTAAAATTAAATTCTCTTCTATCTCATTATAATTTTCATCAAGACCATGAATATCTACTGACCTAATACCTGTACCACCAATATCATCATCTTCACCACCAGTTACAGAAATAACTGCTGCTGTAGTTGGCCATACTAGAGTTCCACCATTCCACCACACATCTTCTGTGGTTGTTCCTATTGTTGGATTTCTACCAAATACATCTTTATGTATTGCTCTTGGGTTTTGTCCTATATCACTTAATACAATACTATCTAAAGGCTGTGCAGACATATTATACATAGGTTAATATACTATTTTAACTATAATATGGTATGAACGCAAATATTACTGTATCAGAACGCAAAAACGATACTAACAAACAATACAAAAATAGACCAACTGGTTCTTAACTGAACTATTTTTTTTCTTTATTCTTTAATGCACCAGATTGTGGTGTTAATGGTAATATTAAATCTAGACAGTGGCCTGCTTTAGTCCACCAGCATACTTTCTCACAAGTTTCTCTGCTTGCCATACTCAACGAGCTCCCTTGATGATGTTAAAATCAGACCAATAATGGCCGAAAAGATTGCTGTTTCCACGCTTGGAGCACCTACTGCCATGGCACTGCCTGCGTATGGAGTCACAAAATAAAGTCCAGTATTTCCTATAACTCTTGCTATCGGTCTTGTGTTCATACATTCTTATACTGCACTATTCCTTTTATCCTTTGCAGTTTGTAATGTAGTGCCTGCTTTAGACCATTTAGCTTTAACTGGGTCAGGCCATTTGTTTATTACTTCCTGTGGTGTTCCTACTGCCCATTGGTCACCATTAGCTGTAGATACTACCCATTCGTCTTTGATAGTCCATTCATCCCATTTATCAGCTAGTCTTCTTTCTTCATCTGGCCATAAGTTATTTGGATTAACGTTAATTGCTACTGGTTGTGCTCCACCCATCCATGTGTTAGCTTGAGGCATACCACCACCCATTTGGCCTCTAGACATTGTTTCTTTATCTAATTCTTCTAATCCTAACATATCTCTAACTCCATCCTCATCTATTAATCCTACTTGCATCATTTGTGTTAATACTAAGAACATATCTGGTGTCATTAAGGATGTAAGTTTAGGTTTGTTGAATTTGAATTTAATCTTAATTGGAATATCTCTTGCATTTTCTTTATGGAATAATATGGCTAGGATATTATCATAGTATTGTTTCTCTACTGTGTTTTCAAGTACAATTCTCTCTGGTCTAATCTCTTGGTTAATATATGCATCTACCTCTTCAATGTTGGCGTTACCACCAAGTTTACCAATATCACCTTCTGACAACATAAATCCCGGAAGACCAAATGCTGTAATTATTGCTTTGATTAATCCACCTCTAATAATCTCTAGGCCACCAATATCACTGGATGGTGGTGTATTTAGTACAGTTACCCCTACCTCATCAGTTGTACTTGGGCCAGTTACTGCGATACTTTGGCCTTTAGAGTCATTAGCATTAGTTAGAAATTCATTTAATACTGCATCTTCATTACCAAATTCTTGTGGTGGGATTGGTACAGAATACACTGGTGGTTTGTACCATGTAGACTCTGCAGCTCTTTCATAATCTTGATTTAAAATAATGTTAAGTGTGTTGGCCTCATCTGCAATTCTTGCTACTTTACTGTCACCATAATAATCTGAAAATAATTCGTTGTTAAATCCATGCATGAGATAAATCATTCTGTTCTTTGGTAGGATATTGTTCTTTGCTGGTGAATGGACACCTATGATACGACATCCTTCTAACTCGTTTGTGTTCTCGTTTACTACTGGTCTTTCTGTAAACTCTTCTCTGATTAATCTAATGGCCTCTGGTAGTTGAAAATTACCTTCATCATCTGTGGCCAATGGTGTTAAGGCTAGTACACATCTACCCTGCTCCAATGCAGCAAAGTATCCATTAAACAAATTAACTGATAAATCCATATCAACTGCCATTTTATCTACAAAGTCTTTAATCTCTTCTATTGTCATATCCTTGTTAAGATAAGGTACGTGTAATGTTTTACTGTTGGCCCATTGTTCTCTCTGTTCTTCTGGTAGTTCTTCCTCACTTCTTGGTACAATTTGAGTTGTATATCCTTGACCTGTAGTAAATGTAGTAGCAATTCTACATGCTCTGTATACATAAGGATTATTCATAGCACTTCTAAGCTCTTTACGTTGAGGTTGTTTCATTGGGTCTACTACTGCATAAACGTCAATACCTTGGAATTTATCTACTTGACTACCTTTAACTTTCTTCCATGCATTATTCTTGTTAATATGTCGTTGTGGATTTGTAGAATCTGTAGCAAGTCTAGCTGTGGGCTTATCTTGTTTTGCAGTTTTAACCCTAGATTTTGGTGATTTTTTAGCTGCCATAGTATTATTACGTACCTATGACTAATTAAGGTTTATAATAGAGCACCCATCACTGGTACAATATGTGACTGTAGCAGAGATACCTATTCCAATATCATGGCATCTACAAGTACAAACAACAAAATTGGCCTCACCATGAGATTCTTGACATTCTTCACAAGTCACAATATTACTAGGTGAGCATGGGATAAAAAGATTATGGATTAGACATCTGGTTCATAGGTATCTTTGAGTCTTTGTAGTTCTTTCTTATTGTATTCTACTTTTGCCTCTTGGCCCTCTATCATTACTCTATAGGTGTGTTTGTTGATTTTAATCATTAGATTAACCCCTGTTCTTCCATAGAGGCCACACATCTTCCCCATGAACCTTGTAGATTAACTAATGTATCTCTATGTTCTGCTACGAAAGAGATTAAATCCTCATCTGATAATTCACCAGACTCTGCAAGGATAATACCTGTTACGAGTTCCATTAGGAATACACCTTCTCGATTGGTTTGAGAATGATTACCTTTCGGCCCTCTACATCATCCTCTACTGCTATGAATTGTTGGCCTGCTGTGATTGCTTTGGCTGTTTCGCCATAGAGTTTGATGGTCATTCTATAAGCACCTTTACTTCTGCTCTATGTTTGTCAGAGCAATCCCAAATTGCTTTTCTAATGATTGGCTCTAGTTCCCCAATAAAAGCGTGGCCTAGAGTAATTGTGATTTTTGTATCTGCTGGATGTTGTTTCTCTAATGTTTTCATATCTAGTGTACGCTAACATACTATATAACTACTACCCTAATTCTACAACGGTGTTATACTGTGTTTAATGCTTTCTCTAGGGCCTTGTCTGCCATACTATCTAAATCACCTCTACCAAAACTTGCTACTGCTACTCTTGGTCTAACTACTCCACCCATTGAACGAGCTGCTGCAGAACATGCATAACATAAGGCCCAGAATCTATCATCATGGAAACCTGTTGGATGTTGGTATAGTACATTACCAGCTTCTGATATTTTCCTCTCTTGTTCTAGTATTTCTCTGAACAAATCTTTATCGTGAACTATTAATCTCTCTTGGTCAAATAGGCCTTTAACTAAACTAATCATGTCTAGTTTGTTTGTTTGTGATGATATAATATCTCGTAGTGGTATTTCTTTAGAGAATAGTTGTTTAGCTCCATCACCTACTCCAAGTCTATCGTATCCTATGGCCTTCATTCGTTCTCTCTGTTGAATCTTTAATAAATCATCTGCTATCTCTTTAAAAGCCATGTGAGGCCAAACCTTCTGCCCTTTCTGTTCGAGCATTTTATCTTCCAATTTAAGTACCTGCAGCACAGTATTGTCAACTCGTAAAGCAACATCTAGGCCACCAAAATTTACTGATGTACTCACATTACACCACTATGGCCAGTATCGTGACCCTTTCTTTCATCTATAATAATCTCTTTAGTTATCTCTTCGTTAATACTCATTTTAGCTGCTTCTAATACAAAGATAGACTGTATTCTAGTTAGGTCATGCTTTGCAAATAAATCCATTATATCCTTTGTTACTGTTAAAACATCACTGGCCATGGTATTACTACGCTATTATGGCTTATAAAACCTTTGAGTATCATATGCTCTATTTACGAATACTTTGAAGCATTTGGAACATCTAAGGAATAATCCCTTCCACTGTGGGTCATGGTTACACATTAGGTACTGATTCGTCTGGGATTAACTCTATGATAAAGTCTGATGCTCTTAATTTGATTTTATTATCTGTTGATTTAATGTATTTTAAATATAATGCATCTAACTCTTTTTTGTGGGCCTCATAGTATTCTATTTCCTTTTTACTCATTAATTCACGTTTTGTCATATTAACACTATCTCACATACTGGGTCGCATTTTACTGTATTGTTTGGTAGTGTATGCATTTTACATATTACATTAACTACAGTGAATGGTTTACCATCTATGATATATTGGTCACCTTTTGTTGGTTTAGCTGGTAATACACCTGTGGCCTCATACTCAAAGTCTGGGCCTCTAACTAGTATACTCATAATGATTTATCCGTTCCTCTTGCTATTCTACATTTGAGTGGTTTGTTATTCTCTTGATTAAAAGAGATACATTCCCAGCAACTATGCATAAGTTACCTCACATGCATCTAGACTGGCCAAGTGATTAGCGTATGACATTGATAGACTGTCTAGGGTTAGTTTAGCTTGTTGGCCCTGTTTCATCATATCGGCCACACCTCTACATAACTCATTTTTACTTAGACTGCCTATTTCTATCCATCCTTTCTTATCATCTAATACTTTTATTTTCTTAGCGTTCATGTCACTATTACACATCCATGACCTTTATATCTATCGGACAATACTCATTATCAAAATGAATCATAGCACATTCACAACAATAGTATTTCATGGGAATGTCCTCACTACAGTACCTGCTGGTGTGTATTTCTTTGACTCGCATCCTGCACACTTCCATATTGTCATAGGGATAGAGTTGATGTGTTCTCTACCCACGTTAATATAATCATGTATGTGGCCTATTGTAACTCATCCCTTAGTTCTATTACTCGTTCAATGGATTTATGTATTGCTATTAGTTCCACTTCTAATAGAGCTTGGTCACATATGATGTCTTCTTGTTCTTGTGTCATTATTCTGTAAGTCCATGAAGTTCTCTAAAGGCCCTCAAGAGTATTACTTGGTCGTTTGGAAAGAAGTAGGTATGGTCAGAGTTATCGGCCTCATAATATAACTCTGCTGCAGCACTGTGCATCTCGTTACAGTAATGTGATGCTTCACCAAATCTAATATCTGCTCGCCATGCATGTTCTTTTCTTTTAAGATAGTCATTGACTGGTCTTAGTGAATCTACTGTTGTATTGAATTTCATCCATGCTTCGTGATTCCATTTTTGTTGTACTCCCCAGCTAATATGGGCCAATTCATGTACTGCTACTGCTCTGTAATATGCTGGTGATTTGTGGTCATAGTCAAAGATTTTGTATACTGGTTTATGACCTGCTTTAGTAACTATTCTACCAGTTGTCACTCTACCATATTTTCTACCACCTTTAATGATTGAGATTCTCTCTATGTGTTTTTGTAATTTCTTAAATTGTGGTTTCATTAGGACTGTAGTGACTTCATCTACTACTGTTTGTCTTACTGCTCCTTTGAATGGAGTTGCTTTGGCCACGTATAATTTTGATTTGATTTGTTTCTTGATTGTTTTTCTTTTCATATCTAGGATACGTGAATATGGTATATAGGTATTACCCCACTTTCACAACGGTGTTATAATTAATCTACAGTGGCCCTAACAGTTGGTATCTTCTTACCTAGTTGAGCATCAGATTTTTGTGACTTTGTTTTTACTCTTCTCTTGCAGCATGGACATCTAGGAGTACCTTTGACTATTGGACATACCTCATGTTTAAACCATACACCATAACTACTACCACAGTTTCTACATAGGTGATGAGTTTTGTACGCTGGGCCTGTTGGTCTACCACTTGAGAATCTTTGACAAATATCCTTACAGTATTGTCTGCCCATAGATACAGTGGAGCTTACACCACTCTTTGGTGCTTTGTTTTTGGCCCTTATGTATACTCCACCTATATCCTGCAAGATATATATTATTACACATCCTTGTCAATTAAATCTTTACAGAGGTTTGAGCCTGTGTTATAATGTTTACCAGTTATCCAGTTGTATGGGCAGTGGCAGCGTGAACAAATCATCTGTTAAAGTGATTCCAATGACCATAGAACCATACCCACACACTACAGATATATCTACATCTCTCACATGAAATAATACATGGAGCTGGGTGATTATCTGATGGTTTATCTAATGTTATATCTGGTGTCTTATGACCAAAAATAGAGCAGAGTATACTCATGCGTATACCTCTGGTTCTGGTCTGTGTTGGTCTTTTAGATGCTGCTTGTAGTTCTGGCCATGAGAGCCTTCATGTGTTTCACATTTAGACTGGATACTATCACCCATTGTTGTAGGTGGGTCGTCATTAAAATCTTCTATGCTTGGCATTATGACTATATTACGTGAACATGATTAATAAGGTTAGTGAAAAGGATAGTGCCTTTAGATGGAGTCGAACCACCATTATGGCCCAGTGCCTTGGCTTCCTATCTTGGTAGTTAGGCCACCAGCCAGTCCTTTACTAGTCAGAGAATATTTAGGATAATTAGTCCTCGGTTCTTCTCATGGTCTAAGGTCGCCTTGCGTACTCCTTTCAGAGTCCATGGGGTTTCTGTTTGTCTTCACGCTGCTGCTTACCTCAAAGCATTGTCGAACTATTGGATTTTCAGGCGTTGCCCTGTATCAATCTAGGATGCGTACATCTTTCGATACTACTAATACGTCAATCTTCTATAATAGTATTACTACACAAAACATAGTATGAAAGTTATGTTAATAAAAAAAGAAAGGAATAGCTTATGCTACTTCCATTGTGCCAAACTTACCTTTGGTTAATGATACTTCACCTTTGAACTCATTGGTATAACCGTTACCGATTGTTACCTTTGAGCCTTTACTAACTAGGCCTATATCATCACCCCATAGAGTGAGTTTGACTTGGTTCTCTTCACCGACACCATCAAAAATTACTGCATCTGCAACATCAACGCTTCCACCATTTTTCAGGTTTACAGTTCTCTTTGGAGTAACCTCTCCAACTTCTGCTTGTACGTTAATACCACTACGCATCTTTTTTGCTTGTGCGATTGGTATAAAATCTGTCATTACTATAGTATAGTGAAAAAAGAATAAAAAGGTATCTATTTAATCTCGGGCCATGAAATACCACAATGTTGGCCAGAGTGTTGTGTTTCCTATCATCATTATTATTTGATTAGGTGTTGAATCTATTAACACAAACCAAACTGTGATTGATGTGCATATAGCTATCCAAAACACAATGAATGTTGCTATGAATCTATTCATAACTAATTTACGTCAGTATTACTTTTAAACTCTTCTATTTTATCATACAGTGCATCAGTATAGTCTGCAGTCTTTTTAATGTAAGTGTCTTGAGAACCATCTTCACCAGTGAATACAATTACTATCTGGTGGATTGGAGTACCTGTGTTCTCTTCATACATTAGAGCATATGCTGTGGACTGTAAGAAGTAAGACTCTATCCACTCTTCTGGTTTACTCTTCTTAGTTGTTTTAAAGTCTATTACTGATAGTTTACCACCCCACTCACCTATTACATCTGCAGTACCTGCTAGGCCCATGCGTGGTGAGAACATTTGTATCTCTAGGTGACGTATGTTATCTATCTTGTTTAGCCTGTGTTTTAGATTCTCAAAGTGTGCATCAGCTAATAATCCTTCACTGGCTAGTATCTCATTGTTAAGATAACTCTCACACATCTTGTGTACTCTAGTACCATTTACCCCTGCTTGTATCTTTACGTAATTACCTATGGCCTCACCTGCTTCTAGTGAACAGTTATTCATCTTGGCCAGTTTCTCATACCATTCGCTAAAGTCTTTACCATCATTAACTACTCTAGTTACGCTATGATAGATATTGTTCTCTTCATCTACGTAATGTCGTACATGGTCTATGTTCTTTCTCTTTACCTTGGGCCACTTGAAATTAGATTTGATATGATTGAATGTCAACTTAATATCACTGCTACCCATATAGGCCATAAGATTGCGTTAGCAATAATTGCATACCAATAAAGTTCCATAGTATTACTACGTTAACATAGTATAAAAGGGCCTCGAATGAGATTTGAACTCATATCCCCAGCTTCACAGGCTGGTATGCTAAACCAAGTTGCACTATCAAGGCCAATGGTGGTGGTTTTACCAACAAGGATGATATACGTTGTATCACCAGCCATGTTGGTCGGATTATCCTTTATGCCTTACTAACCACCAAAGTGCATCTATGTCGACTTGGTACTATCTATTAGTTAACATAATTAATAAAGGTGGTGTTAAGGTGAACCATCTCACTAGCCTCATGGAAGTCCATATCCCTCATGTGTTTTTCAGTCGGTACTAACATCCTTTAACGTGCTCAACCTAGGGTAAGTCACTGATGATGCTTTCTGCTAGCAGCCCTCAGGGCCACATGATACGTTATCAGATTATTAGTCTGGCGTATTGTCTTGCTTTCACAATTACTATACTATAGTTAACATGATTATTAAATATATCCCTACAAATCATCATATGTATCTATCTCTGCTGGGATATACACTACGTCTTCCTCTTTGAATACACCAGATAGACTAGTAGTGAACTTGCAGCAGAACTCTTGCTCAAAATCTATTGTTGGGTTTTTCTTCTCATTCTCTATTGTTTTTTCATCTAATAGTTTACCCATGGCCACTTGATATGGTTGCTCTAGTTTATAGTATTCATTCTCTGTAGTGAATAGTGACCAGAAGAAACCTCTCTTACCGTTAGGTGTTGACTCCATGATAAAGTCTGCATGACCAATGTTAGCTACGTTAGGATGCACAGCGTTATACACCTTGGTATCATCATTAAGATTGATAAAGGCAGACTCTGATAGGAATACACAGATTACGTTCTCTTCACCTCTCACTGACTCGTTGGCTGGGTAGGCCTGTATGTGTATACCATTGAATAGTGTAGCCTTACTGCTTTGATATTCTGGGAATACATCCTCTTTACTCCAGTATTTACCATCTAGGTCTGTAAAGCCATCACCTATGATAGCTATGAATCTACCTAAGAATCTGTTGGCCACATCTTGGTTGTTACCTGCTACTATCATTACCCTGTGGTGTGACTTGTAGTTACCATTCATACAGTTGAATAGAATAATACGCAAGGCAGTTTCTGTTGCACCTATCTTTCTACTCTTGTTTAGTAGGAGTTTGTGGTACTTATTCCACACTCTCTCATACTCCATTTGATAGTCAAACATCTCTGTAGGTTGTGATGTAGCTGGATGTATTGGTGCTCCCACTACATTATTAAAGGCCCTAAAATCCTTCTTTGGTACGTTAGGAGTAGTATCTATTACCTTGGTTACCTCATGTTTAGTGATAACCTTAGTGGCCTGATTATTTACGGATTGGATTGCTCTCGCTAGGTTGGCCATATTTCTTATCCAGTTCTGCTTCAATGTGTATATCTAAAGTTGGAGTCATTTCTATAGCTGCTTTATCCTGTATTAATTGATTCATATCTGTAATACTCTTTTGTAATAATCTCTCTTGGTTCACACCTTCTGTTGAATAGTCTGTATCTGATAGTTCTACTCTATCTATTTGGGCCTTTAATTTAGCTATTAGTCCATCTAGTTTAATTAATACTCTGGCCTTGGTGGCCCTTTGTCTTTGAATAAACATCTCATTGGTTATCTCTATCTCTTTAGCTGCAAAGTTTTGAAAGTATTTCTCTACAGTATGTCTATTTAATCCTAGTAATTGTGCAGCATATCCAGCACTCTCATAATTCTCATAATGTTCTAGACAGTCTTTCTCTATCTTAGTTTGTTTTGGTTTACTTGGCCTACCCTTGAGTCTAGTTTTCTCTACTTTATCAGGCATATAGTATTACTTAGGTAATATCATATATAAAGAAAAAAGGTGTTAGAGTCTAACCTTTACTATGTCACCTGCTTTGACACCTCTCAAGTTAGCTTGTTCTTCTACTGCTCCTAGATATACACCATATGGTTTTTCTGGTACTACTATACATCTATACAGACTGCTCTCTGGGGAGTATTTAGGCCCTAGAGTTATCTTTGGTCTTTTGTCCACTGGAGTATGTCCAAAACCTTGTATCATATCTGTGTTTAACACCAGATTTGGTACTGGTATTTGTTTCACACCAAAGTCTGTTGATATATGGTATGGCCCATCTGTACTGTCTGCCCAAGTATTAGTCGAATGGGTATCAGAGTCTGTCTTGGGCTTTACCGAGAAAAACTACTATATAACCCAAGGTTGTCAAAGATAATTAATAGTTCTTCTTTCGAGTCACTAATATCTTGTCTTAAATTGTTGAGTTGTTTTTGGAGTCTTTCTTCTTTTTTGTATAAAGCAACTAGTGCTTTAGATTTTGTTTCAATAGTCATAGTATTACTATGGTGAACACGTTACTTAAAGGTAGCTATTCTATTGTTTGTGGCAGTGTCTGTTGTAGTAGTGCTGCCATTTAGAGTCACCACGATAATGTCTTTCACCACATTGAACACAGAAAAATTGTAGTGGTATTTTATGGGTGTAGTTGTCTATAGGAATATTACCTATTTCTTTTCTCTGTAAACTATTCATTTTGTCTTACCCAACAACTTCCTTAGTAAATGGTCTGGCCTAATATTGAGTCCATATCTATCTTCTACATAGTCTATAGCAAATAGTCTTACTACACTGATTAACCCAAACACTACACCAATGAGTAATGATGCTAGTAGTAATTGTTCTTGTAGCATTGTTACAAAGAATGGTAGTATGGTTAGGTTTGCTGCAAATGCTATTGGCCATCCACTACCACTGCTAAACCCTGCTTTACTTAGCATGTATTTCTTTGACTTCATTGTTTTACCTCTGGTTTATGATAATCTTTTATTACATATAATCCCTTCTCTGTAGTTGTATCACACTCATATCCTCTTTGTGATGGGTATTCTATATCATCCCATGCATCTTTTGGTGTATTGAATCGGGTATCCTTACCTATTCCACTGTTCACTGCATCTGCTAACATGGCACAGCATGCCATAACATGGTCTAAGTGTGATAGTTTAGACTCTTTATCGTTGTCTTCCCCCCCTATCCATGCAAATAGATGTCGGAGTAGTGCATCATAGTATCTGTTCCAGTCAAGTCCTTCACCATTTTTGTAATTATAATCAGAGTATTTTTCTACACCATATGTTAGTGCTCTTCCACCTGCTAGGATTGCTTGAGTTGGGAATAGGCCAAGTCTTGGCTTACCCTCGTCATACTTTACACTCATTGTCCACACCTACATTTTATGTTGATGTCACCGTTGCACCATGCAAAGACCACCCATACTACTGCTGCTGTTGTTAGGAACATTCCACTCATCACAAATACGAATGGGTCTTTGAATAAAAATCCATAGACTACTCCCACTGCTAGTAATATTACTAGCATATGTTTTAATTCTTTACAACTAAATGGTAATTTAATTTCCATAGTAATACTACACAAGTATTACTCTTAAAGCTATCTATTATCTCTAAGGTATCTTACACACCAGTTATGAAATTCTATATCGTTACAGTTAGCTAGAAATTCATAATCTTTATCACTAATCTTCATCTTCATAGAACTCTTCATCCCATTCAGTTGGTGGATGAAATGGTTTATTCCTTGGCATTGGGTCTAGTGGAAAAGGACTAGTCAACTTCTACATCCTCTGCCTCTTCAACAGTTTCAAATTCTTTCTTGGCCTTTCTAAGTGCCTTTAATGATATTTTGATAGTAATATCCTTTACGTGTAATTTGTCAGCAAAATCAATCATATCATGCATCTTACTTAGCATTTTTTCAGTGTCTTTATCACCAAACATACCTAAAATGGCATCCTCTGCAGTATCTGCTAGGCTGTTCTCTACAGTCTTAATTAACTTATCTTCCATGATACTATTACGTTAAAATGGTATTAAAAGTAATCTAACCTACTTTCGTCAAGCCTTTAGGTTGACCGAGGAATCCCCCAGTCACTTGAGTCATGTTAGGCTTATAGTATTACTAGGGTAACATACTATTTAAAGTATTACTGACAGAGTATTCTGCCTATGTATAGGTCTGGTCTTAGTTGTGCTATACCATCTATAATACTAACCCAGTAATGGCCTAGGAGTGGATTGTCTATGAAGAATGAGCAGTTCATTTTACTCCATAGTATATGGATGCTCCATGACATCTGCATTTTTTGTCTGCTGATATTAAATCAGACATCTTTAGTTCCTGTGTGCAGTATCTTATTGTTCTAGCTGATATTGTTTTGAATTTTGCTGCTAGTTCACCTGCTGTTGCACCATCTGGTGAAGAGAGGATATGTTGTAGCACCTTCTCTTTTGCAGTTAGTGTGATTGGTTGTGGTTTAGAGTCTGCCACAAACTTCATATTCTCTTTACGCATTAGACATGACCCACTATGGTTTCTTTCTCTGCGTTGAAGGATAGAGTTGTAGTTCCTATTGGAGTACCACTTACTTTATTCTTGGTGTCACCATATCCACTTGTACCCTCTACTAGAAATTCACAGAATGTTCCAGTGTTGATACTTGCTAGTTGTCTTCTGTATACTTTACCAGAGTCAAAGTCCATCTGATATGCTTCACCCGGAATGTATCTCTTCTGATGTAAGTGAGCACATATGAATACATCACAGTAGTTGTCTACCTTCATATCATTCATCATACGTTCTGGTTGTCCACCACCACTTCCATGCATGGACATGATTGACCACTGTGCTAGGGTCTTTTTCTTGTATTTGACTTCTAATGCTAGGTATGCTTTGTAACCTAGGAAGGATATTTTGTTTGGTTTACAAAAGTGGTTCTCTATGTAGATTCTGTTGGCTTCTCTAATTTTGTTCTCATGGTTACCATGGTGTAGGCCCATTATTTTGTTTAGGTCTTTGGTTTCCTTATGAGCATCTATCAGAGGTTGTGTTAACTCTTGCCATTTTTCTCTTTGAGCATCTACGTCTGGTTCAACAGACATATCTCTGTTGTATCTTTTATCAAAGATTGTAATTGCATCTAACATGTCACCCATAAATAGAGTGTGTCTGTTTTTTTGTTTTGTAATTGCTTTAATTCTTTCCTTATACAGTTTCTCATTGAAACCTGCATGACCAATATGGATGTCACCTAATGGTTCTAAGTGAAAAATATCATCCTTCTTTTCAAGATTGATTGTTATTTTCTTGCTTATCATAACAACTATTACGTGATTATAGAATTTAAAGGTTACTTTTTTGCTTTATATGGTGCATTACCATTAATATTTTGAACATAGAAGATAGTCTTCTGTCCACTTACACTAGGGTTTGGTGATTGTCTTGTAATACGAACAACTTTACCTTTAATTTTAACTTCTTGTCCTACTGCTGGTATCATCCATTCATCTCTGAATACACCTACTACTGGTATATCATCTAATGCCCATGGGCCACCATCCCACCAAAATTCTATGTTAACCATTATCTTGCTAACTCTCCACCTCTAGTTTTAAATGTGAATCTTCTAAATTTATTGTTAAACCATAACTTCCAGTTCTCTTTGGATTCAAATAGAGTTGCCTCATCACCAGACTCAAACTTGTAGAAATAACCTACTGTATATTGTGTAGCAAAGGATTTAATGTCCTCAAGTTCTTCTGTAGTGAGTACATCTGCTGTAACTACTGGTGGATTAGGTAGGTTCTTTACGTTAATTAGGTCTGCTATGATGGCCTTGTCAGCCATGTCACCATAATGTCTAATTTTCTCATCATTGGTTGCACCTGTTTCACCTAGGACTTTCTTTACTGTGGTGAATTGATAAAGTACCATACTATTAATACTGCACTATGGGATTTAAGTATTAGTTCTTAGCCATATCATAAATAGGCGTAATACGTTAATATCCTTACGTCTGTTTAGGCCCTTGATACCATCTAGACTGTTGTGACATGGGTTGCATAGGAAGGCAAAGCAGTAGGATAGTATGCCTAGTTTGAGGGTAAAGTATACTATTGGTGTTAGATACTGATAATACTTTAGTCTATCCAAGAATTGTTTATGGGTCTTCTCACCTTCTCTGTAGCATAGGTGATGGATGGTAAAACCACTCTGGGCCTTTCTCATCTTCTTTCCACAGACTTCACACTCACTCCCAAATAGCTTACTTAACTCAAAAATAATAGAGTAGACTGGTGCTAAAGGTCTAGTTTGTCTAGTTCCTTTTCGCATTTAACCAGCTCATCATTTTGAATTTTTAGAGCACTCTTCCATTCTGCTTCTAGAATTAAGTTCTTTTTAAAGGCCCTGTTTATTTTCTTTATTGCTTTCCTACACTCATCTATAGATACCTTCCAAGTAGCTATGTTAATTACTATTGGTTCACATGTATCACATGTAATATCCTCAAACAGATGTGCTCTTCCACATGAAGAACACACTCTAGTTATCTCATATTGAGTATGACATCCCACATGCTTGCATATCATATTGACTGACATATCTACCATATGCATCCAAAGTAATCCACCACATGTTTTTGATAGTGGTTGGGTTGAGTCAACTTGATAATAAATATTATCTACCTTATTATCACATCTTTCTGGAAATTGTGGTTCTAGTGTGTAAAATCTATGTTCTGTTAGTTGTTCTAACTCTACCATTACAACTAGTAATAGGGGTTTAACCCTATTAAAGCTGCCTATAAAAGTGGCTGTTCTAGTGGTTTTATGTCAGACTCTGCAAAGTGTGTAGCTTTACATGAGATACATACGCTGTCATGGATGGTGAACAGAAAGTCTAGTCCACATTCTTTACATGGTCGTGTAATCATCTGGTCGTTTTGGTCACGTTCCATGTATCCTACTCTTGCGTATGTTCTGATTAGTCCTTTCTCTTTCTGGCATGGACAATATTTTGCATTGGTTGGTTTGTCTGCAAATTCATCCTGTGTAATTTTCCAGCAAAGTCCTTCATCATGGGTATTCTCACCCATTACCTCTGTTTTGTGTTCACAGTGGCCTAGGTGGCATTTGATTTTGATACCTTCTGCAGAATAGAGAGTATTCATTGTGGTAACCTCTCTTCTACTTCACTGACTAGAGTGACTACCACTTTAGCGTTTGCTTGGTCAAATCCATCCTTACCTAATGTAATGTATTTGACTGCTTCTATTTCTACTGATTCACTACTGGTTGCATCAAGGCCAAGTTTTGATAAAAAGTCTTGGGCTTTAAATTCAATCGTAGTGATTGTTTTTGTGTTTACATTGGTCAAGATAATCCCACCTTCTTTTGTTGGAGTAGTTGGGCTGCCCAGATATGTTTACATTTGTTACCTGCTTCTTTATTGTCGTAACACGTGCATGTTTCTCTGGTGAAATTGACGTTATATGGTTCTGCTTCACTACCATGTACTGCAGCTCTACCATATTCTAAGAGAACTACGTCACCGTTCTCGATTAGTTTAAAGGCCTTCTCAAGTCTTTGTTGAGATTCATTGGCTATTGAACTCATACCTCTACTGCCATCCTCTTGAGATTTGAATCTTCAAGTGCTGCTTTTACTACTTTTTCTATTTCAGCATAATCCCATTTACATAGGTTTGATACTAAAGCACCTAACACTTCTAATTGTGAGTCTCTGTCTGCATTGTTTTTTGGGTCTACGTAAAAATCTTCCCTTGCTTCTTCTACCAATGCTTCTAGTTTTAAATTGTATTGTTTTTTCATATCTAGTATACACCAACATCCTATATAGGTACTTCCCTACAAATAATGGGGTTAAGGGGTGTAGACATATCTACTTCCTCTTAACCATAGTTGCTCACCTATCATTGATGTGAACTCTCTTTCTGCTGCCTTTTGTGTCTTGAATAGACCAGCTTCTACCCATTTCTCACAGACTTCTGTAGAGTCTACAGTTCCATCCTCATCTTTTGACTCTAGGATGATGTCTGTCTTACTCTTTTCCTTGTCGTCAGTTTCACTCATTAACTTCATCTGTTGTCCTGCGTTCTCTACTTTAACACCTGGGAATGAGTTAAGTGCTGCAGTTTTTAAATTCATTACTGCTCGGACATCATCAATATCTGCCTCTTCTTTTTGGAGTAGTTTGGCTCTTGCTGTACTCATTCTAATCATACCTTCTAATTCTCTTGGAGTCATTGGTATTACCTTGTCTTCACCTTCTGTTATCTGACACATCTGTTGGTAAAAGTCTTTTAACATTACCTTTGCCTCTGGTGTTAGTTTGGGATTGAATCTCTTACAGTAGTTGATGTACTGCATTAATTCTGACTCATTTAGTAGAGTTGGTATTTGTGATTGTGTTGTTATTGCTTCTAACCCAAGTATCTTGTTTGCTATCTCTTGTTCTTGGATAGCATTTGTTTTTACTGAACAAGTGATAAAATCAAATCTTGTCAGTAGGTACATTGGGAAGTTGATGTTTTCTGGAATACCATGTTTTTCATCCCATTGACCCCATTTTGGGTTTGCAGCACTAATTACACTTAGGTAGCTGGGTAAGAACAAGTCAACACCTGCTACTGTCTTTGTTACTACTTGGTTTTCCATAGAGGATAGTAGACTCTTTTGGTCTTCTGGATGCATTTTGTCAAGTTCATCAAGTCCTAAATGTCCATCTGGTGATAACATTACTAATGGCCCACCTGCTGGTTCACTTGTGCCACCATCCATCTTAACCATACCAATACCAAGTCCTGCAGCAGTAGAGTTGTTTGCTAGAACAAACTTACTTTTGGCTATCACTCTAGGTATCTGTTTGATTAGTTCTGACTTTCCTTTACCTGCATTACCTATTTCCAGGGCATGGATGTGAATCCTTCTTACTTCACTTCTGCTACCCATTACAAAGGAGTACATGATGCCTTCCTTCTGTAACATCTTACCTTCTATGTTAGGTGCAAAGGATTTGATTAATCCTTGTAGTCCTTCTGGTGTTTGGATTAATTGTTTAATCTCTGCTGCTCTCTCTTTTGTGATACAGACGTTTTCCACTTCTTCTATTTCGTGAAAATATTTTGAGAAGATGAACTGTTTGTGTTCCTGTTGTGTGCCATTCATTAGGATATCAGTGATGAAGTTACCAGCAACTCTGATTCTCTTGCCTATCCATGTATTGAACACATCATCACCTACTACTTTAACCTCAAAGTCTATTGGTTTGTGAAAAGAGTCTGATGTTATCTCTTGGAGTTTGACAGTTTGAACATAGTCAGTTATGGCAGTGCTTGCTCGGAGATGCATCTTTGTTTTACAGTTTGGACATTTTGGTATGAATGACCTTAGTGTTGGGCCAGATTTGATTAGTTCACTTCCATCATCACAGTTGTTTGGACAAAATACCATACCTTCTTTTAGATAACCTCTCTTTCCAGATACTGACATGATGCGACCATCAACTACTATAGCTTCTTTCTCTATCTTTGGTGAGATTTGTCGCATGGTCACAGTTGGGTAGAACTCTATTTTGATGGTTAGTCTATTCCATGCATCTGTGTCATTTCTACCTGCCATGTTATCTTTGACTACCTGTTGTTTTTGTTCCAGTTGGGTTGGTAGGTTGCGTACCTTCCACTTGGCCCAATGTTGGGTTAAGGCATTTCTTACACCTCTACTAATGATGTGTTCTATCTCATTTGGGAAAGCTCTAAGGATTTCCATAGAGTCTTCATCCATAACATAGGTGTAGGTATGTGAAGGTCTTAGTAGATGTAGGGTTTCCATTTGGTCTACCTGTAGTCTCTCTGATACCCAGTCTGACCAGGCTGATGATGTTCTATTAATCATTGTGTCCTCTTGTAGACTTCATCATCTACTAGTCCTTTTCTTTTACCAAGTAATTTTTGTAAATCTCTCACATCAGTAATTGACATGGCCTTGAGTATTTTCTTCCACTCTTTTTGTTCCAAATCTAATCTTGGAGCATTACCATAATCATCCATTGTTACTAGTGATTTTGATTTCTTGGTTTTTGCAAATAACTCTATGGCTTCACGAATTATTTTGCTTCCAATACTTCTTTGTATTGCTACTGGATATTCTTTGATTAAATCATCATAACAGTTCCAGTCTTTGTCATGTGAAAAACTACGATTTACATTCATACTATAGTATGGTGTTTAGAAGATATAAAGCTAACTATTCTTGTTAATAATTAATAATTAATTAATAATACAAAAAGGTCTGTTAGTGGTTAACGAGTATCTACATCAATTACAAAATATCCCAAGTTTTCTAGATAGAGTTTCTGCTCCCAATCATGTTCTATTTGTTTATCACTGGTGTAATGTATCTCACCATTCAATCTATAGTAAACACCTAACTCTAATATCATAATGTCTGCTATTGCACAAGTTCTCTCACCATTCTCTTTAGTGTAAGACACCATATCTTCCATGATTACTGAATAGTCTGGAAATTCCCTACCTATTTCTCTACACATTTGTTGTTGTTCTGGTCTGAATTGATTGTTATTATTCTCTCGCATCTTATGTTTTGCAAATGATGCAGACTTACTCAAAATCTATTTCCAACATAAATTTTATTCCTTCAATTTGACCACAAATATCTTGGTAATCACCTTCATCTCTGGTTGTCATATCTTCTCTATAATCATAGAGTTTAACTAACTCAATTAATCCTTCTTCTTTACTCTTCATCTAACAACAAATCCTTCTTCATTAGGCCTTGAGTGTCTTCTACCCCTACCTCTTTCATACGTTCATCTCTGATTTTATTGGTTAGTTTCTCATATTGTGAGATACCTTCCTCATTGACAAAGCATTTGTAGTCACCTGCTGGGCTGTTAGGTGATTTCTCTAGTCGGACAGTACGGTTATTCTTCATACCCTTACTAATCCAGTAGATGTACTTGACATAATGACCCATGATGTGGCCACCAATGGGTTTAATCTTCTTACCAAAACCATCTGGATTTGCTGTTACCTGGTTTGTTAGAACAACACTCATGTTTAGGAGTATACTCAAGTTCTTGAGATATTTCATTATTCCTTTAAGTTCTATCTGTCTTTCACCAAGTTCTCCCCTACCTTCATAGGCCAATCTTAACAGTCCTACCAGACCATCTATGACTAGTAGTTTTACATCTCTCTCAATTAACTCTGGTACAAAGGTCTGAATACCATGTTCTAGTTCTGATTCATCAGAGTATAGATGATATCCTAATTTCTCTTCATCATAGGTTACGTTTCTGGCTTTACACATCTCTTCAAATCTTTCAATGTTAAAAGCTCCTTCACAGTCTATGAACATTACACCATGGCCTTTACCTAGGTATTCTGCAGCACCAGTCATTGATAATTGTGTTTTACCACTACCTTCATCTCCATATACTTCATAGAGTGACTGTGTTTCAAATCCACCCTTTGACATTTCATCCAACTCTTCTACTTTGAATGGCACTCGTAATTGTTGTGCTCTTAATGCTTTGAGGGCTTTGATACTTTTTACTTCAATATCCAATCCAGACTCTGCTAACATAATTTTCATCTGTCGTAGATGTTTTGCTGCAGTATCTGTACTAATACCTGATACTCTACTAAATTCTTTAGCACCTCGGATAACCACATCTAATGGTGAAGTAATTCCTACTTTTTCTAATTTCTTAATTGCTATTGGGCCTACTCCCTCTAGGTCTGATAGTTTAAACTCCTTCATCATCATCCACTACCATTGTTTTAATTTTCTGTTGTTCATCCTGTAGTAAATCATATGCTTTACTAAGTACATCTTTTAATTCTGGTGTTAGATTTGCAGAGTAAATCACTGAAAAAATAGAGTGTCTTAATTCACCAAGAATTTGGAATTGAATAACTTGTTCGTTCATAGTATAGTTACGTAAAAATAGAATAAAAAGGTGTTGGTTAGAGTTTTTTACTTGCTCTGAAAGCAAAGTAATCATGCATTAACCCCATTGTTGTGATGTGTTTTTCTTTAACACTAGCTCCTTCTTCACAGAATCTTCCAGCTATGATGAACAATCTATCATATGCTTTTTTCACAAGAATCTCAAACTCACCCATTGGGTCTGTTACCCATACATCATTTTCAACTGTTTTTGGTTCTTCTTTTGGTGGTGGTCTTGCTACTTCTGCAATTTGTTTTGCTACAAGTTTTGCATAGCAAGGATGTGCTTCTGTAGTACCAGTGTTTACTGCTACAGATATTTTGTTTGAACCTTTACCAAAGATTTGGTTGAATGGTTTACCGTCTTTTGTTAGTGCTTTACCACTACCATCATCAACACTACCATAGTTTACCTTTGCATCACATTTGGAGCAAGTGTACTCTTTACCATAGATATCTATGATTTTCATCTTCTCTCTACCTCTGGTACTTTTTGTGTCAAAGCATATTGTTCTTTATGAACCTCAATTTCCTTATTGAGTTTTGTGTTTTCTTCTCGAAGTTTCTTTATCTCTTCCACCAATACTTGCATCTTTTGCTCGTATTCTGCAAATTGGTTTGATACAAATGTTGCCAATCCTACAGATAATGATGAAAAGATTTTCTCTTGTTCTGTTATATCAACTCTCATGTAAATACTACACAAGTATTACTTTTAAATCTACCTATGGATTAACATCAAATTCAACAGCTCTCCAACTTGTACTTCCTGCTGAACCTCTTATGTATAATTGCATCCTACCAGAACCAGTTGCCTTTGAAGTATCATACTTCATACCAAAACATCCTGCTTGATTTCCAAACCAACTATCTAATTGTGCATCTGTTGCTGTTGTTGTGGTTTCCACGTTTGGTATTACAACACTTCCCCTATTACCAATACTAAGAGTGGAAGCTGTTCTTCTTGGCATAATACCGATTTCATCACCAGTTCCTGTTGGTTGAATATAATGTCCATCTTCGACTTCTAACCCCTCATCTGTTATTTCAACTATAGTAGTCCCTGCTACGAAAAATTCATGGTTATCACCACTTGGTACTTGGTAATCAATTCCACCAGTATTAGAACTTATTTTTTGTGTTGAAAAGAAAAATGATATTTCACCAACACTTGATATTGGTTCATCACTAAAATCAGTAGCCTCATTAACTTCGATTAGGGTATTTGTAAATTTCATTTTCTCTAGACCAACTCTTGCTATAATAAATCCATCATCTGGGTCTGTTGAAGTCCATCCATTACCATTAGAATTGATATATGAATTATTACCAAATAACACATTTCCTGTTGGAACTACATCTATAGTGTCACCAACATCTGCATTTTTACGTATTCGTAAACCACCAGTAGAATAATTAAAATAATTTACTTTGTTTGCTGCAGTATAATCAAATATTATTCTATCAAGACCATCCTTATCTGTAAATGTCACCTTACCAAATGAACTACTTACTGTAGGTGACTTGATTACAATACCTCTGGTTGAATTTCTTGACAATCTTCCTTCTGTAGTTACAACTGAATTAGAAACATCATCCCACATTTTCAAACTGTTTGCATTTATTGCTGCAAACTCTTTTGATGAAGAACCTATTGTTACTGTATTACTACCTTCTGGAAGTAAGTTTATTGTGTTTTTTAATGTTAAGGCTGTATCTGTTAAAACCATTCTATATCCACTATCTACAACGAACCCCATAGTATCATCAACTATACTATCGATACCTGTATCATCATTAGTATCAAGCCAGAAACTATTACCATTTGCTCTATGGTCTGCTGTCCAGTCAAATACTTCTGTTGGTGCTCCACCACTTCCACCACCATATGTTGCTACAACACGCCATAATGGTGCTCCTGCTCCAAGTGTATCATACTGTAATAACGCTATTCCAGTAGTTACTACATCAAAATCAACTGAATCTGGAGTTGTAATATTCCCAGTTCCATGTTTTAGGGTTATTGTATTTCCATCTGCTTGTAAAAATAATAATTGTCCTGCGTATGCAGCACCAGTGATAGTATCTAAATCTGTAGGACTTGCCACAGTAATAACTACCCTACTAGAATAACCATCAGTACCTTCTGAAACTGTTAATACACCAGCAGATATAGTTGGTTCAGATGGATAAAATGCTATTGGGCCAATCATTGTGTCACCTGATGTTTTTAATAAACCTGTTATATTGATAGATGTGTTTGTTGTACCAGCTCCAGAAGAAGCAGAAGATGAAACAGCACCAAAGTCTGCACTAGCCAAACCACTATAACCCTGTCTTGCTTGTCCAAAACCCTTACGTTGTTGTTTTTTCATCTCTTTAACTATATCAGATAAATTCTTCCTTACTGCTGGTTTACTACTCAAATCTATGCACTCCTAATATTCTTCTAAGGAATCCACCCTTACCATTAACTGGTTTCGTTATGGAATACTCTATATGTTTTGCTACCAATTTTATTTTATTACTCCCACTACTTGTTTCGAACTCATCAGGTATTAAGTTTTCATTCTCATATAGGAAATAATCACCAAAATTAATATCTGAATAACCAGACGTTGTTATATCATATTCTACATGTCGCCATTGTCTTTTTTGTAGTTCTGCTGATGCATCATTTTGAAGTTGGAAATAATCCATTATCTCTGGTTTCTCGATAAACTCATTTTCAATATTTCTACTCGTATCTTGACCAGTGTTTGCAAGTAATGGTTTTGTGAAATGTACTGCATCAACATATAAATCCAATCTTCTATCTGTTCTTGCTAAAGCTGGTATACCTACAGAATTAAACAAATCCTTCAAATATCTATTATTAAACATATCAGTCCTATATCTTCCTTGGTCGTCATAACTTTCCTTTGTTTGGAAAATAATGGATTTAATATTACGCCATCTAAATATATTAGATACCTCTAATTCTTTTGGTGGAATTATTGTTGTAATAACAGAATCATTTGGTTTTCTTCCTCTATAAATATCAAAACCACCAATAGGTAACTTGTATTCATCCCATTGATTATTATGTTTTAAAGTAAAGTCTTGAGATACAACATTGTCTTCTGTATCTATTAAGAAACAAGTCATTATGAAGTTAGCTTCGTAGTTTGTTGTAAATGTATCTAAACCAACTATAGATGATTGATAATTTAATTTCATCCATATATCTAAACTTGATATTTGTCCATAATCCTCACTACTATCATCTTGTGCATTAAATCCTCTAAAACCATCATGTGTTAAATGCATGTTTTGTGCATCAAGTGTTGCTGGTTCACATACTGCATCTCTACCAGTAATACCACCACCATACCAAAAACCAACATTAATAGAACCATTTATTTTTGCAGATGGATAGGGTAATTGTAAATTCAACCAAGCACCACATCTATGCTCATCAGTTGCTGTTCTACCACTACTCCATGAACTAAAATTCCATCTTGACATTACTGCTGAATTACTATTTAATGCATATGTACCATCACCTTGATTTGGTATTCCACTTTCGTTTGTTAATGTATTATATGGATGTAAATGGTCACCTTCCGTACTCATTCCTTGACCTGTCCAGGTGCTAGCACCAGTATCATATATATATGTAATACCCTCATCTCTAACAGTACAAACCAAATCATCAGTTGTTGATTCATACACAACTCTCCATGTTGCAGTTGAAGCATTTCCAGGAGTAAGACATTCTATTATTGCCTGTCTAAATGATTTACCATTTTCATCATCACCAGTCCATTGTCCTGCTGGTGCAGTGTTTGATTGTAGTAAAACTCTGAATCCACGATAAAAATCAGTTCCTTCATAAAGATATTTTGATAATGTTACACTACCTGTAATATCTGATGGTTCTGGACTTGAAGCAGATACTCTAACATCAACAATAGTTCTAAACCAATTATCTTGTGTATCTTGAACTATAACATTACCATCAAAACATCCAGGGCCAATCTCTCCACTGGAGTTAATATTGGATGGGTCTATACCACAATCTTTCCAGAGTGCTGCTCCAGATTTTGTCCAAGGTGAATATAAATATACTTCACCATAATCATCACCCTTTGATATTGTTAACCAATCAGCAGGATTGTAAAATGGTATATTACCATTATTAGGTGATGATGTAGTACCTGTTCTTGATTTATAAACTACACCTAAATGATTTACTTTGGAATCAATAACATAATCAACATTAGTATCCCATATTGGGTATAAGTTGAATCTTTTTGCACTTGAATTAAATTTAGAGAAATCTGTAGGTAACGAGCCTTGGTCTACTGCACCCCAAGCATGTACCACACTACCTGTAACTGAATCTATTCCAGATTCCGACTCACCAACATTTACTGATGTTGTGTCATTTATTGTAACTTCATTTCCATCAGTTGGTGACCCACTACTAAATGCGTTAAATGCAAGTGTTGTAAAATCAGAATTTGAATTGGTGTATCTAATATCAAAGAAATCAAGAGCTCCACCATCATCAACTGAACCACCAAGTCTATCAACAACTGACTCCATTCTATTATGACATGAATCCTCTGTTACTGCAAAATCATAATTATTCTTTGTAAAGTTTGCAGTTGGTAATTCATTTGTTGATGATAATAATGTTGGTTGTAAACTTCCTTTACTGTTATTATAAGAGTCTATTACATCCTCTGCTACTTCATTAGCACCTTCATAAAAGAATGGTTTGATATGATTTATTTTTTGTAAATGATGTTCCATTCCTTGTAAAATTAACGTAACACGAACACCATCTGATTTTGTCCAACTTGGTATTATTTTTATTACGTCAAATACTTTATTATATTCAGTTACTGGATTACCAGATAATATCTGTATTCTTATTCTATCAAATTGATTTATAACTGGTGTTGTTGTTATGAACTTACCTTTTGGTGCAGATAAAACTAATCTTGCAGAATTAATTTCTGTAGTTCCAGTATCAGTTGCTATTGGTAATGATACAAAATTTTCTGTTATTACTGTTTCTGTTGTTGTGTCTATGTCATAATGTGTTAATGCTATAGTCCAGTTATTAGGCATCTAATGATTCACTGTCCAGCTATATGTTGGAGTTACACCTTCATCACCATTAAATCTCAAAGTTGCAATAAAAGACACTTTGCCATTTGTTTCACCATCTTTAATCCATTTCCAATTAGATAAAATATAACCACGTGGTTGTTCTGTTGCTGCTCCAGTTCCTGTTGGGTTGCAGTTGTATGCTGTAATATCATCCATCTCTAATCCAAATCTACCTTTTGTGTATACATCATCTGTTTTACCATCAAATAACCATTTTTTAACAAGCTGAAATACTGCGTTTGTTTTTGGTGACTCTACACTACCTGTAATAACCCATGTTGCACTATCAACATTAACATCCTGTAACTCATTAACATTACCCTGTGGTTTTTCATTATCACCTATTGCTATAACAACATCAAATTCAGTTTGATGTATGTGTTTACCATCAGTGGTATTTGTAGCAGTAAATGCTATTACATCAGAACCTGCAGCAGTTCTTGTTCCTATCTTTGTAGTACCATTCTCATCACCATCTGTGTTTCGCCAAATATATGAAGTCATATTGTTCCTGCTCCTATTCCCTTGTTAAGTGTACCATTTAAATCATAAATATCTACACCTCTCTTTACATAATCTAAATTACTTCTCACTTGTGATTCAGAACCACGTTGACCACCTATTGTTGTAACTCTTAATGTTCTTCTACCAAAAGTAATCTCTGATTTTTCTTTTAACGAAATTATATTAGATGATTCTTTTCTATAATCTCGTCTAAATCTTCTGTCAAATTTACCACCTGGTTTTAATAAATTATCCATTACTCCTTGTGCTACTTCTATAATTGTTGTAATTACTGCTAATGGAAGAAATGCTTTGGATGCTACTTTCCCAAGACCCTCTAATGCCTTTACACCACCACCAGAAAATGTTGATGCAAGACCCAAACCTTGTGTTGCTGCACCAATACCACCTTGTAATGTTGTATTATTATCTTGGATTTGTGATTGTTCTTGAACCTGTTGTTGTAATTTTGCAAATTCTGACTCTCTTTGATATGGTGTTGCAGATTTTTTATCTTTTGCAGTAGATGGTGTTGCTGGGCCTTCTTGACTACCAAAAATACCACCTCTATCATCTCTATCATCTGGTGTTGCAAATGCACTTTTACTTGATGTGTCACCACTACCTCTACCTTTACGTGGTTTTGATTTGAGTGTGTTCAAATCACTTTCTGCTTGTGAAATATCATTAATTAATTGTCTTATCTCATCCAAATCATCTGTCTTAATCTCAATAGGAATTTTTAGAGAATCACCTGTTGAACTCATAATTTCTCAAGCTCCATAAAGTTAACTGTTTCTTTTATAACTCTAGCTCTTAATGCTGGCTCTCTTTCATCTTTTATTGATTGTACTAATCCTTTATGTTTTGTAGAACCAGGATGATTTACTTCCATAGCAAAATGGTCACCACCAAGGATAAAACCACCACTTGCACCCTTCCAGTGTAAAACATTAGCACCACCATGTTCTTTTCCTTTAGGTCTGATTTTATGTGGGTCTGTACCAAACTCTAGATAGAAATGTAACGGTTCATCATTCTCTCCACGTAAATCCCAAACTAGATTTGTTTTCATCCATCCAGATTTCTCAATAGATAATCCATTGGCTGCTCTTTGATTAATTGAATTTGCCAAGTCAACTTGTGCTGGTAGGAGTATTTCTTCTGTAGCCCATGTACTAATATTTTGGTCTATGAAAACTTCTGCTCTTCTAACAGATGATTCTAATCTCTGTTGAGTTAAATTTAAACTCATTTAAATTCCTCATGTTGGTTCATCTGGACAAACCACTGTGATATCAACTTTAGCTCCACCTTCTACGGATTTTGAAATATCAACTACAGATAATTTACAATTAGTGAAAGTTAAAGTTAATGGGGTAGAACTCGTAGTAACATCAGTAAATTTCACTAACCAAGAATTATCTGGAACTTCACCAGTAGTAGCACCTACTGTCAATAATGCTGCAAAACCATTAGTTCCATCATTCCATGAATCTCTAGAAAATATTAATGAACCTGAAATATTATGGTCTGGAGCTCCTGTAAATGTAACAACACCACCACTTGTAGTTGGCTCTCTAAATATAGGATGTGAAACTAGAACTCTGGCATTTTGTAATAATCTCCACTCATTAGAAACTGAACCTATGAATACTTGGAATTGCTTTGCATTAACTTCTTGTCCGTCTGTACCAATATCTCCCATACTATATAAAGTGATTTTATGATATAAAAGGATTAGAAGAGGACTTTTTCCAATGAGGGTACGAATCCAAGAATCAAAAACCCTGCCAAGCTTTTTACTGATAGGTTTTACCTCTAGAGCAGTTTATTATGACTTAGTTCTATCCTCTTCTATGATATAATTACGCTAACATCTGTTATAAGCTTAGCTATTAGACGAAATACTACTCCATCCCTGGTAGAATACTGCATTTGAACAGATTCTACCTCACATGTAAAGGTGTTAGTTATTGTGCTAGAATCTGCTGTTTTATTAACATAGGTAAACTGGTATGTTGGTTTCTCACCTGTTGATAGTAGTTTGGTCATTTCATCTAGTTTTTCACCTGTGCTTCCAAGGTCTGTACTATTTACCATAATAGAACATATGAAATTTCCTTGTAGGTGACCTGCAAAATGTTTTGGTATATTACTGCCTACGTAACCTTCCTCAACATCTCTATATCCAGCTTTCAAGTCAACATCAAACACATTGGTATAGGTATAATTGGATGCTGGTGGATTTGCCACATCACTGTTTGCTAGGATAAATGTCAAAGTTCCATCTGCAGTTGCTGTAGTAGTTATAATTTGTCTGACTGATACCCTAAGAATTGATAGGGTGTATGCTGGATGGGATGGTGCTTTGTTGACTTGTTGTCTTTTCCAGGTTTTATTTTCTAATACCACTTTATGGTCTTGTAATGTCATTGATTCTATTTGGGCCATTATCACATCCTCTACCAGTTTTTGGTTGGCTACTTCGTCTGTTCTAACTCCTAGGTTTCTTACAAAATATCTAATCTCATAAGATACTGTAGTTTCAGTAGAACGTTTAGTTTCATTGGTGGATTCAGGTTGTACTGTTTCTATCTCACATGATGGGTATTTTCGTCTTTGTTCATATTGGGCAAAGTCGTAGATATTATCAGAGGATAGAGTATCGGCTGGGTATGAACCTGCGATAAGTTGGGTTTTTATTGTTGCAGCAGTTGCGACAGCCATACTATAAATAGGCTATAATAGTATAAAAAAGAAAAAATTTGAACGTGTCTAAGCGTTCAAGTGTAGTACGATAATATCATATGTGATTGTACCATAGTCAGAAGATACCAATTTTACAAAGGTTTGTTTTTGTAAACCTGCGATTGTTGCAGTTGCTGTATCTACCTCGACTACTGCACCTCTAGCGAATGTTTTTCTAAAGATAGAGTATTCGAGTGACTGGTCAGTGCCTGCAATATATGATGCAGATACTAGATATTTTGTACTATTTAAGCTGTTTTCGGTTTGCTCACATCCTGCAAAGAGTAGTGGGCCTGTAAGAGTACCAAATACAACGTCTGTTGCATCTGCTGATGTTCTCTCAATTTCAAAACTAGCTGTTAGTAATGCTTCTGTAGCCATGCTTTATTAAGGGTATTATCGTATTTAAATAAATAAAGTTATTGTCTATGTGTCATAATATGAGTAATAAATGGATTATTTCCATATGGTTTTGATTGGTCATATACTCTATGTGACATTTTTTTACCTGATACACTTCCAATAAAGTTCTCTCTTATACTATGATAAGATTCACCACATACTTTACAAGTTCTTATTTCGTATTCATATGAGATATGTTTTGAGTGTTTTTTATATGGTATTTTGATTTCTATTGTCATGCCTTACCTATACTAACATACTATATTAATACTACCTTTTTTGCATATAAAGGAAATAAAAAAAGAGGATTATTCCTCTGGTAATTTAGGAACGTGTTGCTCTATTAAATTACTAAGATAGCCAGACCTATTACCCTTATTCTCTAGCTCGAATGGACTGTTAACCCAAGCATCTAAGAGTCTAAGCGTTTCTTCGTCTACTGTTAGGCTTATTCGCTTCCTTAACAATTTTAATCGTTTGCTCCTTTTGAACGTATTTTGCGTATGCCTCGTCTTGTGTCATAGTCCAAAACTCTTCAATAAGGTCTACTGAAATATTGACTTGTTTAAATTTCCAGATTAGTTCTGTCTGTCCAAAGTGGTTAGTTCCTACCATAGCTTTGTACTTTTTGATATTCTCTGGTGTAAACTCGTCTTCATAAATCATTTTTGTACCTATTGGTGCTGCATTTGGTTTGTCGATTCTTTGTCCAAATGTAGTAGATTCTGGGTCGTTGTCTGTAATACGTGGGAATGATTGTTTTTTTGAAAGACCAATGTACTCACCAGAGCCTTTGGTTTCAATATCATCATCAGCGTATTTTCGTCTGACACTTGCAAAGATACAGTCCTTACCATCTTGCTGTGCTCGAACTATGTTCAAGGCCCAGAAGTTATCTTCGGTTAGTTTTTTCTTTGCCATATAGTAATACTACGGTATTATCGTATTTAAGTAAAAAGGGTTAACGAAGTGGTAGATTTCTATTAACAGTTGTACTCTCTGTTAATGAGAACTCTCTTGCTTCTGTACCACCAAATCTTTTTCTTCCTATGATGTATGTTACATCTGGGTCATTATTTCCAAATTTGCTGAAACATCCAGAACATCTAACATCAAAGGCCATACTGTGTTCCTCACAGAATAACTTTGCTGATGAAAATTTGTTTGGGTTTTCTAGGTAATATTTCTCATTCATACCACCTATTAGTGTAGAGGGGTATTAAACCTTGCTATTCAAAAAAATAAAAAAGGGGTAAATTGAACTAAGCTTACGCTTATGTCCAGTCTGTTGGAGTGTTAGCACTAGTTAATTGTCTACCAGATTCAGTTTGAATCTCTTGTGCGAGGTGGTAATCAATGATAAAGTATTTATCATCACCAGTTTCCTCGTCATGTGCAGAACCAATTCTTTGTGGGCCTTGGAACAATGCGATTGTTGGTTGCTTTGAAACGTCAGTACAATAAATGTCACCTTGTTTGATAGCGTTATCCAATACTAATCCAACTCCCGGAAATCCCGGTAATTCTCTAGTACCCGGCTCAAATGAGTGTTCAGATGGGCCAGTGGATGCTACACCTCTTACAAAGGTATTAGACATGTATTTTGCAAAGTCGAGTTCGTGCATACCTACTCTGTCCATACTTCCACCTACACCACTTCCTTCAATTAGTAATTTTGCAATTCCTAAGTCAATTAGTGGGGAGTTGGTTGAACGGTCAGAACCAGATATGAAGCTATCCCAAACACCTTGTACTGCTTTTGCAGTCAAGTCACTGTCACAAACAGAGATAACATCAAATGATTGACGTTGCTCTACTTTGTTAGATGCGACTTGGATAGAATCTTGTAGTACGTTATGAACATTCTTTAGTCTGGCTTCTTCGTGAATAACGAATTTAAGTCCATACTTGTTTGCTTCAAATGTACTTCTTGCGTATGTCAATTCTTTGAGTTGACCTAATTGGCCCTCATCTAATTGAGTCATACCACTAAATTTAGTTGCTGTATCAATACTGATTAACAGATTTGGTACTGCAATTTCTTTAGCTAGGTTTTTACCTGCAAAGGTTCTATCATCTTTTCCTAATACGGTTTCCCAAACGTTTACAATATCAACTGCAGAGTTTGTGAAGCTTCTAAGGGCTGCACTTCTTTGTCTACCACCAGCTTTAATGTCTGATACGTAGTCTTCTGCCAATGCTTTAAATTCAGAATCGACAAAAGCATCATGTGAGTAACTTCCGTTACCCATTGTGTCTTTTGCCATTTTCTGGTTTTCAAAGTGTTTGTTGAAGTCATAAATTGCATATCCATTTGATTCACCAAATGAATATGTTGGAGCTGATTCGGTTGCGTAAACAGTTTTGTCTACTGGGTTTAACCAAAGCTGCATACCATTATAGTCTGCTTTCTTTTGGTTGAATACTTTGCTAGTCATACTAGTTAATACCCACCAATATTTCTATTACGTCACCATCTGCTGCTGCAGTTGGGTTAAAGTCTGCACCATCAGTGTATGTTTCTGCGTAAGGGGTACTTGCTGATTTAGCAATAGAACCACCTTCTTTACCATAGTATACACCAACAACTAGGTCAGTTTCTGTACCAGCCCAAGTAATAACTTGGCCTGCTGTAGTTGCTGAACCTTGTACTTTCTCCCCCGGCTCAATAACACCGTCTGCAATTACAGTGACAAAATGTCCTTGTACTGCGACTGGGCATTGTAAGTCATTATCTGCACCAGAAGAGTTATCAACTGTTTCTAATGCTACATAATGAGGGCCATCTGCTGCTGTGGTTGTTTGAGTAATCAAATCCCCACCTGCATCTGGGATACATACTTCACCTTTAGTGATAGTTGTACTTGCTGCGACTCCGAATCTTCGTATTGAATGAAGTGTTTGTTCTTTAGTGATTGTTCCAGCACCAGTTGTACCGTATGCCATTTATATCACCTATAAACTCATCATCTCATTACTGGCCTGCTTTGCGAATTTACTATTTGGTTTAATCCAACTAGTCATATTCTTGGCTGGTCTGTAAGAAGATGATGCTCCTTCTGTTGTAGTTTTAAATGCTTCAATAGAATCTATTTTTGCTGTCCATACTGCAAGAGAATCTTTTGAGTTTAGAACTTCGTCATATTTTGCTTGTTGGATTGCTCCTTCATGCAATTCTGCGAATTGGGTTGCAAGTTTTTCTCTACTTTGAATTTCGAGTTGGGCTTCTAAGGCTCTAACTTTCTTTGCCAATTTTGGTTCTTCTTCTGACTCTTCTGCTACTGGAGCTTCCACTGGTGCTTCTTCTACTGGAGCTTCTACAGGTGCTTCCTCTGGGGTTGCTCCCTGTGGCTCTGCTGGAATAGCTTCGGAAATAGATGCAATTTCGTCAATTACGACTTCAAGGGCATCTACAACTTCTTGTGGGC
>Ga0233445_1000466_pt1 | contig 46009 bp, 55 predicted proteins | sample SI_124_October20_5_FD_182779 | JGI IMG/M metagenome (GOLD analysis project Ga0233445, IMG submission 182779) | Seawater microbial communities from Saanich Inlet, British Columbia, Canada - SI_124_October2016_100_MG | ecosystem: Environmental > Aquatic > Marine > Inlet | place: Canada: British...
AGAACCAGCAGGGCCAGTAGCTCCAGTAGCTCCATTAGAACCAGCAGGGCCAGTATTACCAGTAGCTCCAGCAGGGCCAGTATTACCAGTATCACCCTTAGAACCAGCAGGGCCAGTATTACCAGTATCACCCTTCAATGTAGCAACTACAGATGGTGGAAGACTATCAACGTTGCTCATATCAGCATTAGCTTTCATACTATGACTATGATTACCTTTATCGTAAGCAGCTTTAACAGCAGCACTGTTAGCACCTGTTGAGGTGGATGTACTTGATGTGGAAGAACTCAACTCACTATCATGTACAACCGAACTTGGTAATGTGTAATTGTTAGCATCAGAAGGTGCATGACTTGCTGTGATGTGAGTTTGAATGTCAGCATCAGCAGATTCATATGTAGTATCTAATTTAGCTGCTGTAACCGATCCATCTACAATTTCTGATGTTCCCACGGAATTAGCTGTTAGTTGGGCATTTGAGACTGTTCCGCTCAGATCACCACCCACAGTAGCGCCTGATACGTCTACTACTGAGTTGACTGCATTAGAAATCGTTACTTTTTTAGATGTACCTGAGTCATTGACTAGTAACTCTTCCGTACCATCAATAGATGCTACTGGTAAACTAGATATTTTTCTACTTCCCATTATATTCTCCGTTAATTATGATATTATTTATCACATCAATTAAATCATATATTCTATTGATAAGGCACTCAGAAATTGAAGTCGCATTGAGTCACATCTGTATTCAAACAAGGGATTTTAGCTTCTGACTTTTCATTAATCTGCTCTTGCCAACAATGATCTTTCTTATCACAATGAAAACAACACACCACTGGTTTATACGCGGCATATCCACATGAATACGGCCGTTTAACACTATCACAAAAATATCTCATTATAACTCCATTATGTATGAGGGTTCCATCTCCCTGGACCTGATGGTCTTCTCAAAACCGTATATGCATTAGTTTTCTCATTTTGTATCATTAAACCCTCTTTAGCATTAAGTTTAGCCCAATTCTTAATACCTTCTGCTCTTTCATCCCCATCCAAATGTGATTGCCAACGGCCCGTTTTCCTTTTTCCATTTACACATTTGTGATAAACATCAAGAGAGCAAGTATAATACGGCATTCCCATTGCATATCCATCAGGATCTGATATTAAAGGGGATGGAGATGATGCAACATCTGCAGACATGACAGCTGATTCATTCACAAGGATCTTCAATGCAATCTCCTCATTCAAATCAACTGTATCATCTTTATTAATGTAATCGAGGAACGCTTCATCTATAACATCAGATTTACCACCTTGATTCACCAACTCTTCTCTTAATAGAAAATATGCAGCAGCAGCTTTAGAAATCATACGGGATCCTAGGGGTAGTTTATGTAAAAGTCTTTTTAAATTTCTCGTTAATCGGTGGAAAGGGGTATATGCATTCTTTTCTTCATTACCGATTCTATGCTTCTTAATAACTTTACCATCATCATCAATAATACCTAACTTGAAAGCTTCCCACTCTTCCCAGGGTAAACTTATAAGTTTAATGAATCTATAAGAGTAATATAGATCTCCTAATCTTCCAAATTTAGATCGTTTTCCTTCAGATTTAATCGGCATTAGATATCCACATATTAAACTCCATTATTTCCTTAATTAACAATATTATTTATCAACACATCAGATATCAAATATTAGTTTATCATATAAAACAGTATCATAATCTGTTATCTCTTGAACATTGATATTAAGATATTTTAAATATGTATTCAATTCAAGATGAGTCGATTCCGGAACGCTATGGAACAAAATAACTGATAACGCTCTTGGATCAAATACATTATTTAATATTATAACAGTATTAAGAATAAGTCTACAACGTTTATCTTCTTCCCCAAGATATCTAATAAGATGTCTTATCTTACTAAAATCTTGTAAGAAGATTCTAGTATCAGATGCCACATCATTATAAAATCGAGCAGCATATGATTTAATCTCACTTTCAGTCATAAAGCCTTCTTGAATTTATTATTAGCCATTGCAGCAGAGAATATTCCAATATTATTCTTTAACGATCCTCCTGCCCCCATAATTAACCCTTCAATAACACTTCTTCTAATTGAACTGGAAGCTTGAACATCATTATCATACTGGGAATGTATCTGATTTATCATTTCTTCAATAGAACGATACATATCCTCAACGGTTTTGATTATAATCGTTGGTTTAGACATTACACTTCCCAGAACTTCTCACCTGCATTAGTACCAGTAGCAGAACCAGTTTGAGCTGGGCCACGATAAAATACACCTGTGGACGCATCTCTAAGAAGAGAATCTCCTTTAGAGGCTGATCTATCAGGTGACTCAACCAACACTTCTACATTTGATTTTTCTCGTTTATTTTCATTTTTCTTAGTTTTCTTAAACATATTTTTATATCCTTTTAATTAATAATCTTATTTATCAGTCATCAACGTTTGCATTAATTTATACTCAGAGTGTAACTTACTCGGCATTAACTTCTTATATGCATTATAGTCATCATCAATAATAGCTTGTCTAACATCAGTAGCACTCGCAATACGCTTCGTCAATTTAAAGTCTATGTTATACTCAAATTCAGGTTCTAATGTCATACGCTTGAATTGCTTCTCGTATGAAGCTAACCTATCTTCACCAGCGAATACTGCAGTCAATTCTTTACCTTCATATCTCAACTCTGCGGCAATCTTAGGTAAAAATCCAGAACTGATCTCTCTTACTTCCGCATGTGGCGCTACCATCTTGATCCACTTAGTCTGTGTTTTAGCGTCAAATGGATTCTTTTTCTTATCATTAGATGAATCTTTACCCTTCACTAATAATATAATAGGATTATCACCCATCTCCTTTATTATCGCAAGATGACCTATATGTAACGGTGCCATACGACCTAAAAATAATGATACTTTAGGAGCGTTATCATCTCGAGGTAATATCTCCTTACCTTCATTCACAAAATCTTTAAACAATTTCATTCTACTATTCCTCTAACTCTTAAATCAGCAACTATGTTATTAATCAACTCTTTCCGTTCTCGTGTTAATCCTGATGCTTTATGCACTCTCTTCTTTTCTCTAGGCAATGCAAACAATACAACTCGGAATACATCTTCAGCCCACCAACTCTTAATCTTTATCATCTGACTAAATCCAACAGGCAACATCTTATGTGTTACAGAAGAGAATCTATTCTCTAGTGCACTATCTTTATACATATCAATATCTTTAAACTGCTTAGACACTTTATGCATCAATGAACCAGTTAATGCAGCAGCTAATCTAATATACTTATCATCCAAACTCTTCTCTTTATTAATCTTCTTTAATGTAGTCTTATTAGTCATAATAGCATCATATGAAGACTTTATATTCTTGAAGATAACATCTTTCAAAGTGTCATTATAAGTATTATCATTCATCTTCACTTTTTTCATCTTAACTGTATCAGTAAAGCCTGGATCTACAATCTTACTCATTGATCCATCATCAAAGTATATCACAATACCTTCAATTAGATCATCAATTAATCCACTAACACTCTTAGGTGGTAAGAATAAGCCTAAGATGAATTTGGTAAAATCAACTTGTTTATAATCTTCTGGATTATTCAAGAAGTCTTTGATCATACCTTTCTGTTTATTATTCAACTTACCTTCAAACATAATAGGAGGGGGAGCTATATCAAATAACTTAGCCATCTCTATATTAATAGGATTATTAGGCAACAACCTTTTACCATTGAGTTCACTGTAAGATATGATCAATCCATTCTTAGGTGTTACAGGATGTTTAATGATAGGCTCAAATTTACCAGTAAACATTTCAGCATATATTCTAATACCATCTGGCATCTGTTGCCAATCGGATTGTTCTATACGCTCAATGAATGGCTCAAAAAGATCCATACCAGCTCGTTTAACTTTATCAATCTCGATTTTACCTTCTCTTCCATAAAAGACAAGTTCACCATTCTCTTTACCAAAAACGAATGCACTTACATCAATCTTAAAGTTCACTATAATGTATTGTGAGAGTAACTTATCAACAAAAGACTCACCCTTCTTCGTGAGTATTTCAGAGAAGTGCACTAATTCATTAAGGTAACTTTTAAATGTTTTCATATTAATATTTATCATCTGATAAATATACGAAAAGGAATGATGAACCAATCACCATTCCCTTTCTAACATAACAATACGGGAGTATTATCATGCATACATCTATTTATAACGGCCTCAACTTTTACGTTTATCTTATTACTGATCTCAATCCTATAGGAACAGAGATGTATTATATTGGGTCATCACATCGTAAAGAGCTACAAGAGAATAACATAAATCCAGAACTAGATACTTATTTTGGGTCTTCTTCTGTTAAACATTTTAGAGCTCTTCAAAAATCCAAATCACCTCAATTAGAACGCATTATTATTAAAACATTTTCTTCTAAGAAAAGATGTTTAGATTATGAGGAGAAGATACAAAGAGATCATGATGCCGCTTCCAATCCTTTATTCTACAACAAATGTTATGCTAATCGTGGATTCTCAACAACTGCTGAATCGCAACTGAAAACAGTAAAAACAAAACTCACTAATGTGGATGAGAATGGATTAAATGTATTTGAAAGAGCTATCCTTAAATCTAACACAACGAGATTAAAAGATATAGATAGTAACGGATTGAACTCTTATCAAAGAGTTGGAGTTAAAGCAAAAGAAACTAGATTAAATGATATCGATGATGATGGATTAAACTCTTATCAAAGAAGTGCATTTAAAGTAAAAGAAACTAAATTAAATGACATCGATGATGACGGATTGAATACAAATCAAAGAAGTGCATTTAAAGTAAAAGAAACTAGATTAAATGATATCAACGATGGATTGAACTCTTATCAAAGAGCTGGTGCTAAAACTTGTGCATCTCGATTAAATAATATAGATGATGATGGATTAAATTCATACCAAAGAAGTGTATTTAAAATAAGTGAAACTAAATTAAATAATATAGATGATAATGGATTGAATTCTTATGAACGAGGTGTTATTAAAACTAAATACACTAAATTAAATGATATAGACGATAGTGGATTGAATTCTCATGAACGAGGTGCTATTAAAACTAAATACACTAAATTAAATGATATAGACGATAGTGGATTGAATTCTCATGAACGAGGTGCTATTAAACACATCAAAACTGTAAATAATGTAAAATGGAAAAATACTACCGGAAAAGACGCTGCACAGAAGAGAAGTAAAACGTTATGTGGTCACAAGTGTTACGGATTTAAAGGAGTGGAGGTTGTTCACACTCCTAAAGCACTCGCTGCTGCTATTAAAAAACATTACGGATGTAGTTTGAGCTCATCTCGTATTCATGAATTAGCTAAAAGTAATTTCAAAACAATCATCACGAGAAGAGGGAATAGTCCATTTCTCCAGTCCCTAGAAGATGATCCTACTGGTAAATCATATCACGATTTAGGGTTTTATTATTACGAAGATGTTAAATTATGACTTATGCATAACCTTCATGTACATATTAACCTTAGCCTCTAATTGCGGATGTGCTTTAATTTTCAAGAGTTCAATTAGTTTATTATACATAGCCATCTTAATCTCTAAATCCTCTCTTGGATTTTTAGGCTCAATAGTTTGTGTCCTTCCATCTTCTCCAAACAATATTAACATGAACCTATAATTCACATCTTCCTTACTCTTTTTATCAAGATACTTATTAGCTATCGCTAATGTCTTAACAAAACTATCTAACTCCTTCTTAGGTATCTTCTTAGAATCAATCTTGCCCCCAAATGCTATCTTAATGAGGTTTCCTAGATTTCTATCATAAGTCCTCTCTTTAGGCTTCAGCTTACGGAACACCCTCTTCCCATTTACTAAGATAGGTTTATTCTTTGAATCAACCATTAACTCATATGCAGGATTCGTACCAACACCTGCTTCTCCTCCATACACTATAAGACTCAAGTAAGCAGGCTGTTTCTTTTTGATTGTTATCTTATCAGGTGTACTAGATGGTGTCGCTTCTAAGAAGTTATCTGTTACTTGTGAAGTGATCCCAATCAACGCTCTCCATAAGAATTTTGATGCTGCTCCTTTAATTCCTGCCTTAGCGTCTTCAAAGCTACTCGAGTGTATATGAGCACTCCAATCGGTTTGTTTACCTTGTACGAATTCTGATAATTCCATATCTACTTGAGCAGATACTTCTATATCACCATAACGAGCTTTCACTATACATATTATAGTATTGCCTAATTTATCTTGAGTTTTAGCGTTATTCCCTATATACTCTAATCCCGGAACCAACTCCTTTCCTCTAAGTTTAAGAAGTAAGTTATATAGATCAGGACCATATTCTCGAGGGAATGCAACATCAATATCACCAGCAGTTTTTTTATATTTAAGCACTTCTTCATCAGAGTAATCAGCACTCATAATGAAACTAGTGGAGCCGTTAAAGATACCAGCATTAGTGATTTCCCCAGTATCCGGCCATAGAGGATAATTATACTCTTTCTCGAATATAGTATTAAGCTTTAAGAAAAATTTTTGGAAAGATTCAACAAATGTTTTACGGCCAATATCCTCTAATGGGATACGAGCTGCATCATGCTCAACTCCATGTATATCAGGGATTGTTATATTACCCCCTTCATTCAGATCTATATATTCTTTAAACGTATACATTAGTGTACCTTTTTATTTGATTAATGAACTTTAATATAAACAGAAGAGAGATCTGTTGATGATCTAGCATACCTTATCATACCTTTAATTATATCATCTTTATCAGATCTTTTAGATGTTCCGTTTAAAATATCAATGAACTTCAATCCTAAAAACTTACTATAACGGAAGGAGTGTGCTTTTTGAGGATTTGACATCTTCCCAGAAGTAGCTTTAAGGATAAAATCTTCTAGTGACATAGATTGTTCATCGGAATATTTCTCATACAGTCTATGAAACTCTTTCCAGAACACGTTATTAGGTTCCTTAGCTGCTTTTGATACTCGTTTACTATCAGGGAGAATTCTATGCTTCAATCTTCTTAGGAGCATGTTAATCGGGCCTAAACTCATCTTACCCCCACTAGCTAACTTCTCTTTAATCTCAGCCTGCCATCCCGTAATCTTACCAAATGCTCTCAATTGAATTGTAGTATTTTTATCTGAGAATAGATACACATCAATTGAATTAAAAAAATCATTTCGTTTAGATGAAGTTATAAATGAAGAGAATTTATCATCAACAACTTCAACTTCTATATTATAAGCATCTATAGCTACCGATCCCCCAATCTTCTTTAAGGATATACCGACTAAATCTCTACTCTGGAATAACCGTTTAATCAATAGATTATAATCATCAATAGATCCACTTCCTCTATTAATCTGCTTCTCCCCTTCAGATGTTACGAACCAGACATCCCCTGGATTCCATTTATCTGGATTCAAGTCTGTTCCCAATTCCTTTTTCATTAAATCAGTTTTATTTTGGTATATCTTCTTCATGAATTTAGATCCACGATGCATTGTATACTTGTGATTACCTAGATAGTTGTATATTTTATTCGCTGCTAATATAGTCCCATCAATCCAATCTTGTTGATTAACGTTTAAGAGATTATCAAACTGCTCATCCACATCAATGTACTTTGCCGCAGATTTTAAATTATCTGAGAGGAGGTGGAGTGTTGATATATTCCCTTTAACTACATTAAACGCTAAAGAACAGTACAAACATTGAAGTGATTCCATCAATCTAGTTGACGCTGCCCCTCCTCCTGATCCCTTGCCCCCTCCAAGTTCTGGGATTTTGAAGAAGTGCCCAATTGTATGAGGACCGTCCGTTGTATCAATAGATGCAGGAATGGACGAAGGATCATCAGATAACACTGATAATACCGCTTTATCTATAACAACCTTCTTAGATCCATGTTTATCTACTAATTCAAATTCAAATCCTTGAGAAATCAACTCTTTAAACTTCTCAAATCTAATTGGATTATCCGAGAAATTCGATCTACTTAGAGACGCTTTTCCTTCAAAGATGTATTGGGTAAATGTTTTCATATTATTATTTATCAATCTCATTGTATATCAGTTCAATGACTTTAAAACTCTTCTTATCTAAGAATATTGCCTGCATTGGTTCTGAAGAGTGTATAATTCCCTTTCCATCTTTATCAGCGAAACCCGCATAACCTAAGGATCGTAATACACTATTCCATTTTCTTGAAGTCTTATTTCCAATTTTGACACCTCTTGGTTTAAACTGTCCTCCAGTAGCAAGCTTCTCAGCAAGCTTCATAGTAACATACCAAAATATTCCAATAGGCGATTTAAAACGAGCGTTTTGTGCTCCCTGCTTCTCTATAAATGATATACTATTAGCAATGAACATATCATTGTGTTTTTTAAGCTCAACTTCAACTTGTGTATAATCTTTATCAAGGGATTGAAATGCATTTACCTTCAACTTAAACTCATCCCAGCTAATAACTCCAATCTTAATAACATCATAAACATTTTCAATCATAGATCCAAATACAAGATGCTTAGAATCTTGATTAGAGTTAATACCTATAATAGCTCGGGTTATCTTTTTAGCTGAGAATAGTATAGCGTCTTTAGTTACAGAGGCCATCGATTCCTTTTCATATAAATCTCTCAACTTCATCATATCTCGATCATAATCACTCGATAAGTAATCCTGATTCATGTTTTTTATAAATTTAGTCCCAGTTTGCTTCAACACCCATATATGTTTATATTGACCTGCAAACGGTACTACAATTCGTTTATGTTTATGATCAAATCCCTTCCAAATCTCTTTTAAAGGGTAAGTGTATATAGATAAGGGAGTATTGTAATCAGACGCTGGATTAATCCCAATCTTTCGTTTTGAGGTAAAACTGATATACATATCAGAATCATCTTTATACTTTAATAGAGCATCATATGCTGATATTCTAGGATTCTGATCTGGATTCCGTCTCCGCTCACTGATATACATCTCAAATGTTTTCATTTGATACACTCTCCAATAACTGTAGTTTCCGTTTGTATACTGTTCACGTCCATCGCAACATCCCATCAAGATTTAGGATTTTACTATTACGAGGATGTTTAGACGTACTGTGAAACAAGTCTTTCCCAATCATTGATTCCTGCCTTTTTAATAGCCATAGCAGCCTCAACAGCTCTCATAGTTAGAGTCGAAGAGTTTTCTGATAACGCATCCACAATAGCAAACTTCTCCTCATCTGATACATCTAAATGAATAACTTTAAGGATTGATTTGATTCGGAGGATTACACTCTCTCTTGTTAAGTTTACATCAATAAACAGTGATCTTGATTGAATAGCAGAGTCAATCTTATTAGGAGGGAGATTACTAATAAATATAACTCTAGACGTGAAGATAAACTCTGATGGAAGTTTAACAGCAGAAAGTGAATCAGGATCCAATAACTCTCCATCAACCTTCATCTCATATTCCAATCTCTCTTCTGGAGTTAGATTTTGAACAGGGAACGTCGCTTTACTAGTCCACGATAATTTTCTCTTCTCATAAGTATCTAAAGCAGATTTGAGGATGTTAACTGCATCAGCATCCTTCCACACACTATCAGAGTCATCAAATACTATAGTCATATCAGTTCTATTTTGATATAGAGCATTATATAAACCAAAGACTGATAACTTAGCCCCTTTATAATGTCTCCATCTCGCGTTTGGACCGTCAGGAGATCCAAACATAGATTCTAGAGTTTTTTCGATGTGATACGTTTTACCAATTCCAGCCATCCCAGCCACAATCATACTATTCTGAGCACCTGATGCAACCACTTTAGCTAAATCCTCAATATCATTAAATACTAAATCGGGATCAGCATACTTACGATCTGCTAATATTTTATCAGCTTTTTTCATATTAACTTTAACGCTATTAACTTCTGATGAGCTTATCTTCTTATATCCTCTAAACTCATCATTATCCCAATCACCAGATTTATTCAATCGGGATTTGAGACTATGCTGTGTTAATGCTACAGCATCCTCTGCTTCCCACCCTTTAGATAATGCGTAGAGGAATAATTTTGACCCTGATTTAACTTGAGTCGCTGCTTCATCTAAACTCTCTTTAATAGGATAATTACCTTTAATAACATAAAGAAGTACATCATTCACTACATCTATGATATTATAATGAGGGTATGCTATAGCTGATCGAGAAGGCTTCGACCAATCCATCCCCGCTTCCCAGAAATCAAAAGTATTAAGCTCATTACTCTTATTCTCGAAACCCTTACCTTTGCTAACTCCTATACGAAGCATCTGACCTTTTTCATTCATATATAAGGCACCAGATCCTTTTATACCATCAGCTTTCTTAAATTGCACATCAAGGAAGATGGATCCCTCAAGTCTCTTAAACTCACTTCCAACTTTTTTACTAGCTAGAGATGCTAGTAAAGTTAACACTGAGTTAATACGTTTAGAGCTGAATTTAACCTCATCCAAATGATCTAAGAAACTTTTCATGTTACACTCTTTAATTTAGTTAGTGTTTGAGATATCAAAGAAATTCCATGTAAAATCACATCAGAATCTTGTCCATAATCAACGTTATTACCAGATGATAATTTACGGATTATTGATGATTTTCTTGAGTATAATTTAACGAATCTCTCTAATGTCCGGATATCATCTGATATCGTTTTAGATATCAATCTATTTTTATGTTCTTCATTCATCTCATTATTTATCAGTTCAATTAACAACGATACTATCAAATTTACTAACTCTAGAGTTAAATGTAGGTTTATTAGACATCAAATCTTGAGTTTGGGGTGATACTGAATAGTTAGTAGATATATCATCAACATCAGAGAATGTCATTCGAGGGAAATCAACATTCACCATAAATGATTTTTTATCCTCAGTATACCTATTTTTAATAGTTTTGAATTTAATTTGACCCATCTCAGATAACTCATCATTAGTCGTTAATGAAATGAGGAAATCGAGAGTGGCAGCAAGTCCAAATGAATTTTTCGTTAATATGCCATTACAATAGAAAAGATGATCTCCAGTAACTGAAATATCCACAGTATCCTTAACTCCCACCTCTTCAATAGCAACTATCTCATCATTATAATCTATTTTAGAGTCAGATAATAACATTCTATCCAAATGCTCTTGACCCATAGATATAAACACTTCAGTGAGGTTTAATAAATCAGTACCAGCGTGTACCAATCCACCTTGTATATATTTTTGCGCTTTTTCATAACAATCCTGCTCAAACTCTTTTTGTGTCATTCCAATCTCCGTTTCTGGTAATCCTATCTTTATATAACCACATCAACAACAGATCATTTAGTATTCAATCTATCCCCAACACACAACCCTAAATCTATCGATTTACGACCACTCTTAGTAGGGAAAACGTGTTGCTTAGATACAATGATAGTTTTCCCCGATTTTAATGTGATCTTAACACAATCTTTAGGTTTCACGTGATGAGTAGTCACCACAGTCTTATACATCTCATTATCTAAAATCTTATCACCAATTTCAACATCTTTAATAGCAATGAAATCACCATTAACTAACTCAACCTGCTCTTCTACGTATATACATTCAGCAATACTTGTCATATCAGGATCAGAATCGTTAAATGCACCACGATTCGTTTGAGCTGCTGTCCATATTGGAACATTACATTCAATCGCTAATCCCCGCAACTCTTCTGCGACTGCTTTAACGAAATGATAACTATTCTCCGACACTCCACTATATCTAGTAGAAGAGCAGATCGCTAGATAATCAATTAAAAGAATATCCGGAGTAAAATCCTTCTTTATTTTCAATTCCTTTAACAACCCTCTAAACGTTGCTGCAGATGCTGCACCTGTAGGGTATTCCTTTACAATAAGATTACCTTTCACATTACTCATAGCATTCTTAAATTTTGTGGTGTACATATCTCTATCAAGATGTTCCAACTCATCCATTGGGGTTTTTAGAATATTAGCATCAATACGTTCAGCAATACGTTCCTCAGCCATCTCCATCGTAATATACAACACATTTTTATGTTGTTTTAAATAAGATGCCGCTAATGAACATAAAAATACTGTTTTCCCCACGTTTGTACCCGCCATAGCACAGTTTAACGTTTTTTTAGGTGCTCCCCCTTTCATTGCCACATTCAATCGGCTTAGATCACACGGTATACGTTCCTCTACGTTATGATAAAAATCATATCGTTCTTCAATATCATCCAAATAATCATGACCAACATGATCATCTAAAGATACAGATAACGCATCACTCAGTATATCAGGGAGGGATGTATTAGGCTTTTCATTATCATCAATAATAGAGATACTTTCCATTACAGCATTATATACACTCTTATCTTTGATAAACTGATCTGTTGCATCTATAAGCCAATCATTATCATGAGATTCTTCAGATAAATTTTCCAATACATCAATCACATTAATATATTGCTGCTCATTAAGATCATCTCGAGAATCAATATTAATAGCAAGAGCATCTTTACTAGGAGCATTGCCATATTTAATTGTATATTTTATAATCTCTTCTAGAACCACTCTCTCTGCTGCATCATGAAAATATTCTGGTCTAATATGTGCGATCACTCTTTGAAGATAATCAACGTTAGTCAATAACTCAGATATTATAACATTTTCAGTTGTGATCATATATACAGTATACCCTATACTTTAATGTTTGTATTCTTTACGATTGATTAACTCTTTCTCTTTCTCTTTATATACATTATTATATTGTTTCAGAATATCTTCTGATGGAGGAGCCATAACAATAACATGAGATAGAGCGATAGAAAAAACATGTCCTTCAGTAACATAAGGTAAGAATGGATGAACAGCTACACCAATACCCCCTTGTTCCATAGGTACTTGGTGTAGAGCTATCACATCCCGTATTTCAATAACAGATTCATTAGTACCTGCATCTACAACATTTGCTACAATATCATCCCCTGACAACAACTTCATTACTACAATTTTACTCATGTTCATCAATCTCCATTGCTTGTTTAAATACATCTGTTATAAATCTTGATATAGCTCCATCAACTTCATCTTTATCATAATCATTAACAGGAACGTCATTTTTATACACTACAATATCAAGTACCACCTCTCCATCTTCCGAAATCTCAACAGAATCAGGATTAAATTGTATATGATATCCAGATTCTGTAACTAAATTAACTTGATCATTATTCATCTGCTATCTCCATCATTGACTTTAACATTAACATTGGCTCTCCTTTATTATAATATGTACCGTATATAGATGGGTCATCCCTAGATAAAGCATGTGCATAAAATATAATACCATGGTGATCTATAACATCATCAAGACTAACATCAACTAGATCATTCTCATTTATAAATACAATAGCATCTTGGGTGAAGATACCCTTCATATCAGAATATCTATCAACTCCATGTTGATCTACACACAACTTATATCTTTTAAGATCTACATCAAGCTCACTCATCCATATCACCTTCCATAGGAGAGCTACCCACTTCATAAGAACGTGTAATAGCTGTTTTAAATTCATCACTCAACAATAATGGATCCCAAAACTCAGCACACGATGAATCTCCCGCTCTCCAGTTCTTATCACCCTCAATCATGGGTCTAGTATACCATCCATTCTTAGGTGAGGTAACATACTCCAACTGTCTAGCAATCTCAAGCAATCCTGAATACTTATCAATACCACCTTCCCATGATACTGTTATAGGTAACTTAGACTTCTCCCTAACATATCGACTTTTCTCAATGTTCATGATAAAATCATAACCCTTAACCTCAGTACCCTTCTTATTCTGACGTCTTCCCATGATGAAGATTGTGTCAGCTGAGAGGTACACACCCTGCCCTCCTCCAACGATAGCTTTAGGATATAAACCAATCTCATTATATACATGATTAACAGCAATCATAGGAATATCCTTCATTGTTAGATAAGGAGTAACCATACGGAATAACGATTTCAACATCTTAGCTCTTGACATATCAGCAACTGATTTTCCATCAATAGCATCATCCATTTCCTTCTTACTGGATAGATTACCGATACTATCAATAAAGATTATAACCTTATCATCTTTGCTGATAGCTTCTAACTGTTGCATGATATCAAACTTCAACTCCTCAATATTCTTGACTGGAAGATGTATAACTCTATCAACATCTACATCATTAGATGTGAAGTAATTCTCAGGCATACCGAATTCTGAATCGTAAAATAAACATACAGCATCTTTATGCTTACCCATATAAGCAGAAACGAATTGTAAAGAAACTAAACTATTATGATGAATTAATCCATGACTATCATCATTAGTATACCAATGTGGATCTGATATAGCTATATCATACACTTCTTGATCTTTCTTGAAATTGTCAACAGATGTGACTAGTAAATTTCCATGTAATGATTTTAATTGATCACCTGGGACTAAATCTTCTGTAACAACAGCATTACCGATTGAATTCATAAAAGCATGCCGATCACCAACAGTCATCTTAATAGCACCATCTGAGATATCGATATCATATGTATCAGATTGTTTCTTATTGATACCTATAACCTTTGTAAATTCTCCGTTATGATCCTTAACATGATATTCTATCATCTGATCTTTTTCAATCAACTCATACAACTCTTTATACGTTAATTTTAACCGCTTCATTCACTTTCTCCATAATATCATTAACATTAATATAATTATACAACATTAAACGATAAATGTCAACATAAAGATAAATAAAAAGGATTAATGATTCGAACATTAATCCCTTTCTAACACAACAATAAGGACGTATTGCAATGTATACATCTATTTATAGCGGCCCTAACTTTTATGTTTACTTAATCACTGACCTCAATCCTATAGGAACAGAGAAGTATTATATTGGTTCCTCTTATCGTAAAGAATTACAAGAAAATAACATTAATCCTGAAGAGGATACTTATTACGGATCATCCTCTGTTGAGCATTTTAAGATCCTTCAAAAAACCCAATCATCTCAATTAGAACGTGTAATAATTGAAACATTTGATAACATCAAAGAATGTTTAGATTATGAGGAGAATTTACAACGAGAACACAAAGCAGCTATTAATCCTTTATTCTACAACAAAGGATATGCTAATAAAGGATTTGCCCCATCATTTAATTCAAACGCTAAACACATTGAAACTATTACTGATCCTGAATGGAAAGCAACTACAGGAAAAAAACAATCAGCTAAAAGATTAGAAACTATTACTGATCCTGAATGGAAAGCAACTACAGGAAAAAAACAATCAGCTAAAATGATAAACACCAGAAACGATCCTGAGTGGAAAGCAACTACAGGAAAGGATAGTACCGCTAAACACATTGAAACTATTACTGATCCTGAATGGAAAGCGACTATCGGGAAGGATAAGATACGAAAACATGTAGAGACAAGACACGGTTACAAATTTTACGGGTTCAAGGGAGTTGGAGAATTCCACTCAGCTCAAGCTCTAGTAAACGCTATTAAAGAGATACACACTTACAGTGTACTAGCGAGAACTATCCGAAGATTGTGTAAACAAGATTTTAATGCTGTAATCAGTAAAGGCAGCATCAATCGAAGTTTATTCCTTCAAAACCTCCCCAATAATCCTATAAATAAGACTTGGAAAAGTTTAGGATTTTATTATTATGAAATAGCTAATTAATTAATCTAATCAGCAACGTAAACAACAATAGGTGTATCAGGTCCACAACATTTAAAATGTTTTGAAGGCCCACAGACTAAAGTCAATCCAGAAGTGAAACCTTTATCCAATTGTCCTGAACACGCAATATTAAGAATAGGTAATTCAGTAACTGTATTATCTTTATCAGTGAAAAATTCAGAATTACTCAAAACCTCAACATCTTCAATCGTACTAGCTTTTTTTAACTTATCTAACAAACTCATTTATAATCTCCTTACATTGATACTATCATTATTATACTATATAAAATGATAAAAGTCAACAACTATTTAACGTTATTTTCTAATGAAGCGTTTATGGATATACATTGCTGATACAACTCCAAATGAACCTCCTAATCCGATATACGGAACTGCTTCCCATCCAATCTTAACCACATACAACAACATAGCAACTTCAGCTACAGATAATCCCCATGTAGTTAACACTGCCCAATAGTAATATGAGTGAATAACATTTTGTTGTTGAAATCCTCTTAATAATACCATAATAAAAGAGGCTCCCAATAAGATTAAATTTTGTGTTTCCAATATTATATTACCCAAAAAAACCACTCAAATCAGCTTTTTTCTCATGATTCCAGTTTACTGCTTTTAACATTAACTGAAGAGGTTTGATAAACGATTTCTCAAATTGAACATCTCTATCAATCCATTTAGAATCAAATTTTGATGGAATGCCATCTTTAAAAGCAATTACATTAGAATGATACGGATTCGGAGTTTTCAGAAATACATATATCATCTTATCTCCATCTCCTATTTCTGTTAACGCTTCACCTTCTATCAACAATCTATTATGTATGATAGCAGCTCTACTATTAATCGGAGTTCCTTTAATCAACCCACCATCTAGATCAATATACTTATCAACATAAGACACTGATTTAGGCATACCAATATCCTCAATCGTATAATCCTTATAATCATCTCGAATTTTATCTATATATGAGATGAGAGTATTGTTATCAGAATCCATCATCATCTCTAAAGCACCTTTAAGTTTATCACGAAGGATAGATGGAGTACTTGATTTAATGATATCGAGACCCATAATCTTTAGCTTGGGAGTGTCTAATCTAACCCCTTCATTATCATGTACTCTAACAGCATACCTCTTCTTTGATACCCAAATTCCTTGTGTTCCAATAATCTCTCTATCAGCTGCGATACATCTATCAGCTACATTAAGATAATCCATCAACTCATCATACACTTCATTGAGCTTAGGTTCCATTTTGTCGGAGCTAAATCTAGCAAGAGCTTCAACTCTCTGATCAAGTGATTCATTAGGAAGCATCTTATTAACCAAAGGAGTGACATCAAAATAATTGGAATCAGTGTCAATGTAATAACAATACTTTTTCTTAGATGGTACTATACCTTGAAAGAATTGTTCCATTCCAACACTCATCCACTTAACAATCAACTGCCCTGTATGAGTAATCGATCTAGCTGCATCTAAATCAAAGTACCTGAAGTACACAGATCCAAATGAACCAAAAATAGAGTTTAACGTAATCTTCCTTGTCATCTGAGCATTATCATATAAGACAACTTGTTTGGATGCAGCAGAGTAATCCTTTCCCTCAGATTTTAACTTCTCCACCTCTCGTTGTGCTTCAAACATCTTCCCTTTATTCCATTTCCGTTCTTTAAATAACCCTTCAATGAGATGCGGAATCATACCTTGTTTAGATCTATCATACATTACCCCTGACGCACTAATAGTATAATCGATACCCCGAAGATCAATCTCTTTATTTAAAAGAGCGTCTATACTAATACCATCTCGATGCCCAATCTTCATTTCAGGACTAATATTTAACGCTCTAATGATACTCGGGTACAACGATGTTAAATCTGAACTGATTATCCAATCATGTCTTCCTATTACAGGATCTGATACATACCCTCCCATAAATGATGCATCTCCTTGAAATGGACTATTTCGGGGAACGATTATATCATTAGCTAAACAGTAATTATATATCCATGCATCTATAGGAGTAACAGTTCCAAACACTTTATCAAACGGAACTTTAACCATATACGAGAAGTTGATACCAATATCCATAAGACCTAAAGCATCATCTAACCTCTTAACCAACTGAGTATCTTTCAAATTATATTCAAGAAACTTATGATAATCATTCTCATACAACTGCATTAAATCTGCATGCTCATCATAAGAGATTTTATTATCCCCTAACTCAATATGAGCTATAGTATCTAATTTGTAATTCTCTCTAACGGTAAACGTAAACTTCTGATACAACTGGATATAATCAAAAGATGCAATACCCGTGAAATCAACAATCTCTTTATCCTTACCAAACTTATCCCTAATCATACGCTTCTTAACAATTCCCCACGGACTTAAACTATCAGCATACGCTTGCCCAAGTATTGATGTGATTCGATTGTAGATGTATGGATTATCAAATGTGTCAATATTCCATCCAGATATTATATCAGGATCAATGGATCTCCAAAGCTCAATGAAATTCTCAAGAAGAGCGGTTTCAGTATCAAACGCCCTATACTCACACTCATCCGACTCCCATGTATCTGGTCCTAAACCTAATACCCAATATTTGTCTTCCAATGATGAATATACTGATACAGCATTGATTCTATGTGCTGCCAAATCCGGAAAAGGGAACCCATTTCCTGCTACAAACTCAGTCTCAATATCATAGATGAGGATACTAATACCATCAGGTCTCTGAAGATCTCTATCACGATACACATCACCCAGATACGCTAGAACATGATTATCCATTCCCCCAACTTCAATCCCATCTACATCTTTATATTGATTAATGAATTGAGATGCTTCCCACATATTATCAAACTTATGGGGTTGCATAGAATTTCCGTGCAGATCCTTGTGTTTATATTCATCTTTAGATTTAGTGAAGAGTGTAGGTTTATAGGTGACCTTCTCGTTGTGTTTATTACCGTTCTCATCAACGAAACGGTGAAGAATTTTGTTACCTTGCTTGGCAACAGATACATACGTGTTTTTATTTTTAATCATAACACAATTATACCACACAAAACGATAATTGTGAACGAGAGATTCTTTAAACGATAAATAATCATAGATACACAAAAAGGATTAATGTTCTTAGCATCAATCCCTTTCTAACACAACAATACTGGAGTATTATCATGTATACATCTATTTATAGCGGCCCCAACTTTTACGTTTATCTTATTACTGATCTCAATCCTATAGGAACAGAGAAGTATTATATTGGTTCCTCAACACGTAAAGAACTCATTGAGAAAAATATTAATCCTGAAGAGGATACTTACTTTGGATCTTCTACCGTTGAGCATTTCAAGATCCTTCAAAAAAATCAATCCCCTCAATTAGAACGCATTATCGTTAAAACATTTTCGTTTAAGAAAGATTGTTTAGATTACGAGGAGAAGTTACAAAGAGAATATGAGGCAGCTTCAAATCCTTTATTCTATAATCTATCGTATGCTAACTCGTTTATGAATTCAGTAGAAAGTATTAATAAGGGACTCGAAACTAAAAGAAATAATATTGATGATAATGGGTTAAATGAATTTAACAGAACTAGCTTGAAGATATCCAAACACCATGAAGATGTAAATTGGGTTAATGATGTGTGGAAACCAGCATGCATCCAGATAGGTAAGAGTAACAGCAAGTATCACAATAACCCTGATTGGAAATCTACAGTGTGGGTAGCAGCTGTAGATAAAATTAAATCACATTACAACGATCCTGATTGGATTGATAATGTTAAAATACCATCAACTAAACGGATGATTGAGTCTAAACTAAACAACATAGACGAAGATGGTTTGAATACATTTCAGAGGGTTGGTATTAAAGCATCTAATACGAAACTAAATGATATAGACGAAAATGGTTTGAATACGTTTCAGAGAGTTGGTGTTAAAATGCTTAATACTAAATTGAATGATATAGACGAAAATGGTTTGAATGCTTGTATCCGAAACACAAGAAAAGGAAATGAGACTAAATTAAATGATGTAGATGTAAATGGTTTGAATACGTTTCAGAGAGTTGGTATCAAAACCCTCAACACTAGATTAGATGATATAGATGAAAATGGTTTAAATTCGTTTAAGAGAGCTGGTATTAAAATGCTTAGCACAAAATTAAACGATGTGGATGATACTGGTTTAAATTCATTTGAGAGAGCTCATAAAAAATCAACCAAAACTAAAGGATTTAGATATAGTAACATATGTCATATTGAGTTAGGGTGTTTCAGAACTGGAGTATTAATGGCTGATCAATTACCACACTTATCACCATCTGTGATCATAAGATTAGCACGGACAAATTTCAACCAAGTGATAACCAAATTATCTTATCTTCGTAACAACTACCTTCAATATTTAGGAACAGAGGATGATATTGTTGGTTTGACGTGGAAAGATCTAGGGTTCTATCTAGACAGTTAACTATCTAATATCACTTTCATCTTATTTAACTGAGAATCGATCATCGGCACCCTCTTAGAACCAGGCCAATAAATGGTATCTGATTCTGGAGATTTTTGTAGGTTACGAAGCAAAGGTACTATCAATTGCACAATGTCAACCACCTTGCGCTGCGCATTAGCTTCTACTAATTCTTTAGATTCGCTAAAGTCTATCTTAGCTGCTAATTGATCTAAGTGAGATGTTAGTCCATCTAATTTATGTTCTAGGTTACTATTGCTGTCTGATACTACTTGTTTAATGTCATCAACTTCTTGTTCTTTGCTGACGCTATCGACGAAGTCAATCCCAAATTCAAAACTTTCGCCATCAAATTGTTTAAAAATATCTTCACTTGTACTCATAATTATTCCTTTGGTTGTATTACTAGTCATTAACTGGAGTAATACTGTGTATGTTTATCCGCTTATTTTAACTCTATACATTCATACACAGGTAACATCTATCTCCCGAAACTGTATTTAGGTATCAATTCCCAGTTATGTTTATCTTTATAAGGTATAACTTTAAAATTGTTATAATCAGATCTTGGTTGCTCATTGAAGTTGTCTGATACTATCTCCAATAACCCCCATTCCTCTAATAAGAGTGTTATGCGATTCCGTCTAGTCATATCTTCCAACGTGAAATTCACGTGTTTACCATCCATAGCAAACATCTCTTTAAAATGCACTATGAAATATACACCACGTTTATGTAGTATATGACAACTTTGATATAATACATTATCCTTTGTACTGATGCCTATCCTTGACAATGTCTCTTTAATTTTTAGAAAACTATCTGTATCAATTAACTCAACTTTAATTAAAAGAGAGGTATCCCATTTAACAACTTCTTCAATTTCCATAATCCAATATTCTCTGTAAATCATTAATATCAAGTTATTTATGATTCTAGAAAATGTTAAACCATGCCTCCTTTATTATACTTAGATCTAAGCATATCAACACCATTATCAGGCATTAATTTAATATAATCTTCAGCTATATATCGATTAACTTGATATAACTCTTGTATAAACGTTACATCATCATCTGCAACTTGTTTTGGCCATTTACTGTATCGTTTCCTTTTCGATACACTTCCGATATAATAATCCATTTTAGCTTCATCGTGTATATCGTGCATTTGATCAGCCTGATACGCTTGAAAGATTGTATCAGAGTGAAGTGACATACCTCTATTAACCATAAACTCTGGGTATGTTAGTTCTGGATTATCTCTAACAATATTATTCCCATTGTTATTAATCTTGTTTAAAAAATCAAATGGATTTATTTTAGACATATTACTTCCACTCAACTGTTACCATCAACTCTGTAAAAAAAGCAACTAAATGAATTTCTGAATCTACTGCGAAATTACATTTATGGATATACTCACTCATCATCACAACCGCTTCAGGGATACTCGCAGGATTTAGTAATGGGAGCATATATTCATATACAACTTTGAACATTCCTTGAATATCATGATCCATATTCTCTCCAACCCAAATTCGCATCTGATTAAAATCTTTCTTCTTTAAAGCATTAACCAACTCATTGATATGATCCTGAGATAACATCTCAAGTACATCAACATCTATCACACCTGAACTCGAATATCTCTGAAGCTCATTAATAATCCGTCTATTGTCAGGATAATGTTTCTCAATAAGAGTCGCTAAAATCTTAGGATCTTTAAGTTCGATTTTTTCTTCTGTGAGAATGAACATCAATCGTTTCATGATTGTAGCCATCATCATAGGTTTATCTGCTTTACTAGTATTAAATTTAATCTCTGTAGTTCTAGAATGTATAGGCTCGATTAGTTTATTAGTACTGTTAGCGGTTAGAATGAATCTAACCTTATCTGAATGTTCTTCAAGAAAATTAAGAAACGCTTTCTGTACTTGAGGACCAAGATGATCAGCTTCATCAATGATAATACATTTAGGTTTACCATTGAGAGATATAGTAGTAGCGTAATTAAGCATAGATGTTCTAAGAACATCTATTTGACGACCTTCATTTGAACCATTTATCACTATATAATCAAAATCAAGATCTTGACACAACGCTTTCGCACAAGAAGTTTTTCCAGTTCCTGGACTAGGACTTGTGAGCATTAAATGAGTAAAATCTCCATTATTCACATAATCTTCAAAAGTAGATTTTACTTTATCAGGAAGAATTAAATCTTTAATCGTTTGAGGTCTATACTTCTCAACCCATATCATTTGCATTTTCAATGTATAGTTTCCTGAATACTGTAATCAACATTACTATCTATATTATGTATTTGTTCAGTTATCATCTCTTCAGACCAACCTGAATGTCGCATTACACTATACGCCATACAAAACACATCTAAAAACACATCATGCATATCATCACTATAACGGTGATATTGATTTTCCTCAACACTTCTAATCATAGGCATTAACGAATCGTAAATAAAGTGTTCACAATCATAACTGCTATTTTCATAATTACTTTTAGAATCCGACATTACACCATACTCATTGCAACGTGATATGTAGCATCTCGATTGACATTAGACCATTTAGAAATACCATCTCGACATACTTGTATATTATAACTTCCTGGAAGAAGTTTAATATGATAAGTTTTAATACTAGCTTGAAAAACACCACCAGAATATTCTCCGAGTTCAATTGTAAAAGAATTAGATCCAGAGGTTTTAATATCAGCAGCTTGCATCACAATTTTACCATCTCCTCCTTTAATCACTATATCCTCAACTCCTAAAACACTTGATGCTTTTAGAAGAGTGTAGATTGATTCTTCTTTAAGATTAAACTCTACATCTAATGATGGTAGTTTAATATCTTTTTCCGGAGGAGAAATAACTATACTTGGATCAGTATAATAGAATACACAGTTATTATTACCTTCTGATATAATTACATTAGTATCATTAAATGTTAATTCAGGATCATCAAACAAGTTAATTGCTCCTAAGAAACTATTCAAATCATATATAGCACAATCAACTGGGAATGTCTCATCAATCGCGATAGAAGCTAATATATTTTTTTCAGCTGATATTGTATTAAGTCTACTCTCCCCTGTTTTAAAAATAATACTTTGATTAATGGAAGAAACGTTCTTAATAGCTTCTTGGGTTGTTTTACATAGTTTCATATTAAAATCCTCATTAGTTATATTATATTATTAATCATACAGCACATTACTATATATGTTAACTGTTATTTTACATTAAAATCACAACATCGTTTCAGTTAAAACAGAAAATTGACCATCTTTTGTCACGTTGATATTTCTATTAAAATTACCTGCCATATCATCTTTATGAGATATAACAAATATATGTGATTTATCTTGCTCTCTGATAATATTTAAAAAATGCTCAACTCCAGTACTATCCATAGACTTATCAAGAGTCTCGTCTAATATTAATATATTAGTATTTGCGCTGTTTTTAACTCGTGCAAGTTCTCTAAATGAAAATAGAATAGCAAGATCAACTCTCAGCTTTTCTCCTTCACTAAAATTATTATAACCTGAAATTATTCTGCCATTCTGTGTTATAGTCTCGTTAAACGTCTCATCTAAATTCAATATCACATTAAATTCAAATACTTGTAAATATTTGTTAATTATACCATTAAGTACAGGAAGATACTTTTTAATGATTCTAGTCTTAATTCCTGAATCTTTTAACATAATCTCAATAACACTTAAATGATTAGCAGTTTTATTATATTTACTCAATGATCTCCTAAACAATTTTAACTCATCTTCCTTTAACTTAACATCCTCTTTAAGCTTAGAGTCATCTGTAATAGCATCTGATTCTTTTAACATCGTTATCAATGATAACTTCTGATCAATAATAGTCTCATTTTCAGATAACTTTTTCATATTCAACTCCATGACACTTAACATATCATTCATAGAATCAAGCACATCAACCATCTCAACTTTCCCCTCCTCTAACCTATCGATAACACTTTCACTACCAGATATATAACTATTTTTAAATGATTCACTTATAGACTGGGTGCATGTAGGACAAGTTCCATTAGCGTTATTAATAATTTTAATCATACTTTTATTTGATTTTATCCGTGCATCCACATCACTTTTAATGGATGTTAATTTCCGAATTTTACCTTTGATATCTGACGTATCAATTGAACTCAACTCTTTATTCTCGTTGTTGAGTTTTTTAATATCAGCATCAATTTTATTAATTTCTTCATCTAGCTTCTGTAATGACACAGATCGTTTCACATCATTATCATTAATATGTTTACGATTAACATCAACTTCTCTTTCTAATATATCATAATCATGTTGAGTAGATTTTACACTATCTTTTACAATACGGACATGTTCTTTTAACGTAACATTCATACTAGAGAATATTTCTATATCAAGAAGCTGTTCAATAACCTTTCTTCTATCATTAGATGATAACTGCATAAATGGGATATAATTACCTGAGCCTAAGACAACAATCTGTCTAAAACTCTTTTCATTCATACCAAGAACACTCTCTAACCAATCCTGTTGATCACGAACAGCAGCATCTTTATTACGAGGTTTTCCATCAACCGTGATATCAAACTTAGTAGGTTTCATTCCTCTCCGCACGATATAATTACGATCATTTACATCAAACACAATTTCAACTTCAGCTGCTTTGTTATTAATACGATTAATCAAATCAATGTTATTAATCTTTCTAAACGCTTTACCATATAAACCATAACACAATGTATCCAATAAACTTGATGATTTACCACAACCATTAGCTCCCGTTATTAGAGAAGTTCCGCATACATCTAATTCTATGGTAGTTGGAATATTGCCATACGATAATACATTTTTGAATGTTATACTCTTAAACTTAATCACGTCATAGCCTCTTTATACATTTTAGACAACAACCTCTTAATGGATTTTTTATCTGCAATAGTATGTATATCAGATTCTAATCTATCAACCCATCCCAACAAATACTTTTCTGTGTCTATCACTTCAAAATCAGCTACATCTACACTTATTACATCATCAGGTAACACTTCAATGATCTTAACATCAATCGATTGATCTATCAATTTATATGTAAGTAATTCAAAAGAGCTGTAATTCTCTCTTCTCTCTACAATAAGTTTTACTATTTTATCTTTAGGAAGATATTCTAATCCATTATTATATAAACATTGAGCATATATTGTATGAAGATTATCTATATAATCATGTTCTTGTGTTTCTGTATCATATACTACAAAACCTCGAGGATCATCATAATCAGCCCAAGTCATTTCATACGGAGCCCCTATATAATACACGTGACCATCATCTGATCTAGTGTGAAAATGTCCTGAGAATATTTTCTCATATTTGTTTAACGATTCTCTGGATCTAGCTGTGTACTGAGACTTAACACCTTTATTCATATAGAAACCAGCAAGATCAAAATGACCTCCTGCAATTCGGTTAGTCGAGTTTTTGATAAACTCCGCAACACTATCTTCATTCTCTGAGTTGATCCACGGAATTAAATCAATCCCCATCCACTCTTGTGGTACATCTACTATCATATCTTTATCAATTAATAATGATGGGGAATTAACTGATAATGTATCCCTAAAGAATGTATCATGATTGCCTATAATAAATTTACACTCATACCCACCCAACTTAGAAAAGAACATATCACGAGCTCGTTTCACAGCAGCTATATGGATACTTCTTCGATTATCAAAAAGATCTCCAAGATGAAGTATATGAGTTATTTTATGCTCTTCAAGATATGGGAAGAATAATTGTTCATAGAAACGTTGAAAATGATCTGAGAAAATATCAGAACCTTTTTTAAACCCAAAATGTGAATCAGTTAGAATTGCTATCTTCAAATTTTCTCCTTAAATATATTATTAATATGATTATACCACATAAAATGTTATATGTAATTATTATTTCTTAGGAGTAAATGAAACCCTAATCAACACCACGTTAATCCAACAACACCATCACAGGAACATATCGACTAGAGAAATGATTTTCTTGCATAAGATGAATTACTAAACAAGGTAAATGACACGTGTTAACTCTACGATTATTACTCTTCGTGTCTATCCATAGCATCATGCTCAGTATGGAACCGCATATCGTCAGCGTCATGAGCATCAAGGTGCATGAACATTGTGTTATCCGTTAATGTATCATACATCTTCGTCTTAATACGGGTATGCTTCTTCTCCTTCTCAATTCGACGAAGAAACGCTCTCCACACAGTAATGCTAATGTACGCGTACCCTGAATACTTCTGAGGTGCCTTCTCTTTATCATACTTGTGAATGTATTTTAATACATTTTCAATTGCATCCAGTTTCATCTCACTGAGCCATCCCCCAACTCTGTACCCTGAAAAATTCGGTCTATGTGACATCTTCTCAACAATCTTCATCACTGCTTCTGCTATATCGTGAGGGACAATAGGTTTATCTAAACCAGCTTCAGCCGCGTCGATGCATTCAGCGGCGTATTGTTCTAATCGGATAGATAGCGCCACATTATTTACATAGTGCCCTTTTTCTTTATCTGCTGCTATAGACAACTGACGTTTAGTTAACGGTTTCGCTTCAGATAAATCTTCACTCATAATGTAATCCTCATAGTTTAATTCTCTTCATTATACCATATATAGATCACTTTGTTAACTTCCTAAAGGATAAATAACTATAGATACACAAAAAGGATTAACGCTGAAACGTTAATCCCTTTCTAACACAACTAACTTCAAAGGAGTTAATAATGTATACATCTATTTATAGTGGCCTCAACTTTTACGTCTACCTCATTACTGATCTCGATCCTATAGGAACTGAAAAGTATTATATCGGCTCAGCTACTCGAAAAACATTAAAATAATATAGATCCTGAAGAGGATACTTATTATGGATCATCAACAGTTGAACATTTTAACACCCTCCAAAAAACTCGTTCACCTCAATTAGAGCGTGTTATCATTAAAACGTTTTCCTCTAAGAAAGAGTGTCTCGATTATGAAGAGAAGTTACAAAGGGAGCACGAAGCTGCTTCCAATCCTTTATTCTACAATCTAGCGTATGCTAACGGGGGACATCTAACGACTGTTGAATCAACATTAAAAATGGTAGAGACTAGGTCAAATAATATAGATTCAACAACTGGTTTAAATTCGTTTCAAATTGGGAGCATCAAAGCGCAAAAAACGATGTTGAATGATATCGATTTGAAGACTGGTTTAAACGTTATTGAGCGAACGGCTATCAAAGTTAATAAAACAAAGTCGATTATAAATCCAACTACTGGATTAAACATTCACCAAAGTGTAGCTATCCAAGCTGATAAAACGAAGTTGATTGTAGATTCATCAACTAGGTTAAACATTTACCAAAGTGCTGCCATCAAAGGAGCGAAAACAAAATCAATTGTAGATCCATCAACTAATTTAAACATCCATCAAAGTGTAGCGATCAAAGTTAATAAAACGAAGTCAATTATAGACCCATCAACTAGTTTAAACCTCCATCAAAGTGCTGCCATTAAAGCAACGAAAACTAAAAATGATCCTAACTGGAAAAATACTATCGGAAAAGAGTCTTCACAGAAGCGATTCAAAACTATGTATAACCACCAACGTTACGGATTTAATAATTTAGGGCAATTTAACACTGCACCAGCATTAGTTAAAGCTATTAAAAGGTGTTACGGATATAGCCCATCCACATCTAGTATTCAGATACTCAAGAAAACTAATTTCAAAACAACAATCACAAAAGGATCTTTCGCTAGAAGCCAATTCCTTCAATCATTACCAGAGAACCCTGTAGGTAAATCATACTATGATTTGGGATTCTATTACTACGAAGATGTTAAATCTTAATTCGTTTAACAGTGTAGTCCAACTTTTCTTGATTATAATACTTGACGCGTAACTGATAATGATTTAATCCGTAATTTTTATGCTTCTTCCACGACAAATCATCTGCGAGATCATATACTATCGCCTTATCTTTAGTTTCGTGTTTTCTCAACAAACGTCCTATGGCTTGAATGGTTCTGATGCGTGATTTCGTGGGATGAGCTAAAATCATTGAATGGAGTTTGTTAATTGATATACCCGTACCTATAACCGAAATATTTCCAACTATTATAGCATCATCGTGACCCTCTATAGCGTTTCGGATTTCTTCTCGGATATCACCTTTAACCTCTCCTGATATATAATACACTTGCCTATCAGGAGCCATCTCTGATATCCTTGTGAATAAATCCTCTCCTTGTTTGATGAAATTAAACAGCACTATCGTGTTACCTTTTTGCACACTAGCTAATTTGGATATAAAATAGTTGCGATTAGGGTTCATCACAATCCAATCAATTTCTTGTTGATATGTTAATCGTTTACAATCTTGTTTTAGTTCATCGGGATAGTCTAATAATAAACTTTCTATACGCATATCTGCCACAGTATCACTATCAATTAATTTTCTAGTTGTGGTGGTTATGTGTATGGGGCCGAAGAGACCTTGAAGTTGCAATTTGGTCGTTTTAGATTCGTCAGCTGATAATGTACCAGTTAATCCGACTTTATTTGGACAGTCTGTTAATTTATTAATGATATTTGTTATCGTAAGACCTTTTGCTAGATGGGCTTCATCAACCAGAACGCTTTTAAATTGGTTCCAATATATTGTCATAGAAGGATCTTTCAATACTTTTCCCAAGCTCTGCCAAGTAGCTATATACAATCTTCCAGGCCCATCTTTATTGGTACCACCTTTAATAATGTGGATATCTTCTTCGTTGAATGTATCATCGAGTGCAGAGTAGTCTAGTATATCAGCTTTCATCTGATTGACTAATGATAAGTTAGGAACGATTAAGAGAATTTTATCTTCGTGGCTATCTAACCAATATCTAATGAGTTGGTATATGATAGATGATTTACCGCTTCCAGTTGGGCTAAGGATAATACCTCTATTATTTTCAATAATAAATTTAATAGCAGTTTCTTGGTAATCGTAAAGGGTTATTATATTTTGTTTAATCGATATTGGGTATAATGAATGATCAAAGTCTGATGGACCTTTGAATGTATCTTTTATATCTTCTGAATATTCTAGGTTATTAGTATCACAATATTCTACTAGGTTATTATACAGTCCGATTGGGATTGTTCTATCTCGGATATTAAATAAGTGAACAAACCCATCCCATCGACCACTTTTATAAGCAGGCATAAAACGGTATCCAGAGACGCGGAATTTAAACTCTTCATCAATCTGAAGTAGATCACCTGTATCATCTGATGAGATATAAAGATATACATCATCTATTTTTGTTATGTCTATCATATCTAATATCCTCCAGCTTGAAATTTCCTCCAATCTATAAAGTTTTTAATCTTATACCCCGACACATTAAGAATAGAGATCACATCCTTTAGATAATCAACAATGACTTGTTGTAACTCAAGGATCATCTCAATTTCTTGAAGATCTTCATCTGCATTCAGATACTCTTTGATCTCTGTCTTCTGTAATGCATATTTGAAATAGGATTCACCATATCCAGCGTAGTAGCTATATCGATCTCTTCTGATAGTATCACGTTCTTGGGTATACTTCTTTAGTTTGATCTTTTCTTTATTAAGATATCTAAGCCATTTGGAAGATAGTAATGGGATGTTAATTGATACCAGATCAATTTTAGATTGATCGATACAAACGTCTTTCTCCCCTTCAATTTGATATTCATCTAGATTCATATCACAATTATACTACATGAAATAGTAAAAGTAAATAAAAAGATAAACTATATTATGAGGTTTAAACAGCTTCCATATTATATGTAGTGTAACTGAGGCTAACAGATGCTATAAGGGGTTCTCCAACACTCTCTGTACTGAAATCAATAGAACTAATAGTGGTAGGAAATATGTTATGGAATTTCACAACTCTGATTGAATTGTTTCTATTTGATTTTATATATAGCTGTGCTTCCATTAATTGATTTTGAAGATCCCCTGTACTCCTTCCGGTATCTGGATTATACAACTCCATGATCCAATTATAAATCTCTTTCCAGTTTTCATACTTCTCATCTACTATAAATGATAACTCTAATGAATCAAATGTAATCGTAGATCCAGGAAGGTTCCAATCAAGTCCTGGTGTGGGATTATTAATAGAGCTAATACTTATACCAGGAAGATTAACTTCCTTTAAGTGAAATGTAACTGAAGGCAGTTTCTGGAAAATTAATCTAAATGAATTTCCGCTTGCGGAATCTAGTTCCTCAGGGTCAAATAATGATTCGTTTGGTTTTCTCATATTAGTATTTATCGTATCTCGAGATTATTTACATCATTAATAATAAGATAAAACAAACTTAACCAGACCCTTTTTAGATTTATCAGTTTCTTTAAACGCTCTCAATGCAATCAGAAATTGATTCTTTCTTCTTTCATCGTTTACTGGATTTCCATTCATGATATTCTTGATATTAACTCCATTCAAAAGAATATGATATTTGAATCTAAAATCATTCAACATAAACCTAAGTTTTTCAGTTTTAATAATCTTAAATGCTGGAGTAACTGTATAAATAAATTTACCATCTTTTTCCACTACATACCATAATGGTTTATCACCTGAGAACCCTTCTGAACGATTACCTATATTAGTACCATCATCAATAATAGATCTATCAGTTACATTCTTAGCTTCAAGGCTGATTAATTTAATGAGTTTTTTGATATAATCATTTCGTTTGTATTGAGGATCAAGAGCAAGTCTCATCCAAGCAGCGTATCTTAATATACTATCTCTTGTTTGTTTAAGTTTCTTATGGTACGCTCCTCCTAGATATCGGAACTCAATACGATCATCATTGGTAAAATTAACACCAAAGAATTTTCCTCCTCTAATCATATCCTTTACTTTATTCTCTCCCCCTGGACCATCGACTTTTAAAGTTTGAAAATACTCGTTACTAGATACACCATCCCATTTACCATCTAAATCGATGATAAAATCTTTAACTGGTTTTGCATATCTATTATCTTTTCTATTAAAATCTTTATAGATAGCTCCTTCTTCAATAAACAAGATTAATTTAAGCCAATCAAATTTACTCATATCATATCCATCAAAACTCATATTAATATGTAAACCTGTATTATATTCATTCCCTGTATCACCATACAGATCGATCCATTTATACATCTTCATTAAAGCATCTAAACCATCTTTAAGTGTTAATATAGATGATACTATTTCAACTCCTCCAGCTTCTAAAGACTCATCTCTAGTAATTGTCCAAACAGTATAATCAACATCAGAAGAATTTATTTCAATTCTAGGTTCTCGACCAGTTATTTTAACTAAATCTTTCCAAGCAGAACCAGTTTTATCTATAACAAAATCCTCATTATAATAATTATCTATTACTACAGGGAGATCCAAGAATAATGTAGATTCATATACATCACCATCTTTAATATTAGTCACACCATAATCTGTTATTTCATATACCATTGATATAAATTCTTGATCCTCAGGGAAAAACCCTCCTAAATACTCTACGTAATCTACATACTCACCATACGACACATCATACGACACTGTATCAAAATATTCTATTACATCTGAATTAACAGACTCACCGTAATCATATGGATCCATAAAATCGAATTCTCTGAGTTCAGCTTCAAGCTCAACTCTTTCATAATTAGTAATACTATCACTATTTAATTTATCTTTTACATCAGCTATAGCATTATCAAGCATAGATCCCATATCAGAAACCCAGTCATTTCTAGCTGACACTAAATTATTACCATATTCTACCAATTGAAAAACTAAGATATCAAAATCTGATTGTATAACATCAATCTTAAATGTATTGGTCTCAATAAGATCACACTTAGCAATCTCAAACTCTATACCAATTCTTATATTAGTATCTTTTTCAGCTGTTTTGAAATCTTGAGCAGATACCTTCTCGAGTAGTGATAGTGCTGTGGAATATTCTAGAAAATTTTTCATGGTACCTCGTCAAATACATGTAATACTTTCTATTTATGCTTATTTTATTTACGATTATTCCCATGATTTAGAGTACTCTTCATCTTTAAATATTACCCCTAATCCAGTAATATGCTTAAAACGCAGAACCTCATCTTGTTGCATCCCAAACTCTTTCATAACTTGTTCATCTGACCAACCTCTACGGATTACATCAGCTACCATATCACTTGTAGGAATCACACCATGAACACCTCGAGCTAAATTATGACGAATCGTACTACTCATCCTATCACTAACAGAACTGGTAGTATCATTAATAATGCTAATAGGAGCATATCCGTGCAATCTCAGTTTTATATCTTTATCACCTTTAACTGACTTAGTCCTATGAGCACCATCAACAATCTCGTACCCTTCTTCATTCTCCATAGTAACGATGGGCATAGTGAAGCCGTCTTTTTGAATAGATAATTTCAGTAAACGCATTTCAGGTCCTGCTACTGAGTTGGGGTTCCAGTCATTAGGTTTCAATGTATCATTAGGTACCCATTTAACATAATCAACTGGTTCATTTTTAAATGGACTATATTCATGAATAGTTTTCCGAAGATCGTTAATTACTTCTATTAAAACTTCTCCTTCTAATTGAGATAAAAGATCAATGATAGAATCTTTGATAGGATCTTTAAGTGATAGAGCGGACTCATTTAATTGTTGTTCGATTGCATTCATAATATATTCCTTTGAGGTTGTAATATTACTATACCACATAAAATGACAAAAGTTAATATATTTTGATAAATAACTACAGAAACGCAAAAAGGAATAACGCACGAACATTATTCCTTTTCTAACACAACAATAAGGATAGTTATTATCATGCATACATCTATTTATAATGGTTTCAACTTTTATGTTTATTTAATAACTAATCTAAATCCTATAGGAACAGAGAAGTATTACATTGGTTCATCATATCGTAAAAAGCTTCAAGATAACAACATTGATCCAGAAGAGGATAATTATTATGGATCCTCTTCAGTCCCCTATCTCAGAGAGCTTCAAGATAATCACTCAATCCAATTAGAACGAATCATCATTAAAACGTTTTCGTCTAAGAAAGAGTGTGTCGATTATGAGGAACAACTACAAAGAGAATACGAAGCAGCTTCCAATCCTTTATTTTACAATCTGTCATACGCTAATGGTAAATTTATATCTGATTCAGAGACAGCTAGAAAATCAGCAAACACAAAATTGAATAACATTGATGTGAATGGACTCAACACTCATCAGAGAGTAACTGAAATCAGATTAAATGATATCGATGAGAGTGGTTTAAATTCATATCAGAGAGCTAACAAGAAAGCTAACATTACACGAAGAGGTGATATTGATAAGGTAATTGGATTCAACAAGGATCCTCTCAGGGACGGTTTAGATGGAGGAACAAAATTAATGGAGATCAAACATCCGCAAAAGAATCTCCCGGAATTGATTGGGAGAGAGGTTCTAATTTAAAGGGAATTAAACATCCTACCTTTAAAGGATATTATTGTTTCAGAGATGTTATTAAAACCACATCAGCGTTAGATATGGTTAATTATATTCAAGAGATGTATCAAGTATCAATATCTGACACATCCATTAAATCATACTGTAAACGTGATATACTAATCAATGATAAGTCATATCAACGAAATAAACTCCTACAACAACTAGGATCGATAGATGATGTTGTGGGATTAACTAGCACTAGTCTTGGGTTTCATTTTGAAAGTTATAATCATTGACCAACTTAACTAATCTATCAAAATCAACCTGAACCCCTTTTCTCACAGCGACTTTAGTTCCAGCTTCAACATCATCAATCCAATCACGAATATTCTTATTCTGAGCAAATGATAAACTCTTGCATATGAAGTCAAGTTTTAGAATTGTCATTGACATTCTAGCCCAACTAGGAGCTGATTTATCTCCAAGTGATTTGCCTTCAATGATATCCGGAATATCATCAAATGGATACCCATTCCTCCCCCACCATTCAATGAAAACAGCAAACTTCCTCATATACTGAGCAGATGTCACTTTAGGAAGAGTTTTTAACATATATAATGTATAATCTTTCCATGACGGCATAGCTTCAGGTAATCCAGTACCTCTATAATACCCTAACGCTTTACTTCTAGGATTCTTAGCTCCGAAATTTGCTCCCTGCACTCTATTAACAGTTCGATTCCAAGTCTCTGGTTCGATTGCATGAAACTGATCCAGTCCTTGTTTCTGATCATCCCCATACGGTTGACATATTCTCATCTCATGGATACTTTTACCATTAAGATACATATGATCATATAATTTATTATACGATAAATCATTCTTACCAATATATCGCCAAACATCTTCCGTCCGCCAATCATATATCGGATATCCATTATAAGTATTTGGATTAACTTTAGTAGTATAATGAACACCTTTATATCTTGACGCTCGTTCTCCTGTAACCGTTCGGAATCGATTGAGACTCTCATCTGATCTAATTCCAACTAGATTTATTAATGTTCCTCCCAACTTATCATTGAAATATCGTGATAACAAAGGAGCAAACTCCTCAAACTCCATTCGATCTCTCCAAAAATCAAACTCATGATTATCTATATTAATTACATAAGATTCAGGGGGCATAGGACGAATCCAATGCTCTTCATCTTCAGGATCCCATGGAGTCCAATAAGGCTCATGTACACTTGTTCCATTTCGAAGGTTTAAAGGTAAACAAATCCAATATGGAATTACATTAGGAAGCTCAAGAATCTCTTTAATATGAACATCTGTCATCTTATAATTACCTTCAAGATCTATACAATATACATGAAGAGGTCCTATCCCCATCTCTTCTGCTACCTCAAGAGCAAGGTGCGTCATAACAGTTGAGTCTTTACCTCCAGAGAATGCAACAGATACGTGATCAAATTCATCGAACATGTATTCCAATCGTTTCTTAGCGGCTACGTATACGTCATCTGTTTTATAATGTTTAGGCATTATATAAGTATACAATATAAATTTAAAGATGTTCATGATTAATCATTTCAAAATTCCAAAATTTCCGTATTTTCTGGAAAAAAGGCTATATAACCCCTTATAAACACAGGGGCATTTTTCGGTGATTTACGCGTCTGCAGTGATAGTACCTATTTTACACTAAAAATCAACGTTTTCGATGATTTACCAGAATACAGGTTATATTGACTTAAACTTCCCCAGATCAAATTTGAAATATTTATACTCACCATTTTCTGTATTATAATATGCTACACCTTTAATAGGTCCCCCCAATACCCAATCATCTCCAGGACAGTTAATGGAAGATATACATTGTTCAGTAATAACATTAAACTATTGCTTATGATCTGTAGTAAACCCTTGTTTATTATAACATTCACCAGGATCCTCATTGTACCAACTATACAACCCACTTTCAATGTATGATCTATACTTCGACCACTTTAACTTAGCGTGTTTATACAATCGACTGTTACAATATTGTTGCTTTTTACCATGAAACCGCTCTATTACAGATAACATCTTATACTTATTCTGCCCTTCAACGAATTTACATAACAAAATGTGAACGATAAAATGCTCCCTAAATGTTAATTTAACTAGATTATCTTTGCTATCCGTTCCCCAAGAGACTTAGGTATAATGTGATGTACTTCACCATCAACGTAATCTAATCGATCAAGACCACGATCAATAATATTAATATACCATTGGTGATATTTGTTGATAGGGGTATTTTGATTTTTATTATAAATAGACATGTGCTTAATCCTTAAAATTGTTACAGTACCGCTCTTGGGATTACAGTCCGCGAAGAGCTTTCATTTTATTTATCGATACCATTTACTATATACGCAAAAAACCCCAGAATAAATCTGGGGTTTCTATTTTAGCCGTTTCCGACTAAGATTTTAAACTATTACTAGTCTAAAGTTACTGTCACAGATCCAGCAGAGAACGTTATAACATCCCCGTTTGTCAAAGTCTTCGCAAAGTTCATTGGTGTATGATAAAGAAGGTTACCAGCAGAAGCAGCATCATAGATACCGATATGCGTGTATGTTGCAGCAGAAGCACCGTCAAAAGCAGGGAAGCTGATTGCAGCTGTGTTAGAAGCACTATTACCATTTACATTAAAAGTAGCAGCTTGACGAGCATAAGAAGGGAAACCAGCTCCAGCTTCGTTAGCAGTTGTGTTAGCATCACTAAGATCAGCAGTTGCTAATGCGATGAAAGGAGAAACTCCAGCAAGAGCAACACCATTAAGTGTAGCGTTAAGAATAGCAGTTTCAGCGTAATTACTAAATTCAGACATGATTTTTAATTCCTATAAAAGTTAAAGTTGACCAAAGAGGCCATAGATAAAATATCTAGTGTTATTTATCTCCAATGTAACCTCCATTATAAATAATATCATGAATGACATTCAACAACAATTCCAAGATCAACATATTCAAATTAACGATAACAAATACTTCAAATGGTATTGTAATGTTATCAATAAGCGATTAACTGATCCTTGTATCGCTTCTAGAATCGAGAAGCATCACATAATACCCAAGTGTATCGGAGGGATTAAGCTTGTTCATTTATCATTGAGAGAGCATTTTATAGTGCATTTATTATTAACAAAGTTCACTTCTGGTAAGTTTAAGTATCAGATGCATCACGCTTTATTGATATTTAAATCTGATAATAGATATCACTCATCAAGATTATATGAGAGTAATAAGATGCATCATATGAGATACAAAAGTTACAGAAATATAGAGTCTGATAAGTATGAGTGGTTTGATGAAAATCCTGGAGTGGGGTGGGTATTAGAGGGAACCAGTAAAAACATGAAGTGGTGGATCGATACTATCACGTTAAAGTCTACTATGATGAGAGAGTGTCCTAGTTCCACTCATATTAAATGGGGAACTACTCTTGGTACTAATACTTACAATAATGGAGTTAGAGAGATTAAACGAAAAGAATCTCCTGGGGATGGGTGGATTAGAGGTTCTTTATCTAAGATGAAGGGTAATGATAATTGGCAAGTGAGTGGTCATTATGAGCTTAATGGATTACATTTTCTACTTGCATCTGAGTTAGCTGATCACACAGGATTAACTGAAGGGACGTGTGTGAATATATGTAAGAAAGAATTGGATGTTATCATTACTGAGATGCATTTAAACAGAAATATATATCTTCAAAACCTCTCTTACAATCCTATAGGGTTATCTTGGCGTGAAATAGGATTTAATTATACAGGAGATTTAGATAAGAAGACGCGTAAAGGAACTTCAGGTATCAACTCTAAAGGGATGTATTCATATCAAGATAAATGTTATCGAAGTGCTAAAGAGTTATCTGATGCAACTGGAATAGGAATTGGTACCATTAATAGACATAAGTATGCAAATTATGATGTATTAATAACTAAAAGAAATATAAGTCAATCTAGTTGGCTTAAAGGGTTACCATTTGATCCTGAAGGTATGTCGTATAGAGAATTAGGATTAGAGTTTCATTCATATTAGAGAAGCGCAGCTCCCATAAGTACCTTAAAGAGATTTCTAATGAATAGGTACCTTAAAATCTCTTTAAGGGGGCTAATATATCTTTTAAAGTACTAATTAGTTTTGCTTCGCAAAACAGGAAGCTGCGCTTCCTATTCTTTTAAAGGATTTAAAGAGTAAAGGATTTAAAGAGTTTATTTAATTCAGGCGCAGTCCCCCCAACCAATACCACTTAAATAAAAATAAAATTCAAATTCTTAATTAAATGGTATTGGTATATGAGGTTTGCCTTATTCCTCATTCATCAGAGATCATGTTAATTCATGACTGTTGATTGGATTCTACATAATACATTGGTTCGCCTTTAGAGCTAAATTCTCAGATATCTGAGCATGATACTTATACAGTGTAGTTGGTGTTTTATTATCCTGATAGGTTTGATAATTGAAGGGTTGATTAATAATTATTGATTCTTATTAAACTTTGGGAGTTTATCGTCTATACCCATGAACTCTTCTCCTGTTAGGGGTCCATCTATTATTGAGGCTGTTCATTCATCTAATGGTAGTGGGTATAGACTGAGCATTCGCGACTCGGATACCCTCTCATACAGTTGTGAAGGGATTACCATAGGTTTATTAGTTGCTACCTACAAGCTTAATCGAATATTTGAATTATAATAGTATTGTATCATGTAAAAATGTTTTTGTTCACTGCTATTTTATTTAATGATAAATAATATCACACTAAATTAGTATGATATTAAAAAGAGGATATAATCATGAAAAGAAGTGATAAAAAGAAAAGTGGGCCACGTAGAACTATTCAAGTTTGGGGCGTTGAGTTATACGATGGAACCAAAATAAATGCTGGAGATGAGACAGTAGATGGACGTAATATAGTCTCTGTATACAACTTAGGCGGTAAAGATGGTGAGGGATATAAAATGGTCTTTGCTGACAACTCTGAGGAGTTTGTCTACACTAACCAAGTATCGATAGGCAACCCTCGGTTTAACTAATTACTGTATCTTTAGATCGTGATTTCAAGTGTCCTAATTTGAAGTTTAGAGGTACTTCATCACCATCTTTAAAGTATACGTTTTGGATTCCGTTATTGTAACACTTCTTACCTTTTCTACGTGATACTCCAAATCGTCCTTTTATCATGTTAATAGGAGCATCCCCTTCATCAAAGTAATAAGTCTTCTCTCCATCGGTATAAGCTTTCTTACCTTTATTGCTTATTCCAACAACTCCAATGAAATTGTCGTTAATCTTATCTCCTCGCAATCTGTGAATTGATATATGATCATCAGGGTGAAGTGCTATTAAATTTCTAGGGTGATTTATTTGCTCTTCAGTCCATCCACTATCTTTAGCAACTGTTTTGGGTGTTATGTGATGCACAGTGAACCCATTGGGAATGTTATACAAAGGGTTCATCTGTCTCCAATATTGAATTAAATTTCTTTTATAATCTGTTGAATGATATCCAAAGATGAATGGAGGTATTGTAGTAAACTCATTGTGTAATAATGAATATCGTTGTTTAAATATAACTAGACCTTTCTCATCGCCATGTCTATCGATATAACCATCTAATGACGATCCAAATGCTTTGTTACTTCTCATTATGTTATATCTCTTTAAACCCTCTACTTCCCCATATCTATCAATGTAACCATCTAATGATGATCCGAATGCTTTGTTACGGCAGGTAGTTTTGTATTTTTCTAATCCAATGACATTACCATAATTTGATATTAACGATTCTAAAGAATTTTTATCAGAATTACACTTCTGGATATCTGATATCCGTAGGGTAGCGTATTCATTAGAGTGTCCTCTATTAATCCAATATCCTAATTGTAGATGACTTAATATCTTCTGATCATTGTACATTCCCATGTAACTGTATATCACGTTATCTAGTTGTGTGGTAGATATACGGTTGTTGTTTAAATTATTTTTAATAATGTGTTCTAGATCTACATTAATATCAATAACAATACTATCACTCGAAGAACGTTTCTTTGCTCTTGATCCGTTATTATTAATATGTTCTATTAATTCAGAAGGTGAATGGATGTTGATGTTTGTAACATCTTTACGTCTATTTGTAACGATGAAGGGATAAATAGATTTATGCATGATAATATTCCAGTATTGTTGTGTTAGAAGAAGAAAGAGACTAGAGATCCCTTTCTTTTTTGCGTTATACGTTTATTTATCCTTTTTAAACCAAAAAAAAAACCCCAAGCCGAAACTTGGGGTTTTTTAACATTTATAAATTAAAATTTATAAATTAGCTACCGAGAATTTACGGTAATAGCTGTTAGTTCCTGCACCTTCACCAGTCATAGGATTACTCAAAATTCCATAACGAGTCTTGAACCCGATTCTTGGAGCAAAGTCCTCTTCACCAGTTGATTTGTACATCTGAAGTGGAACATAAGGACAATAGAACAGACCTGCGTCCATTTCTGATGATCCTTTATATCCAACGATGACTTCATCAGCAGCAAGGTAAGGGTTAACAAACACTTTGTATTTTCCGCCTAAGACACCAGCAAACAAGCTCTGAGTCACGTCAGTGCTCATACCTTGTGAGACAACAGCAGAATCAGTAGCTAGATTAGCAGTCATATCAAGTACAGAAGCGACATCAGCTGAAACAACTAGGAAGTTACCTGCGCCTCGTCCAGTTTCACGAGCGATGATATTAGCTTCTTTATTGATTTGAGTGATGAGTGATTTGTATCTCTCTCCACCCCAACGAGCGCCTTTATTATCAGCGGTATCAGCAAGATCAAACGTTCCAGCAACTGTAGCGCCTGCAGCGCCTGCTTTAGCTTCTGAGCTTAGAAGATCCATAATCTCCCAGTTAGTTTCAGCGATAATCTCATTAGAAAGAATTGCAGACAATTCAGTCTCAGCATCTAGACCATGAATAACTTTAAGGTCATGAGCAATTTCATTTGAGTATTTAGCTTTAAGTGCACGAGTTTTAGCTTCAACAGAAGTTTTCTCGATTCCAAAGCTCATCTCGCTGAAGTTATTAGTTCCACCATTGAATCCACCTAAAGTCTCACCGTCAGCAGTAGTCATAGGACCAGAGTGAGCGGTATTAGGTTTCTGACCAGGAGCAAATGCTTCTGTGCCTGCAGTGTTAGTGTAGTAGCTCTTCATATAGAATACTAGACCAGTAGGACCAGTCATAGGCTGTACACCAACAGTCTCATAAGCGAGTAGTTGAGGAGTAGATCTACGAACTAAGCTGATAAGGATTGGATCCCAGTTAGATACATTGCCAGTAGTTACTGCATCTTCTTTAAGTTGTTTCTCTTGGTTCTCTAAGAGACGGATTGTGATATCACGCTGGGTAGCGTTCTTAATTTCTGGGAGATCAGCGTGCTCTAGAATTGGAGCCCATTTCTCTCTCAGCGATACTTCTTCTTGTTCAGTTAAAAACATATATTGTTTCTCCTATATTGAACTTTTAGTAATAGCGCTCATGTAAGCAGAGATAGAATCATCATAAGATGCTTCATTATCGGACGTCTCAGGCTCTACAGCCGGAGTATCGGAATCATCGCTTTCATCAACTTGGTTAAAATGTTTCTCTATGAGGATATTTAATTTATCAGAGTAATCCTCATTAGTTTCGTATGTGAGGTCGGTACTTAATGCCTCAAGTTTTGCTTTTTCTGTTTCAGTTAATCCATCTGTAGCTTTATCGAATACAGCTTTACGATTTGCTTCATGAAGTTCAGCTTTCATTGCAACTTTGCGATTAAGCTCTTCATCAAGAGATCCTTCAAGTTTAGTAATTTTATCTGCTTGCTCAGCAACAAGATCACGTTTATCATCTGGAATATCTACATAAGCCTCAGTAAACAAATCTTTTAGACCAGTAATAAATGATTCGGTTAATTCTGATTTAATACCGTTTTCAACAGCAAGTTTATTCTCTGTCATCCACTCTTCTGCGATATAATCGAGATAAGAGTTAAGGTTAACAGTCATTTCATCTATACCTTCTTTAACACTAACCTCAAATCTTTCTTCTTGTTCTTTGATGTATAATTCAGCTTCGATTTTATGAGTCTCTTCGAGTTTACTGATATGAGCATTGATTGTAGATTTAACAGCAGCCTCGTATACAACTTCAGCTTTTTTCTTAAAATCATCTCCAAACTCAGCATCCCCAAACATATCTTGGATATCTTCTTGGATATTGATGTTTTCGAATGATACACTAGGTTTTATAGTTTCGTTCTGCTCATCATCGTCTTCATCGTCTTCATCATCATCGTCTTCATCATCTTCATCGTCTTCACCATCATTCTGCTCATCTGATGATTTTTCTTTTTCATCTTCATCATCATCTTCATCATCTTCAGTAACAATTTCAACTTTACCGTCTAGTATTGCTTGCTCTGCCTCATCTAAAGATAGCATAGTCTCACCATCTTCTGATATATACTGACCATCTTTCAGTTCCAAAATAGAACCATTTTCTAATTTAATTTTCATAACATCTCCGTTTAATTATGTTCTATTTTGAACAACTATACTAATATTCAATCTAAACCTATCTTCGTAATATTATTTATCTTTTAAAAATACACTAAATAGTACGTATTATACTCTCAAAAGCTTTAAACATTATATCTTCATGAATACCTTTAGCTTTAACTATTTTATTCACAAATTCTTGATGACATTTTAACCGTTTCGCATCTACCTCTAACATCTCACCGTTAATACCCATAGTCCATTCTTTACCTTCCATTATACCTTGAACGAATGCTGAAGGAGCTCCTGGATTTAACACTGTATCAACTGCGAAAATTTGATAATCATTTTGTACTTCGTTGATACCATTTTTCTTTTTGATTGATCCTGTGCCTCGAGTAGATACTGCAACTTGCACTCCTCCCTCGATAAGACCTCTTAGAATATTACCTTGTGGTGTATTTAACACTTTAGCTTTACCCACAACATCATTACCAGAGAATATCATTTCTTTTATAAGGATAGATGCATTAGTCATATCAGGTTGAGGTGATTGAGGGTGATTATTCTCTCCGATAGCTCTATTCTTATCAATCCACTCTGAACGATATTGATTAAGAGCATTTTCCATAACTTTTCTAGGATATATTCGACCGTTATTATTAGAAACATCTGATTGCGCAAACACTCCTTTAATATACAACTCTTTGTCTTTAGATTCTGTAATTAGAGTTTGATTGGACATTTCTTCTGTTATAAGTAACATTATCTTTTCTCCAATCTCATATTTTCTTTCTTAGCTAATTTAACAACATTATTATATGTTTTAGTTGAAGCTACCATCCAGTTACCTGAAAACTCGATATCATCAAACTTATCCATTAAATCCATTGAAAAGTCATCATCATCAGCTTTAAACATTACCCATGCAGCCTCAATGATAGACGGCATCACAACTTGTTTAACATCAACTTTATCCATTTCAATGACATTTGCCGCAGCGTTAAATAAACTACTCATAAATTTTTACCTTTTCTGTTAGATTTTTTTCTTTGTATTTTGCTAGAAGCATAACTCTTACCACGCTTAGATCTAACTGCTTTTTTAGCAGCTTTCTTTCTTGTAATTTTATCTTTTGCTGTTTGTGTTACACACTTTCCCCCTTTAACTATTTTACCAGCAGGACAAACAATCTTCTTAACTATTTTACCATTTCGAACGACTCGTTTCTTTTTAAGTTCATTGACAATGCTCTCAAAAGATTTCACTTGTTATCTCCAGTCCATTCAGTTTCAATCTCAGCGAAGAATTTATCTTTATCTTCTTTAGACAATTCTGATTGACTTTCTACTCCAAACTTCTCTAATTTTTTATTAAAAAAAGCTTGATAAGCCTCTTTATCACCAGAAACTTCTGTAAACATAGTCTTTGCAATTATAGGCCGTTTAGCATCAATTTTACTGTAAATGCGATCTTGTAATAAACTAGAGAACACATCTTTAAATTTTGATGCCGCTTTATTGTTACTATGTTTGATTAAATCTTTAATATCCATCTCCATCTCCTTTATATTGTTTTATATTAAGCTCATCTTTGATATTAGCATCAATCTCTTCTATATCATGTTCAGATTGTTTTAACACTTTTTTCCTGATATAATCATGAGAGTAATATGAACCAACATAATCAGTCATATTAGATAACACTTCCAACCTTTCTTTGAGAATTTCACTCTCTTTTAACTCAACAAAGAAAGTATCATCCATAAACTCGAAGTTGATTAATTCTTTAATACCTTTCCATTCATTTTTATTTATCACACCTTTCAACACTAATTGGACACGGAGAGCTTGAAATAATATTAATGAGAATTTCTTTCTAAGTTTGTTTATAAATTTAGCGAATTTAATCTCATCTCGAGCGATTTCACTTTGACGACCGAATCCATAAGTTGCTCCATCTTCTAATCTAGATGATGGGACGTGTAGTGCTTTATAAGCATTCTTTCTAAAGTATAATAACTCATCTAAACCGTAATCACCTGATGCTGTAGGGAGCGTATCAATCTCAGTAGTTGAAGAACTAGATCGTCTAGGAATCCAAAAATCCTCAAGCATACTAACTGTATGTTTAGCACCATTGATAGTACCAGTATTAGAATCATATACCATTTTATTCTTATACTTAGACATAATACTCTTCATATACTGTTCAGCACGAGTCTTAGGTAAGTCTCCTACATCAATATAAAACACACGTTTTTCTGGAGCTCTTGTTATACGGTATACTGTAGTCGCGTCTTCCAGCATATTAAGCATGTTAAGAGGTTTAATAGCTTTGTGTAAATATGATAATGCTTGATTTGAATTATCATCAAATATACCTGAATCTGCGTATATTATAGATGCTGGATCAATTTGAAGTGTAGTTGAATGTCCATTTATATCATCAGTATATAGATAATACTCTTTAACCTCTTTTACAACATCAACTTGATTTTCATCCTTTTCTCTAATAACTTCTTTTATAAGTTGAATCTTAGTCGAATCTATGTAACGGAGTTCTGTGATACCTTTTTTAAGATTACTATCGTTGACTATAATATGAAAGAATATACGACCATCCACATACCATTTCCGGAATATCTCATCTCCGTTATAATTAAAATCGAACTTTTTTTGAATATTAAAAAATTCACTTGTTATACTATCCTTGATATTTTCAGGTAATTCTAACTTATCCAAATTAATGGATACTGAATCTTGATTAACATCAAATACAATAGCTTCATTTATAATATCATCGATTGCGGTATTAGCTTCTGGTGTATTAGCTATAACTCGATATTGTTTAATAAGCTCTGCACTATTCTTCCAAGTAGCATTAATATCAAACTGAGAAACGTTAAAATCAGACGCGTCTATTGCTATAGAACCATCTACATCAGGTGATACAAATGAATGGTTAGTATTCTTTACACCTCCCATTCGTTTGGATAGTTTATCCCCAATAGCTTCAAAAATATTCATAATGTAATAAATTCAATAATAGTTAAGACACTTCCCAATAATCGTATGCAAATGTTACACCATACTCAGCAGGTGCTCCATCTGTTCCCCAAGCTAAATCAATAGCATCTAGAGTAGTGGGGAAAGCTCCGTGGAATGTATAAGTTGCAACAACAACCCCGTTACGATCCATTGGTCTAACTTTCATAGTACGTTTGTATTGTGATGGAGCTGCTCCACTAATATTATCGTGACTCGATTGTTCTTTTAACCAACCTTCAACATCAGCACGAATAGCTAAAGTTTGATCCGCTAAAATAGTAACAGTCCAATCTTCAAACGTTCTATCTCCAGCAATTTTTACAACTCGATTCATAAACGGAACTTCAACAGGTTCTACAGTAGAACCA
>Ga0233445_1000469_pt1 | contig 45762 bp, 32 predicted proteins | sample SI_124_October20_5_FD_182779 | JGI IMG/M metagenome (GOLD analysis project Ga0233445, IMG submission 182779) | Seawater microbial communities from Saanich Inlet, British Columbia, Canada - SI_124_October2016_100_MG | ecosystem: Environmental > Aquatic > Marine > Inlet | place: Canada: British...
GTGTTGTTAGACTTGCTGATTTAGTTGGATACACACCAAAACGTAATGAAAATGCTAGTGGATTTTTGAAGGTTACTTCAGTAAGCACGACAGAAAATATTACTGACTTTAATGGTGCTAACTTGGCGAACGTAACACTACGGTGGAATGATAGTACAAATATTGATTGGCAAGACCAATTCAACACTGTAATGAATTCTATGATGGTTGATAGTCAAAAAATCGGAAAGCCTGGAAGAACAGCAGATGTACTTGGTAACAAGACAGATGAGTACACGGTAAATTTAGTTAGTAATTTGATGCCAATTATACCATTTTCAGCAACTGTGAACGGTGCTAACATGGATTTTGAGGCTGTTAGTGCAACCACAGCAAACAAAACATCAGTATATGAACCATCACCAGTTCTTAATGGTGATTTTAATATCTTATACAGAAATGATAAGTTAGGATTTGCTAGTAAAGACACAGGATTCTTTTTTCACTTTAAACAAGGTACATTAATTAACAAAGACTTCACATTGAGTGACAGAATTGCGAATCGCAATGTTGATATCAATACAGAAGGCGTTAATAATAGTGATGTTTGGTTATATGAATTGGATAAAACTACGGGCACTGTATTAAGTGAGTGGGAAGAGGTGGATAATATATATGCACCTATCACAAAACAAACCGAGTCTACTGTCCGTAGGTTTTTTAGTATAACTGGACGTGCCAATGACCAAATTACAATGAACTTCGGTGACGGTGTTTTTGGTGATATACCTATTGGATTTTTTCGTTCATTTGTAAGGTTGAGCAATGGAAGGAAATATATCATTAATGTCGGTGATATTTCAGGGGTTAACCTTAGTGTACCTTATATAAGTAGAAATGGAAGGGCGGAAACTGCAACATTTATTGTTAGTTTAACTCAAAATATTAGTAACGCAAGTTCAAAAGAAAGTTTAAATGATATTAAGCGTAATGCTCCAGCGAAATTCCACACACAAAATAGAATGGTCAATGGAGAGGATTATAATAACTTCCCATATACAGCATTCAGTAGTATCATCAAAAGTAAAGCAATTGCAAGGACTAATATTGGAACGAGTAGGCATTTGGATTTAGTTGACCCAACTGGCAAGTACTCGAGCATCAACACATTTAATAGCGATGGAGTTATCTTTAAGAATGATGCTAGTACATCATTCACGTTCAGTTTTGATGACAAGAATGATATCGAATCAGTGATTAGAAAGCAAATTGAACCAAAGATTGCGGAACGGAGTACGGTTCACTTGTACTATAATACGTTTAACAGAAGTTCTTTAACCGCAATTGACATTGCGTGGAACCAAAGTACAACAACAACCAACGAAACCACTGGTTATTTTAAAAATACGGCAGGAAGTGCACTCCAAGTCGGAAGTTATGTGTCTGATAATAGACAATTTATCGTACCTAATGCATTAATTAAATTCGAAACACCAAAGACTGATAGTAATGGAGTATATTATTTCGATAAGAACAATAGGTTAAAGCAACGTGGTGATTTATTAACAACAGACAATACTATTCTATGGAGCGGAGTTAAGTTAGTCACGTTAGAAGGCACAAACTTTGGTGTTGGTAATAAATCAGATGGAAGTGGTCCAATAACATTGACCAATTTCATCCCAACGGGGGCTATCCCCACATCTATTGTTCCTGTATTTAATACAGATTTGCCATTAGCGTTTGAGCAAGAAATGTTAACACAGTTTGAATTATATAATGATTTTGGCATAGGTTATGATAATAGTATAGGAAGTTGGTACATTATTGCGAGTGCTAATTTGGATAAATCAACTGCTTTTAGTTTAGATAATGCACAAAATACTTCAGGAACCGGTATTGATTCTAGTTGGATTGTTAAGTTCGTTTCGGTAGATAAAATATACACAACCACATCACGTGCATTGAAGTATTTCTTCTCAAGTATTATTGAAACGCGTTTTTATTTCAGTGGACATAATAAAATTTTCGACCCTAAAACAGGAAAAATCGTAAATGATTTTATTAATGTTCTTAAAACAAATACACAACATGGTAGCAATTTACCATTAAGTAATGATATTAAATTAGATATTATTGGTCAACCAACTGAATCAGATGGATTTGTTAATGACTTTAATGTGGAAATTAGTTACACGGATGAAGACAATGATAACGTCGCCGACAATCCTGATTTTTTCGACGACATCACTTTAAATAGTGGATTAGTATTTTTCGAGACAATAGTTGACGCGGATGGATTGGAAAGAGAATTGCCTATTAGGAGTAACGTGATGGATACTGAATTTACCAGTACTACTGACCCATTATTAGTGCTCACTAGTTATCCAGAAAATCAATTATTTTACTTCGCTGATGAGGTAGATAAGTTTCGTGAATTAGTATCTAATGTATTAGTAGTAAAAACAAATATGTCAGTGAAAACAGGTAGACAAGATTTACAATTTCATTACCGTCATAACAGTTCTAACGTAAAACGCATTAATCCAGGACTTACCAATATAATTGATATATTTGTCGTGATTAGTGCATATTACACACAGTACAAGAAATATATCCAAGATGTAACTAACACAATCACAATACCATCTACACCAACTATATCGGAGTTAACGTCGTCCTATCAAACATTACAGGATAGCAAGATGCTAAGTGATAACATTGTATTAAACAGTGTTATTTTTAAGCCATTATTCGGCAATAAGGCGAAGGATGAATTACGTGCTAATATTTCAGTAATTAAGGTACACGATTCATTGGTGAGCGACAGTGAAGTTAAAAGCAGAGTAGTATCTGTAATGAATGACTATTTTGATATCGATAATTGGGATTTCGGAGATACATTTTATTTTTCTGAACTGTCTGCGTATCTACATGACCAATTGGGAGATATAGTTGGCTCAGTAGTAATTGTACCGACTGATGTAAATAAAAAATTCGGCGATTTATACGAAATTAGGTCTGCATCAAATGAAATTTTTGTAAATGCAACTACAGTAGATAATATCAATGTTGTTGATTCATTAACTTCAGATAATCTAAACGGGATAACATAATATGGCAAGAAATAGGTCGGTAGATTTACTACCTGAAATATTTAAATCTAATCCCAACAAGGAATTTTTAAACTCCACCCTCGACCAACTCGTCCAAGAGCCAAAATTGAGACAAACTCAAGGGTTTATTGGTAGAAAGTTTGGTGCAGGAATAGAAAGTGGGGATTCTTATGTATTGGAACCAACAGTAGAGCGAACAAATTACCAACTAGAACCTAGTATTGTATTTACAGATGATGGTGGGAGCGCAGAAAGTGCGATAACCTACCCAGAGATAGTTGATGCATTAAAGACAAAGGGCGCAAATGTTTCCAAACATGATAGATTATTCTCAAGTCCAATTTACAGTTGGAGTCCATTAATTGATTTTGATAAATTTGTAAATCATAGTCAGTATTATTGGTTGCCAAGTGGACCAGATAGCGTTGATGTTAGTGCAATTGATATTATGCTAACAGACAACTTCGATATAACACGAAACGACACATATAGTTTAAGTGGTATCCACGGGGTTAACCCTACTATAACATTAGCAAGGGGCGGAGAGTACACGTTCGATGTCAATCAAACAGGACATAATTTTTATATACAATCCGCAACGGGCTCCAATGGAGTATTATCTCATGCATCTAATATTAGTAGTCGTGATGTTGTTGGGGTTGTAAACAACGGTGATGATAATGGGATAATTACATTCACAGTTCCTGAATCAAATAATCAACAGTTCTACTATGATTTGCCCGAAATTGATGGGGTTGATTTGGCCACATTCGATAGATTTGATTCTATTAATGGAAAACTTGTAAGTCAACTAAAGAATATTGACGGAATTGTTGATTTAGAAGGAAAGACCATTGTATTCTTAAATACAACTGCTGGTAATTCTGCGGACTTGGGGTGGCAGTATTTAGACTTACATGAAGATGCCCCATTTGAGTCTGAACCGTTTGAAGAAACCACGTTCATAGATAGTCAATCAGATAGATACAGCGTTTATCAAATTGAGTACACTACTAGCAATGGTGAACCTATTATTAAATTAAATAAAATTAAAAGTGTTAGCAATCTTGAGAAGTTTGATATTTTGTATGGCGATACTTATAGTAATAAATCATTTTATAAGAATTCATCTGGTTTCTTTCAGGAGATTCCATTATTAACCGCATCACAGGATACTCTTTATTACCAAGATGCGGACGATGAGGATAAGTTTGGTATTATTAATTTAGTAAATTCTACCGAGGACACAAAAATAGATGTTAACGATATTTTGGGTAAACGAACGCACACGAGTGGTAATGGGGTTGTATTTACCAATGGTCTTAAAGTTATTTTTAGAGGAAACGTTACCCCAGAAAAATATCAAAATAATGAATACTATGTCGAAGGTGTAGGTACTGCAATTAAACTTATTTCAGTTACGGATTTAATTACGCCAGAATCATATACAACTAGTGAACTAGAGCCATTCGATTTTCATGGATTTGATAGTACAAATTTTGATGGCAACTTAAATTCCCCGACTGTACTTGATTTCATCACAATTAATAGAGCGAGTGAGGATTCAAACCCGTGGAGTAGGAGTAATAGATGGGTACACAAGGATGTAATCATTAAAACTGCGGAATACAATAGAACAGTTGCAACGTTTGATAACAATTCCAGAGCAACCCGCCCTATTATCGAATTCGATTCGAATTTAAAATTATTTAATTTTGGCACAGAAAGTAAAACTCCAATAACAGCAATAGATTTTAATGAAAGTGATGCGTTAAGTAATTTTAATGGGTCTAGTGGGTTTTCTATTGATGGATTTAGTATTACCAATGGTTCTCGAGTTATATTTGCTAATGACGGTGACGTTAATGTGCGTAATAAAATATACGAAGTTCAATTCATTGATTTAGAGGGAGAGGGATTACTTAAGGTTAATTTAGTTGAATCATCCGATACCGATGTAGAAGTAAACCAAAGCATAGTATGTACTAATGGAATATCAACTCAGGGCAAATCATATCATTTCAACGGAAGTGATTGGATTGTTTCACAACAAAAAACGTCGGTTAATCAAGCACCTTTACTTGATGTGTACGATGCAAATGGAGTTAGTTTTTCTGATTCCGTTATGTATAGCGCGTCTACGTTCGGTGGAACAAAAATGTTTAGTTATAAAATTGGAGTTGGTAGGAATGATGTGGTGCTTGGGTTCCCATTATCATTCTTAAACATTGATAACTTGGGAGACATTGTATTTGATAATAATTTGTACACAGACACATTTGATTATGGCACCGTAGTAAAAGATAAAGTTAGTAATGGATTTATTAGAAAATATTCAGATAGAACGACATTTACCAATGAGATTGGTTGGAAAAAATTTATCAATAACACTACATCTGAACAAATATTTAATTTTGAGTACGACGGTGTTTCATTAATCATGGATGTGCTACCTAGATTAGAGTTAAGTATTCCTGCAATTAAAGTATATATTGAAAATAAATTCATAAATTCCAATGATTACACCATAACAACCGGAGATGTTAAAACTACAATTACATTTGTAGATACTATTACTACCGGTAGTGAAATTAAAGTTACTATTATAAGTGATACGGAAAGTAAAGTTGCGTATTACGGTATTCCTAAAAATTTAGAGAATAATACATTTAATGAGAATAGTGATACTTTAACTTTAGGAACTATTAGAAATCACTACAGTAACTTGGCGCAGAATTTATTAGATTTAGATGGTGATGCAAACGGTTCCAATAATACAAGGGATTTAGGAAATGTCGCAGTTTATGGCGATACCATCATACAGAATAGTTCACCAATCGCGCCCATGGCGAAGTTCCTTCATAGTGAAGAATTTAACTTCTTTGAGGCAATAGACTTTAATGCAAACGCATTTGAAAAGTTCAAACTTAAGATACTTGATTATGTAATGAAAAACGATACGTACGGATTAGCAGCATCCACAATTTTAAATAATGCGTTAGATTTAATTAATATCGGAAAAGGCTCAACAAGTGCATTTTATAAAAGTGATATGCTTGTCGGAACAAATACCCCAACAGTAACAACGCATACCATTACCCCCATCAGCACAGATACATTTAATATTGTTAACATTTATGATTTTACCAAAGCAAGTAATGCTTCTATATTGGTGTATTTGAATGATATTGTATTGGTAAAAGATTTAAATTATACAGTTGCTATTGATAGTGCTACGATTACAATTCATTCAACTGTGCTAAATGTCGGTGACATCGTTACTATAAAGGAATACGAAACATCTATTGGTTCGTACGTGCCTAATACTCCTACTAAGTTAGGATTGTATCCAAAATTTGAACCAAGTTATTACTTAGACGATACTTATTCAACCCCAACAAATGTAATAAAGGGACATGACGGTAGTATTTCGGTAGCATTTAATGACATTCGCGATGATGTATTATTGGAATTTGAAACAAGAATTTATAATAATATTAAAGTTAATAATAATATTCCTATACGTGACATAGATGTGATTCCAGGTAAGTTTAGAACAACCGAATATTCGGATAAAGAGTCAACTAATATATTATCAGTAAGTTTTTTAAATTGGGTAGGTTGGAATAGAGTTGATTATAAAACGCAAACCTATCTTGCAGACAATGAGTTGACGTGGAATTATAGTAGTTGCAGTAGTAAGTTAGATGGCTCTTCGTTGAAAGGGCATTGGAGAGGAGTTTATAAAAATTACTATGACACGGATACCCCTCATACTACTCCGTGGGAGATGCTTGGTATTACAGCAAAGCCTGCGTGGTGGGAGAATGAATACGGACCATTACCTTATACTAGTGGAAACTTAGTTTTATGGGAAGATTTAGAATCCGGAATAATTAAAGAGCCGGGCAATAATAGAGTGGACATACGGTATAAGCGAGACGGGTTAATTAAAGTCATACCCGTTGACACAGAGGGAAACCTATTAAACCCATTTGTATCTATTGTTCGTAATTACTCACAATCAGATTTTAAAAAGAGTTGGGTGATTGGTGACTATAGTCCTACGGAAACCGCATGGCGCAGAAGCAGTTCGTATCCATTCGCACTGCAACGGTTATTCGCACTAACAAAACCAGCACAGTATTTTGCATTATCAATCGATAGGGATAGGTACGTTTTTGATTCTGATATGAATCAGTACTTAATGGATTCAAGGTATCGCATGGACACTCGTACAGTAGAAGTCCAAACAAATACAAACCCTAAACACAGTTACATTAATTGGATTGCAGATTATCATAATAATAATGGATGTAGTTGTATTGATATCAAAGACCAATTATCTAGAATTGACGTTAGACTTGCGTACCGCATGGCATCATACACTGATAAGAATTATTTAAAAATTTATACTGATAAAAGTAGCCCCGATAGTTCTAATACTGGATTACTTCTTCCTGACCAAAGTTATGATTTACTGTTGCACAAAAATCAATCATTAAGTGAGTTGCAGTACTCGTCGGTTATTGTTCAAAAAACAGATGACGGTTATTCTGTGCACGGGCATAGCATAACTCACCAGTATTTTGAAATATTACAGAGCATTCCGAATAGTAATTTTAATATAGTTGAGGGTGATATCAAGTTGCCAAAAGATTTCACTGATAAAGTTACTTTAGTGCCATATGGCTACGTTTTCACTAATAAGAATATAGTTATTGATTTTTTGGCGAGTTATGGTGCGTTCCTTGAATCCCGTGGGTTGGTTTTTGATTCTGTCGAAAATGCAAACACATTAAATTGGGGAAGAATGTCGCAAGAATTTCTTGCATGGACTGCTCAGGGTTGGGGGACTGGAAGTGTTGTTAATTTAAATCCAAACGCAATTTCATTGGAATTCAACAAGGAATTAGTAGTAGTAGATAATATAAACAGCAAAAATATACAGGCTCTAGACCAAAATGGAGCCCCACTTACTCCAAATGATTATGTAATAACTAGATTAGATAATAACTTCAAGTTAACTACAATTAACGGAAAGAATATTAATTTTCTCCGAATTAAATCAACAAGTTACGAACACTTGTTGGTAATAGATAACGTTAGTATATTTAATGATTTAATGTATAAACCAGTTTCCGGCTTAAGACAACATAGAGTTAGACTAGTTGGATTTACTACGTATGATTGGAATGGGCAATTAGATGCACAAGGATTCATTCTTAACCAAGATAATATTAAAGAATGGCAACCTAATATATATTACACAAAGGGAAATTTAGTTAAATTTAAGAATTCGTATTGGAGTGCAGAGCAAAAAATTGAACCTTCTGAAGATTTTAACTTCAATCATTGGACTAAGATAGATTACAGAAATATTAAAAAAGGATTATTACCAAATATTGCAAACAAAGCAGGACAAATTGCAGAATACTACAATAAAAAAACAACTAATTTAGAATCTGATGTTGATTTATTGGCAATGGGGTTGACTGGGTTTAGACCACGGGCTTATTTAAACTCATTGGATGATGTCAGTCAGGTTAATTTTTATACTAGTTTTATTAGTAATAAAGGAACCAAAGTAAGTGCAGATTCATTTAGAAATGTCAAATTTGATAAGAAGATTACCGACTATACGGTATTTGAGAATTGGGCAATTCGGGAAGCAACATTCGGTAATAGTGGAAACAAATCTTACATTGAGTTGGAGTTAGATAGTAGTAAATTACAAAACAACCCATCCGTAGTAGAAATTATAAATGACAGTGATACAAAGGTAGACTCTCATCAATTAATTAAAATAGGCGATGTGTATAACCAAAGTGAAATACATGTAAGCAAACATGTATTTCCTGTTCGAACAAATGGTTCAACTGAAATTGGGTTACCAATTGCAGGGCATGTTCGCACGGATGATGTGGATTTGGCAGTATTCGAAATTACAGATTTGAATGGCGGAGCAGGAGTTCCGTTTATGAACAAATTGTCATCAGGCTCATTAATTTGGGTAGCAAAGGACACAGCGTACGATTGGAACATTTATCGCACCGACATTCAAAGTAATATTAGTAGTATTTTGCCTGTTGATGGAAAAATTGAAGTCACATTTTTCCACTCACATGATTTCGTAGTTAATGATAAGATTGTAATTCAAGATATCAGTCTTTTAATTAATGGCGCATACGCCGTTGAGAATATTATTGATTCTAAAGTCATCCGCCTAACAGGAACTATCGAAGATACATTTGTTAACATCACAAGTGATAGTTCAATAACTTCAGATACAGAGTTATATACCACTGACCATAAATTAGGGTTTGTGTATAAGTTAACATCAGTTAGGTTACCAAACAACAATGCTTTATTAGGCAAGTACATTGACCGAATGCCAATGGGTGCTCGTGTATGGGTGGATGTGAATGATAATAACAAGCATGCCGTTTATCAAAAATATGACGTAACCGGCAATATCACCATGGATACTGGTTTAGTTACGTCTGATAATGACGTGTATACGGCAGACGGTAATGGTGCATGGGGGTTACTGCATGAAGAACAAGATACAGTTGACGTTGGGTTAATTAATAAAGTGTTATTTTATGATAAAGATACTAATAAAACAGTTCAGCATGTAGACTACCTCGACCCAATCAATGGCAAGATACTTGGTGCGGCTGCTGAAAATATTAATTTTATTGGAGCGACTGACCCAGCATCATACAATCAAGGTATCGATATTACGGGAATTATATGGGGAGATGAGCGTGTAGGCGAAGTGTGGTGGGATACATTTAATATTAGATACATTGATTATAATCAAACAGATTTAACATATGCAAGTAAAAATTGGGCGAATTTATTCCCTGGTAGTACCGTAGATATTAGGCAGTGGGTTAAAAGTTCTGTTCATCCATCACGATATAGCGGACCAGGAACGGTAGTAGATGTTGCCAAATATACAATAATTTCAAATATTGATACGACTAATACCATTATCCAAGACTATTATTTTTGGGTAACTGATTTAAGTGATATTTCATCAAATAAAACGTTGAGTATTAATAATATTAAGCAATATATAGAAGCCCCAATACTAAGTGGAGTGCCTTTTGTTGCATTCTTGAATAATAGTACTGTCGGAATTTATAATTCACGCCAATCTATTACTAATTCAGTATTGCATATTTCGTACAATCGCACCCATAGTGAAAATGCCATTTTTAATGAATATAAGTTGATTAAGGAAAATAGTAAGAATGATTTTCTTAATGACGCTACTTATAAAAAACTACAAGATAGTTTTATTGGTGGCAATGATATAGGATTAGCAGTACCTGATATTAAACTAAGTGTAGCAGAAAGAATAGGAATTAGTTTTAGACCAAGACAGTCAATGTTTGAAAATCGATTTACTGCGTTAAGTGAATATCTGACACAAGTTAACTCTATCTTAAAAAAGAATATCGTAACGACTAATAAAGATTTTTCTTTATTGGAGGCAGAAGAAGCAATGCCAAGTATATCAACAGGTACATGGGACATACAAGTGTCGGATATTGCAGAACTTAATTATCAAAATTTAGATATAGTTGCGATTGGATACAAGTACCTAGTAACTACTGATACGACTAATAGTGGTGGTGGGTGGAGTATTCATGAAGTTGTTACTAGCACAAGTGGTGTAACCTTACAATTAACTAAAATACAAAAGTACAACACAACCCGTGCATGGACATATAGCAATTGGTATGAGAATGATACGGTGGAAACAGTAATACCATATAGGATTGTTTCAGATACGTCTAAGTTATCTACGTTGGTGGTAGATAATGAAACATACGTTAAAGTATCTAGTAATAGTTCCGGAAAGTTCGAACTCTATCAACTACGGGATTCATTTTGGGTGAGAGTTGGGTTAGAAGATGGAACCATACAATTTAATACTTCGTTATGGGGTGGTGCATCAACTCAGGATAATATTACAATTGATTCAAATACATTTACTACAGACTCTATCATCAATACATCTGACACTGGAACGGGTGGTATTGAATTAAGGAATGTTATTAGAGCAATCAATGAACATATCTTGGTTGACGAATTGTTATTGGAAAGAAATAAATTATTGATTTCAATATTTAATTATATATTATCGGAACAAGGAAATATCGATTGGCTTTATAAAACAAGTTTGATTGATGTTGAACATAAAGTGCGTGATTTAGAACAGTACGCAACGTATAAAAAGGATGACCAAGATTTCTTATTAAATTACTTAATCGAGTCAAAACCGTACCATACCAAAATTAAAGAATTTTTATTAAAATATAATGGAACAGAACAATACAATACTGATATGGCGGACTTTGATGTACCTACCCATTATGATGATGCGTTTAAAAAATATGTAAATCCTATTTTAGATTACGACGGGGTTATTTTAACCTCCGACCAAAGTAACTTCAATGATGATGGGGTAGGACTAACAGAACGCGATTATAATATTTGGGAAATATCACCATGGAGTAATTGGTACAATAATAACGCGTTAACCATAAAGGATGTATTCATCGTTAATAGTGGTAGCAATTATACAACCACCCCGACCATAACAGTAACAGGTGGTGGTGCAACCACCCAATCCACAATGACTGCCAGAATTAACAATTCGGGACAAATTATAGATATAGTAATTGATAATGAAGGTGTGGGTTATTTCACTACACCGACGATTACAATTACAGGTGGGAATGGCAATGGTGCTATTATCACTCCGATAATGCAAAATACGTTAGTTAGAAATTTAGTAACTACTATCAAGTACGACAGATATGAGTACGCTCCGTCAATTATTAATTGGGAGAGTAATTCGTTGGTTTCTAGTGATGTTACAACAATCACAGTGGATAATAGCGACACAATCAGAGTTGATTCTGAGGCATCGGTGCACACTGTCGGACAGTTAGTAAGACATAATGATAGTGTATATTCATTTAATGAAACACGAGCATTTGGTACTGAATTCGATATAGATAATTATACTGTTGTTGATTCGAGTACATTGAGCGGTGTTGATAGAACTATGGGATTTTACAATCCAAGTGCCAACAACTATGGATTGAATCTTCCGTTATTAGTACATGGAATTGATTACCCAGGAGTAGAGGTCAAAGATTTAGACTTTAATAATAGTGCAGGGTTCTCAGTACTACCATTTGACACAACCCCATTTGATGTGATTACGGTGTTGGCGGATGGAAGTTCATCGGGGGTTGTTGACACAGAGTACAGTAGTGTATTTAATGACATGTATTTGGGAACTCAGCCTAGTGACATTAATGCAGATGGTGGTGAATTTATCGATGTTTATAGTAGCCATTCACCAGAGGAGTTAATTCCTGGAAGTATGTTTGACACGTTAAGTATGGTCATCTCCACTCGACCTGGTTTTGATTATGATAATAATGGGCATGCATTCGAAGTACAGTACGAGTTATTTGAATATACACCAAGCACAACTGAATTTAACTTCAATAACATAGTCGAGTATCCAATTGCTATTAAAGTAGTCAATACAACCGATGGATTGGCATTAAATGAAACATTCAACTACACTATTGATTGGGTGAATGGAAATGTTACTGTAATAAGTGGAGCATCAGATAGTGATGTTATCCAAATATTTGTTTATGAAATTGGTGGTGGAAATCAACTGTACAGGAATACATATACTGGTAATGAAATAGGTAATGAAATAACTATTCCTGTTGAATCAAAGAGTATTTACAATATTGTTGTTCATGTAGATGGAGTTGAATTAGTAAGTGGATTTACCGCAACATCAGATGGTAGTATCACTGTTGATTCTATACTAGAAACCGTAGATGCAAACACAATTACAGTAGATGCCGTTTCCACATCTACTGAAAAAACAACAACTATTAATTTTACAAATACATATACCTCGGTGAACTTCGTTGCTATTACGGTATTCGGTTTTGAAAGTGAGCAACATGAACATTGTTATCCTACTACTAAATCATTTACTCCGTTTGGAGCAGATTCTTCACTTTACACCACCGATACCAATGAGATAACTGCAGATAATATATCTACTAGTTTTGAATTAGGGGTAGGTTCAAGTGGAATTGATAAAGCAATTAGTACAAGTGGTAAGAATAGACATAATGCTATTGTAGAACATAATGGGTTGCGGTTGCGGTCACCAGAGGCGGTAAGATACACCGGTGATGCAATAGAAACAAACTTTAAGTTACCTACTTCTGGCAGAATTAAGCACTCGTTAGTATCAAATAGTGAAATTGTAGTATACGTAGATAATATTTTACAAACGTTGAATACAGATTATATTATTGTAGAATTAACTGCTGATACAGACACAATTACAGCGGATACCACAGATGTAACTGTTGATGCTGGGGTAGTAACGGCGGATACAACAAGTACGACAGTAGATACTGGTATTATCACATCGGATACAAATACATTGTATCAAGGATTTAAACAAGTTGCATTTATAGGGACAACGCCACTATTGAACACCATAGTAGATGTGTATATAACTACTAATACAGATTACACTATCGACGGTACAATTCTTAATATTAAAGACAGTATATATGTATCAGCAACTGACAAAATCACAGTTACTACATGGAATGATACTTCACAACTTGATGTATTGACCTCAGTATTTAAAGGACCTACATTAACAACAGAAGTAATTACGGAGTTGTTTGATAGCGCTGGGTTCGATATTGAATTGTTTGATAGCGTTGCATCAGAGGGCAATAATGTTAATCTGTTTGAATTAGGCAGAACGATAACTTCTAATAATAGGTTGTGGGTTACTAGAAATGGGAATATATTATTGGCAGGAAATGATTACGTTGTATCAAATTCTACGTTGTTAATTATCGGAGATTTGTTAAGTCCGAGTGATGAGATTATTGTAACTAGTATCACAGATGATGTTGTTCCTGAAGAATTATCGTTCCGTTTGTTCAAAGATATGAATGGTAGTTCAGCAATGTACAAGGTTAATAATTCAGTAGTACTTACTAAAAAATTGAATATAACAGACGAAGCAGTTTACGTTAATGATGCTAGTATATTGACCACCCCTAATCTAGATATAGGAATATTTGGCATTATTATTATAAACGGTGAAAGAATTACATACAGAGAAGTAAACCTACCAAATAATACAATTAGTGGATTAAGACGAGGAACAGCAGGTACAGCAATCAAGGAACATTCATTGAATGCCATTGTAAATGATGTAAGTATTGGTAATATAGTAACTGGGAGTGTAATTACATCAAGTACATTGGGGTCTGACACAAATACTGTATCTAGTACGTATGATAGTATTTGGTACGGGAGTGGTGACGGTACCCCGAGTAACGGCATCGCGTTACAGGACCAAGTTACCACCCAAGCAAATTTTATTAAAAATTAATGCTAATTAAAATACATAAATAGTGCAATGGATAAAAATAAAGATAAAGATAAAGAAGTTTCAAAAAAACCCAACGAAGCAGGTGCAGTAAGTGTAGAAGGGCATATTAAAGTATTTGACCCAAACACCGAGGAAGTTTTTGTTAATAAAAGAAGTTAAATTATGAGTGAAATAACAAATAGCAATATTAAAGGATTTTTAAAAGTATTTGACCCAAGCACCGAGGAAGTTTTCTTCGAGGGTTCAAACGCGATTCATTTTGAGAATATTTCAGAGGCAATGGCACAGAGTTTATCAAATAAAAATCTAGGATACATTTACCAAATGTCGTTTGGTAATGGAGGCACGAGTGTCGACCCAACTGGAATCATAACATATTTACCTGCCAACTCAACTAGCCAAAATGCGGATTTATACAACGAAACATTCACTAAGGTAGTTGATGACAATTCATTAACAAATACAGATACATCAAGAAACAATTTAACTGTGTTGCATACCCCTGGAAATGTGTATACAGATATTTTAGTCAGTTGCTTGTTGGATTTTAGTGAACCATCAGGTCAACACGCATTTGATAATAGTACGAGTTTAGATGGGGAGTTTGTATTTGATGAGTTAGGATTAAAAACATGGAATGGTAGTGCTACTGATTTACGCTTGATAACACACGTGGTTTTTCACCCAGTACAAAAATCATTAAATAGACAAATACAAATAGATTATACGGTTCGAGTACAGACGTTAACGAACCTTAGCACAACATAGAGGATATTATGGCATACGAAGTTAATTTTACAGATGGAACAGTAGCAAAACTCGTAGAGGATGGGATAAAAGATTCTACGTTTAGTATTACCCTTGTTGGTAAAAATGTTACCACATACGGAGAAGTTTTCGCTGAAAACTTTATTAAATTATTAGAAAATAATGCAAATACAGTTGCTCCAAGTAACCCAATTAAAGGACAACTTTGGTTTAATAGTTCTGCAAGCACAGTAAGTGGAATTTCAACAAAGACGCTTGGTGTTTATAATGGAATTCAGTTTAAACCGTTGGGCGGAGCCAATATCAGTGCGACCGAACCTTCTGGACCATCGATTGGTGATTTATGGTTTGATACAACAAATGACCAATTGAAAGTATACAGTGGCTCAGCATTTATATTGATAGGACCAGCGTATTCAGAAGTGGATGGGGTATCTGGTCCAATTGTGGAAACGGTTATTGATAATGTAGGTGGAAGTCATTTAATTACAAAAATTTACAACTCAGACGTAGCAATTCCCGCCAATTCAGGAGTTGTTGCAACCATAAGTAAGGATGCGTCATTTGCATTGGATGCCGGTAGCCAATTTCCGGGATTCACATCAACTATTAAGCCGGGAATTCAATTATCAAGTACCATTTCAAACGCACAATTTCATGGAGAAGCGACATCATTGAGTGGGTTTAGTAGTTCTGATTTTTTAAGCGCAATTGCAAATGACACTACAAGTGGTACATTAGGAGTAATCAATGATAGTGGGTTAACAGTTGGTGTAGGGAGTGATTTTAACGTATCAGTAAGTGGAAACGATGTAACTATTGCAAACCAAACTGCGACAGGAGATTTAAAATTTAATGTTGATAGTGGAAATGTAATAACCATAGATGATACTACTACAAGAGCATTAGTTAATGCAGACCCAACAGCAACATTGGGGATTGCGACCAAAGGATATGTTGATACAGTAGTTGGTCCAATTACTGGAAACGCAGTATCCACATCGAATGCCTACGCAGATGGGTTAATAACTACGTTAAAAAGTGGTGCAGGCGCAGGATTTGATACATTTTCGGAAGTAGAGACGGAGATTGGAAATATTTCAAGTTCGAGTACATCAGGACTAGCACTTAAAGTTGCCAAGGCGGGCGATACGATGACAGGGGCATTGATTTTAAATGCCGACCCTACTGTTGCGTTACACGCAGCGACCAAAGGATATGTTGATACACAAGTGTCGTCAGTTACACCAGGCTCAACAACAAATGGATATGGTACTAGAACTGTTAGCACTGGAGCACCAAGTGGGGGCGCCAATGGTGATATTCATTACAGATACTAAATTATGTCACTGAATATTAAATATTCCGGTAGTTGGAGAGAAGCCACAGAAGTCCATATCAAAGACGGTGGTAGTTGGCAACAGTGTAAGGAAGTTTATATAAAAAAGGATGGTACATGGGAACATGTTCTGTATTCATTGTCCACAAACACAATCGCATCAACTGGTACGGGTACGATTACTGTCCCTAAAGGTGCTTTTAGAGCAGTAATAACAATTATTGGTGCTGATGGGGGCACTGGCGGAGGTGACGGCGGGCATGGAGGCACATCGGGCGGTAATGGAGCATCTCTTACTGCAACCGTGAATGTCGACCCATTCACTACACTAAGTTATAACATAGGAACTATCGGTGGTAATGGACAAGGACATGCATCATCGGCATCAGGCGGTTCCGGAGGGAATGGATATGCTTCTGGTGGCGGTGGCGGAACTGCAGGTGGAACTGGTTCGTCAGGTGGCGGTGGCGGTGGCGGTGGCGCCACTTCAATAGTATCATCTGACGGTACGGTTATAATGGTTGCAGGTGGCGGTGGCGGTGGCGGTGGTCGTGGTAATAGGGCACAGTTATCGGCTAGTGACAGAAATGGAAAAGATAGTACGAAAATTATTAGTGATATTGGTTTAATCGGAGCATCCAATGGAGGCAATGGTGTCAATTGTGGCACATCGGATGGTGGTGCAGGCGGTGGAGGCGGTGGAGGTGTTTCGGGCGCATCAAACACCACTAAAAGTTACAACGCTGATAGTTGGGGGTACGCATATTCAACAACTTCCACAAATTTCAGTAGCATATCCGATATGCACGTGGCAAGTAAACGTTCAAGTTCTGCATGTACTGAGGGATATAGTTTTGGTATCACGGGAACTAGTATTTGGGTTGACCATGGGTGTCGCGCAACATTTAACGTTGTGGGTACAGATGGTAGTGCGGGTGCTGGTGGCGCATACCAAGGTTCTTATGATAGTGATGGATATGGTGGTAGCGCCGGAATAAGTTATTACAATTCAGATTTAATATCAGGACAACCATCTTTATCAGCAACCGCATCAGCAATCACTACGTATACCGCACCCACTGCCATAGTGAAGAATGACATTGTATCTACTTGGACAGCACCAGAAGATGGTACTATCACGGTAACGGTATCTGGTAATTCAAATCTTAAACCATCCACGGGTTGCCAATCTACCGGATGTACGACTTGCTCTTCGGGTAATTTTTGGGGGTCATCAACATCATCCTTTGTGCCAACCTCGGGATTTGGCTCCACAGTAAGTGCAGTGGGAGGCAGATTTGAGAATAATAGTTGTGGGGATTGTGGGCATAATGCAGGGGCAGGTGGCACTGGTTGTAACTATGGAACTCAACAATCATTGGGAACATCTAATACAACTACATATTCTGTTAGCGCAGGGGATACAGCAACCGTAACAATAGCAAAATCGTATTATGGAACTGCGGGAAGCGGATACGACGCAGGAGGATACGGCAGTGATTACCCCACGGTAGTGGTGTCTTATACAGTTGGCAATGTTAGTGTCACGTGGTTGCCTGAGTAATTCTGAAAAAAATATCATAAATACATTAAACATATTGGGATAGGGAAATGGCATACGTAATTAATAAAACAAATGGTGGCATATTTGCAACTGTGGCAGATGGTACAATTGACACAACAAGTAGTGTCACAATAGTTGGTAGAAATTACGCAGGTTATGGTGAGTTCTTAGGGGAGAATTTTGTTAAAATTCTCGAGAATAGTTCCAACACATCAGCACCGGGTAGTCCATTAGCAGGACAGTTGTGGTATGATTCTGCAAGTACAGTTCTTAATGTTTATAACGGAACTGAATTCAAACCTATTAGTAGTGTTAAAGTAACAGATTCCGAACCTGCATCTTCATTGACTGCTGGTGATTTATGGTTTGATAGTGGGAGTAATCAATTAAATATTTATAATGGTTCATCATTCACCTTGGTTGGACCACCAACATCAGTGGGCGTTGGAACTTCTGGATTAGAAGTAGTTACGATTACTGATGTTGGTGCAGTTGACCATGTCATTTTAAGATTGTCTATTGAAAATTTAGTGGTTGGTTTTATTAGTGATGACCCAGAATTCACTCCATCTCCTGCAATAGCAGGATTCGCAACAATTAAGCCTGGATTTGGATTAACAACAACTGTAGCAGATGCATCCGTCACACAAGCAGACAATTCTGATAGTTTAGGTGGAGTTTTGGCTTCTGGTTATTTACTTTCAGGAGCAAATGATACTACTAGTGGTACATTAGGAGTGCTAAATGATACCGGATTATCCATTGGTGCAGACAGTGATGCAAATATTAGTGTATCTGGAAGTGACGTAACTATTAAAAATGTAACATCGGATGGTGATTTAATATTATCAGTAAATGACGGTGGAGTTCAAACTCCAGTTATTACCGTGGATGGTGCTACAGGCAAGGCGATTGTTAACGCTGACCCTACTGTGGCGTTGGGAATTGCTACAAAAGCGTACGTTGATTCACAAACAAGTGGCTCGGGTGCATCAGCAGTAGCAAGGGATGGTTCAAACACAATAACAGGCGTTATTACTCCTGCAATTAATAATACAACAGATTTTGGCTCAAATGCATTAAAATTTCAAAATGTGTATGCAACCACATTTAATGGAAATGCATCAACCGCAAATTATGCTGACTTGGCAGAGAGATTTGAATCGGATGAAGTATTGGAAGCAGGTACAGTAGTGGAATTGGGTGGTATTAATGAAATCACAGAAGCAATTGATGAATTAACAGACAATGTATTTGGTGTTATAAGTACAAATGCTGCATATTTAATGAATGCTGGTGTTGGGGCAGATGATACCCACCCACCAGTTGCAATGAATGGAAGAGTTCCAGTTAAGGTAATTGGAAAGGTAAAAAAGGGAGATAGACTAGTATCAGCAGGAAATGGCTACGCAAGGTCAGCAACTGACACGGAAGTTACTGCATTTAATGTTATTGGTAGATCATTAGAAAATAAAACAACGAACGGCACAGGCACAGTAGAGGCAATAGTGAAAGTCAATTAAGACTTAGCGCCAATAATACATTGACGTGTTCAATAGAAATCGAAGATTTCATGGAACGAATGTTCCATTTTAACTAAACTATAAGGAAAAAATAACATGGCTTATACAGCAGGAAATACAATACTAGACGACCACTATAATGGGTTCAAAACAAGTTTGAATTCAATATGGAGTACAGCATCAGGAAATACTGGTTATGGACAAGGCAGTGCACTAAGCGCAGTGAGCGCAGGTTCTACCGTAACTGCAACACAATGGGAAACATTACTAAGTAGACTTGAAACTATTGGTTCGCATCAAGCAACGACAGGTGTTACTAATGCCACAATCAGTGCAGGTAATACAATTTCTGCAATTACTGATTTGACAACTGACATATCAACTGTTACTACTAACAGAGGAAATCTACACGCACACGGTGCTGATATTACAGCAAGTAGTAACAACACCACAACGTGGAATACACATACTACATTTACAGCAACCGCAAATTTTGCAGATGATACAAGTGCTAAAGAATTTTTTAACTGTGGGGGCATGCTTGGTATTAACTTTACTAATCAAGGCGGCGGTTCTGGTTCAAAAGACATTGGCTGGGGGAATTTAATTTCTGCATTCGGCACAGTGTGGTTAACATCTGCAGGGTCATCTGGTCCAGCAACATCTGTTACATTAGCAGGTACTGCATATCAAGGAACAGACAAAAAAGGTGGTTCAGGTTCAGTAACAACTGAATCAAATACTGGTTTTTTCAACCTAACGGGGGCATATGTAGAAACATTCAAGCAGTACGATTCGACATATTTGTACACAACGAACTATATTACATGCAGATACTTATATAACTCGGGCACAGGGGATATTAGCATTGAAGTAAAATTATTTGATAATGCAAATAGTTCTGGTAACCCAGGCGCAACACAGGACGAGACAATCAACCTTAATATTCAGTGTAACTTGACTATTAGACAACCTAGTACTACATATATTAGTACCAGTTGGGGAACACCTACTGCAAGCGTAAGTTATTCTGATGCATAATTAACCCAAATAGTGTTTTAGGTAAAAAGGGCTTAATTGCCCTTTTTTATTGCATGGTATCTATATAAAATAAGTAGTAATATGAATAATACCGAAAATTTAATACAAACAATAAAAGAACGCTTTGATTATGAATCTGCAAAACAGGTTCTTAAAGAAAAATACGAAGCAAAGATGTTATTTGCTTTGGATGGGGGTATGTGGTGCGCAAACACTGAGTTAATCACAATACTATCCATGTTTACCGATGAAACTATTGTAATAGTCGATACGTACGGTAACCCTTGTAGAGTGAATAGAGAAAACTTATTACATGATGCGAAGGAACGATTTCAAGAGCAGATGAATGCATGGTTACATGAGTACAACGAGGTTAGTCGACAACGATGACTCGTGGTATTTTAATATTTGCATTTAGTAATGAAAAGATTGATTACTTAGAACAAGCAGATTGGATTGCCGACCGTGTCAATACGTACTTAGACTTACCTGTTACTATTATTACAGATGAAAAAAGCATCAATGGTAGGGAGTTTAAACACAACCTTATATTAAGTGATGCCATATCTGGTGGGCAACGAAATTTCAAACATTTAGAAGAAGGTAACATTGCGACATGGTATAACTCGAATAGATTCCAATCATATAACTTATCACCGTATGATGAAACTATTGTAATTGACAGTGATTATGTTGTTAACAGTGACCAATTACTAAGAGTATTTGAATCTAATTACGATGTTCTTTGTCATCGTGATGTATATGACATCACTGGAAGGAATGGGTTTACTCCTTACCACACATTCGGCAAACATAAGTTCCCTCATTATTGGGCAACTGTACTGTTCTTTAGAAAATCAAAACAAGCAGAAGAAATGTTCCAGTTGATGACAATGGTTAAGGATAATTACCGACATTATAGTAACTTATATAAGTTCCGAGAAAACCCAATGCGTAACGACTTTGTTGTTAGTATATCATTGAGTATTTTATATGGTCATAAGTTGGATGCAATACCAACTATACCATGGGCAATGCCTAGTGCTTATGACGATGTTGATTTAGAGCAGTTGGATGATACTAAGTTTAAAATATCTTACTTAAAGATGGTTAATGGAACAAAGAAACCGTTCAAGTCGATTATTAGTGGGACAGACTTCCACTTTATCAATAAGTTTGCATTGAATAAGGTGATACATGCCTAAAGAAGAACGTGGGTACTTAATTGTCGCTGACAATACAAAAGAAACTAATTATGTAGATTGTGCATTAGCACTTGCACGTAGTATTAAATTGCATACCCCTGAAGCGAATATTTGTTTGGTTACTTCTAGTGATGTTACCAATGATGTGTTTGATTATGTTGTTCCATTTCCTTATGGAGACCAAGCACCTGATAGTGATTGGAAGTTAAAGAATGATTGGCAAGTATTTTATGCCAGTCCATTTAGACAAACCATTAAATTAGAAGCAGATATGATTATTCCACATAGTATTGAACATTGGTGGACGATGCTTGAGAAACGTGATGTGGTAATTTCAACAGGTGCAAGAAACTACTTAAACGAACACACGTCTAATAGACATTACCGAAAGATTTTTGACGTAAATAACCTACCCGATGTATATAACGCGATAACATATTGGCGTTTAAGTAAAACAGCACAAGACTTCTTCAATTTAGTTAAAGACATATTTAATAATTGGGACACTGTTAAGAAAACCATTAAAGGTGGCGACACTGACCCTGGAACAACAGATGTAGTGTACGCTATTGCAAGTAAGATAATGGGTGTCGAAAACGTAACGTTACCTAATACATCTTATCCAAGTATGATTCATATGAAGAAGGAAATTAACTTTCTAGAAGATGAAGATTGGTCTAAGGAAATGGTATATGAGTTAAACAAATCACGTATTAGGATTGACACAGTTGAACAAATGTACCCGTTCCATTATCAAGTCAAAGATTTTAGTAAAGTATTAAACAAGCACTATGAGCAATTTTTTTAAAGCAGTAAGTAACATGAAACGTACTGCGAAGGTAGTACCTGAATATATGCTGTACTATAATAAGAAAAATGGAAAACCATTGTTTTATAGTATGGATGTAGTTGATGGTGATTTTATTATTGTCGACAAAGAAGTCTATACTCAAGCAAACTATAGTGTGTATATCAACGACGGTGTACTAGTTACGATGGTATTCAAAGATATTAGTAAGTTAACCCAACATGGAAACGAAACAACATGTTGTGATGATGATATTTCAATAGTTTCGACCAAAGGTACGAATTGGAGTTTAAGAAGTTATGATAATTGATATAGCAGATTTGGATGTAGTTTATTTAAGTTACGATGAGCCACAGAAGGAAGAGTTCTGGGTTAAGATAAAGAACATGGTTCCATGGGCTGTACGTGTAGATGGTGTAGAGGGTAGTGACGCCGCGCACAAGGCTGCCGCTGAAGCAAGTCAAACGGAACGCTTTATATTAATAGATGGTGATAATTTACCTGACCCTGAGTTCTTTAATCTACAACTAGACATTAAAGACGAGCAGTACGACCGTGCAGTATTTAGGTGGAGAGCAAAGAATCATATCAATGGGTTAATGTACGGCAATGGTGGGCTTAGTTGTTGGACTAAAGAGTTCATACAGAATATGCAAACACATGAAAGTAGTGACGGAACTAATGAAACGTGTGTTGAGTTTTGTTTTGACCCACTGTATTGGCCAATGTATGACTGCTACAGTACAACATACCCCAATGGTAGTGCATTCCATGCTTGGCGTGCAGGCTTTAGAGAAGGTGTAAAAATGTGTTTAGACCGTGGTGCAAAGCCTAGTCTAATTGATTTTAAAGATAGTGTACATAAACGTAATATGGACCATTTAAGTATATGGCAGAATGTCGGCGATGATGTAGAGTACGGTAGTTGGGCAATGTTAGGTGCTAGACAAGGAACATATATGACTATGCTCACTGATTGGGATTACACAAAGGTGCAGTGGTTCGATAATCTTAAAGAGATTTGGGAAGGCGTAGACAAAGAATTCGATGTTGATGTGTTCTATGATTATGGTGAGAAATTAAACAATCAATTAGATTTGCCGTCGGTCAGTTTCAGTCCTGAACAAAGTAAATTCTTTAAACAGCACTACATGAGCAATTGGCGCAATATAGGAGCAATAGTTAAAGAGATTGACGTAATTAGAAGAGCAGAGGGATGGTAACTGCAATCACGAGTGATACGAAGATATGGAATGAATCCGAAGTCATAATAGGAATAATATCAGAACTAATGACCTCTGATACTAACCAAATCATAATTGATTTGAATTCGGAAGGTCCATGTTGCGACTCATCGGGGGTTGATAAATTGCTCGATTCAATATCAGAGAAATTTAATGTCGATAAAAAGAGATTTGAAATCGTTACTGCCAATCAATTACCAAGTTCCAAGTATAAGGAAAAGCGGTCAGTCAATTGTATCTTACACGGCGCACTATGTATGTGCAAAAGTTACACACCATCTGATAGTAATCTAAAAAATATATTTGGAATATTTATTGGAAGGTCAAATTGGCAACGTCTTGGATTGGCAAGTTATATTTGGAAAAACTACAATGATATTAGTGATATAACATTTCATTATGATTATATGAGTGATTTTCATGTAAGTAACGTAGGTATAGAAGATTTGATACACCATCATTACCAAGATTTTGATACAGTGTATGAATTTTTAAAAGTATTGCCATTAACGCGAGATGAAGTAGTATATCCTATATTGTGGGAAGATAATGCATATGACTTGGGCAATAGTTATCGTGAAATATTTTGTGAAATCATATGCGAAACCTACTTCAGTGGAAAGACATTCTTTGTAACTGAAAAAACATATAGGTGTATATTAAATAAACGTCCATTTATGATTCAAGGTCCTAAATATTTTTTAAAGAACTTAAGAAAATTAGGATTTAGAACGTTTGGTAAGTGGTGGTGTGAGGGGTATGATTTAGATGAATCTGATGCACGCTACTATACTTTAAAGCAAGGAATAGATTGGGTTGCATCACAAAGTGATGATACTATCGCCCAATGGTACAACGAGATGCAAGAAACACTTAACCACAACTATGATATATTGTGCAATTTAACAAACAATGAGATATTAGATACAGAATTTTATTATGAATAAAGGAGACGAAAGTGGCGATGGGTTTAAGAGTAAATTCTTATCAGATGCAGAATTAGCAAAAGCAAAATTGGATACAGTTAGTCCGAGTTTTTGTTTAGCAAAGTGGAAACAGGTTAGTCTACATTTACCAACAGGATTAAACAACTCTTGCTATCATCCGCCACTACATGAAATACCTGTAGAAACATTAAAGAATAATCCATCAGCATTGCATAATACACGTGAAAAGAAAGAAACCCGTAAGTTAATGATGCAAGGTAAGAAGCCTGATGAATGCCATTACTGTTGGAAGATGGAAAGTAATGGTGATTTAAGTGACAGGCATTACAGGTCAGGAGAACCATGGGCATCTAAAGATTTTGATGTCATTGTAAAAAATCCACAAGCAGATATTACTCCAAGTTACGTGGAAGTAAACTTTAATAATGCGTGTAATTTAAAATGTAGTTATTGCAGTCCACAATTTTCTAGTACATGGATGTCTGAGATAAAGGACTTAGGGGCATACCCAACAAGTACACCACACAACGCATTAGAACATTTTGTTGGTAGTCGTTTACCAATACCACACAGCCAAGAGAACCCATACGTAGATGCATTTTGGGAATGGTGGCCAGAGTTATACAAGGAATTAGAACACTTCCGTATGACAGGTGGCGAACCACTAATGGATAAGAACACGTACAAGGTATTTGATTATGTACTTGAAAATCCTAAGTCTAATTTGCATCTCAACGTTACGAGTAATCTTAGTGTAACTGATGCATTGTGGAACAAGTACCTAGATTATGTTAAATTACTATGCACAGGTAAGATTGAACACTTCATGCAGTACGTTAGTGTCGATACATGGGGTAATCAAGCAGAGTACATTAGAGAAGGGTTAGACTTTGATTTACTTTGGAAACGTGTGCATCAGTTCTTAGAAGAAGTTCCAAACTACAGTAGTATTACGTTTATTATTACTATGAATAACTTGTCTGTTAGTAGTTTAGACAAACTAATGGAAGGCATTTTAGAGTTACGCAAAAAGTACAGTAAAGATTTCCAACGTGTGTGGTTCGATACTCCTGTACTGAGAACTCCAAGTTGGCAAAGTATGCAACTATTACCAGAGCCGTACGTAATGAAGTTAAATAGCATTAGAAGTTGGATGGAACGTAATTTAGAAACCAAAGATAACTTGTACCATGGGTTCAAGGACTATGAAGTGAAACGTTTAGAACGGGACATTAGATGGATGCAAGAGCCATTAATAAACAAGTACATAAATGAACAGCAGTCTGATTTTTATAAATTCTTCAATGAGTCGGATAAGAGACATGGTACTGATTTTTTAGAAACCTTTCCCGAGATGCAGGAATGGTGGAGTGAATGTGAATATTATGCAGGGAAGTAATTTAATATATGTTGGTGAAACATTTCCAAATAATGTTTGGGGCGTGATGGAGAATCGTGTCATCGCTAATATCAAAGAACAAATCTCCTTAAGTTTTAAAAATAGTAATAATTTATTAGTTAATGGTACTTGGTTTAGTCCAGATATAAACGAAGAGTTGTTTAATGAGGTTATTTCAATGGATGGGGAATATGATAATATATTTTTCTTAACCACGGTTGACCCACCACAGATATCAATTAATGAAATTATCCAATTATTTCAGCGATTTGGTAGTCCCACTATACATTTTCTTGGAAATTTTGACCATTCTGTGTATGAGTTTAATTTCATTGCATGGGCAATAACACAGGATTTTAAAGAGTACGACGTTGATGATTTAATCCTAACTAACATTAAGTACAAGTTTATTAATTACAATCGTAAACCCAAAACTCACAGAGTGAATTTAGTTTCATTGATTAAATCCAATAATTTAGATACAAATGCAATCGTTACTTTGGGGAAGTATGCATCATCTGACGAGGGTATGTATGTGGGAATAGGAGAAAAAAACGAAGATTTTGTCGATAGTGGACATTGGTTTGATTTATCGGATTCAACTAATGACTGTGGTATCCCACATGATTTGTTGAGTTTGGGAAATATGGACTATTGGAAGCATCATTTTTTGAATGTGGTTAGTGAAACTGAATTTAACCCATGGGACCCAATTTTTGTAACCGAGAAGATATTTAAACCGATTATTGGACTTAGACCATTTATAATAAATGGAAACCCAAGAACGTACAAGTGGTTAAGAAACAATGGGTTTAAAACATTTCCTCAGTATTTTGCATTTAGCGACTTGGAATCAATCAATAAAAACGAAATATGTGATAATATTTTAAAGGTTTTGAAGTGGGTCGATAAGACACCTAATAACGAACTATTAGCAATGTACAATGATATGATGCCACACCTACACCATAATAAAAATAGGTTTTATGAATTTGCAAAAGAGCAAAAATATAAAATGGGAAATTTATTCACATGAATGACAATGCATTGATATATTTAACACAGAAAAATCTACATAGATATTTCAAGATTGCGGATGAAACTAGTAGTTGGTATAAAACCCCAACCAACACATTTGATTTTGTTAATCGTAGGTCTGATACTCTTGTCGTAACGATAGGTGATAGTTGGACATATGGTGCAAGTCTTGTACCCAAAAATAGAGTAGAACAAGTCTTTGGAAATCATTTATCTAAAATGTTTGAATCTGATTGGTTAAATCTTGGGATATCCGCACAAGGTAATTTTTGGATAACAGAACAAGTAGAAAGTCTAGTAAAAATAATACCTAAGTTACATTACAAAGAGGTAATTGTTATTTGTACATTTACTGGCATAGGGAGATGGTTTAATACACGATATGATTTATATATAGATTATATAAATCTATTTAAGAACGTGATACTTGATGACTTTGATAAATTATTAGTGCTACTTAATCGTGAGTGCATTTCTAGAATTTTAAATGCAGTTAAAAACGTAGATAACATAAAACTTAAAGTTGGAACTAACTTTGTAGAGCATTTGGGATTTGAAGGGTTGTCATCTGACCAAATAATACCAAAGCCATGGTATGCATTACTTGCACATGATGACCAAGAAGCATTCAATTGTAGTTATTATGGAGGACTCGACCAAGCACTGCAATTCATGGACAAGCAGTATCACGAAAGTTTTAAGGAGTGGTATATTGACCTTGCATCTAAGGCTAAGCATAGATTTGATATATTAGGTAATAACCCCGATGATTTTTTTGAATACCACCCACTTGAAAATGGGCATGTACTTTGGGCAAAATATATAAAGAGTGAAATAGATAAATTATGATAACAGCGCAGAAAAATAATAGATAGTAGATAATGAATGAAACAGACTTAAAATACAAACAGCGAGTATTGGACACAAAAAGCGATAGTTTTTGTGGTGCTAAATGGTACAACGCAACTATTTGGCTAGGGTCAGGAATGACTACTAGTTGTCACCATCCATTGCCACATTACGTACCGGTTGAAGATGTAATAGCAAATCCAAAAGCATTACACAATACTCCGCAGAAGAAGAAAGAACGTAAGCAAATGCAATGTGGCGATAGGCCTAGTGGTTGCGAGTACTGCTGGAAGATTGAGGACATTGCTAAAGACAATATAAGTGACAGAGTCTATAAGTCAAAGATTTATAAAGACCATTCAATGCAAAAAGCATTTAAACTAAACCCATCAGAAGATGTTAATTTAAAGACATTAGAAATTGCATTTGACAGGACTTGTCAATTTGCGTGTAGTTACTGCAACCCTGCATTTAGTACAGAGTGGGTTAAGGACATTAAGAAGAATGGTGCCTTCGAAGATTTAATTAGCGACGGACGTAACCACTTTACACATACACATGATAGTTCACAGCGTTATAAACCAACTGAAACTAACCCGTACATTGAAGCATTTTTTAAATGGTGGGAAAGTGATTTACAACATACGTTAAATGAACTACGATTAACAGGTGGCGAACCATTAATGAGCCCACACACATGGCGTTTACTTGATTGGTTAAAGGAATCTAAATCTAACGTACAGTTTGCTATGAATAGTAACTTAGGTATCGATAAGAAAACAATGCATAAGTTACTCGATGCTACAAAAGGAATTGAAAACTTTCATTTGTACACTAGCAACGAAAGCATAGGAGAACAAGCAGAATACATTAGAGATGGACTAGAGTGGGAACAGTGGACAAGTAACATGGACTTGTTACTAAACGAAGGTAATCTTAAAGGATTGCATGTTATGTGTACAGTTAATGCATTATGCTTAGAAACATTGCCTGAGTTCTTAAGTTGGTGCTTAGATAAGAAAGCAGTGCATGGCAAAGACTTTCCAAACTTTACATTGAACATACTTAGGTTTCCGAGTTTCCAAAGTCCATTGATACTTCCCGAAGATATTAAAACAAAGTACAAGAACAATCTTCAAGAATGGCTAGATGATACTAGAGATAATCCATTGTTACATGAGTACGAAATTAATCATGTACAACGCTTAATTGATTACTTAGATGTAGTTAAAACCCCACACAGTGATACGTTTGAAATGTCTGCATTGTTAAATGATTTTAAAAAGTTTTACGAGCAGTATGATACTAGACGCGGTAAAAACTTCACAGAAACATTCCCTACATTAACAGAATGGTATAAAACATTATGAGTGGACTTAAAATTCCAGAACCCCACGAAACCACAGTGGATTCTATAGAAATAACAACCATGACAGGATGTCCTATTAAATGTACGATTTGCCCACAAACGCCTCTTAAAAAAAACTACAAATCGAACACTAAATATCTATCTTTAGAAAATTTTAAACTTGCGATTAGTACATTACCTAAAGATATTTTAATAAACTTTGCAGGTTACTCAGAACCGTTTGCAAATAAAGATGCAATATATATGATTGAATATGCGCTTGAACAAGGTTATGCAGTTGCACTATATAGTACTTTGTATAAAGTTGATATGGAATTGGCAAAAAAGATAGTTGAATTAAAGCGTAGGTTTGCTAACTCTTTTTGCAGAATTTTCATACATTTAAAAGACGCAAGTGATAACATGCCTGGATTACTTGTTACCTCGCAGTATTTGAGCGTACTGGAATATCTTGAATCAAACATCGACAGTATTATGTGTATGACGATGGATGTGAATAACAAAGCCCATAAAGAAATAAAAGCACTACAGAATTCAATAGTCGATTGGATATTTCATTCACGTGCAGGAACACTCGTTGAAGATAACGAAGTTTTACATCAGAAGAATTGGAAAAACGAATGGATTATTGAGTGTACTAAAAGCAACGATTTAAAAACAGGTGTACTTTTGCCAAACGGCGACGTATCTCTTTGTTGTATGGACTTTGGATTGAAGCATATTATAGGCAACTTATTCACTCAAACATATAATGAAATACAAAGCGGAGAACCTTTAGCAAAAATAAAGGAATCCAATAATACGCCAGGATTTCACACCGATGTTTTATGCAGAACTTGCCAAGAGGCATGTGATAAAACTCCGTGGAATGATAGTGAGGTGTACGACCTTGTTAAACGCATTGACCCAGATAGTTTGGGTCTTGGATAAAGAATATTATTATAATATGAGCAAATACAAATACGACAGTTGGGAACCAGTAAAGATAGACGTAGAAAATTTATCAATATCTGAAAAGCATTTATTAAAGGATAATGATACATTTTGTATCTACCCGTGGATACATTTACATTCATATCCAACAGGAGAAACGTACCCGTGCTGTCATGCAGACATGCAGTTACCAATAGGTAATAATAAAGAAGATTCACTAAAGGATATTTGGAATAACCACAACATGCGAGAACTCCGTAACGATATGCTAATGGGGCATCATAACAATATTTGTAATGGTTGTTATGAACAAGAATCCCATGGCTTCTTTAGTGGGCGCAAAAGTGCTAACAAACACCACGGACATCACATTGCAAAAGCATTACACACAACCGATGCAGGTACTATTCGTGATTTTAAAATGACTTATTGGGATATACGTTTTAGTAACTTGTGTAATTTAAGTTGCAGAAGTTGTGGGCACATTTTTAGTAGTAGTTGGCATAAAGACCAAGCACATTTAGCAGAGCAAGCAGGCGACCCTAATTGGAAAAATGAGAACAAAGTTCTCTTAGTAAGTGGTAAGTCTAAGACAGACATGATTGACCAATTAATGGAACACATCGACCACGTAGAGCAAATATACTTTGCAGGCGGCGAGCCATTAATGATGGATGAACACTACGTTATATTAGAAGAACTTGAACGTAGAGAACGCTTCGATGTACGCTTAATATACAATACAAATTTCACACAAGTTAAACTCAAAGACCGTTATGTATTTGACTATTGGAAGAAGTTCGATAGTGTAAGTGTAGGTGCCAGTTTAGATGCCATGGGTAAACGTGCTGAGTACATACGTAAAGGTACTAAGTGGAGTACAGTAGAAGATAATCGTAGACGTATGTTAGACACTTGTCCTAACGTAGACTTTTACATTAGTCCTACATTAAGCATTATGAATGCTATGCACATTACAGACTTCCATAAAGATTGGGTGGAGAAAGGTCTATTAAAGCACCAAGACTTAAATATTAATATCCTACAAGACCCGATGCATTACCGCATTGATATTGCCCCTGAACATTACAAAGATAAGATTAGAACTAAGTTCCAAGAACACATTGAATGGTTAATGCCACACGATGATTTACAACGTGCTACTAATGGATTTATTAGTGCGTTGAATTATCTAGATGTAAATAACACTAATTACTTAAAAACATTTTGGGAAAAGACTAATCAATTAGATGAAATACGTAACGAAAATATATTCGATTCAATCCCTGAATTAAAAGAAATGCAGTGATAGCAATTGATTTCTCACCGAGTCTACACGGACACTTCTTAGAATATATTATTAATCGGTATATATATAACTGCGACGAAATAACTAGCATTTTTGAAGATTCCGGTGCATCGGATGTTATCGAAAATGATGAACGTTATCAACGTAATTTAATTGTAAAATGTGACCATTATTCAGAGTTTAATAAACCATACCCACAAAACACAACATCAGTAATTTACATAAAACATAATACACGATATGATTTTGTATCTATGGTTAATAGTTTTTACAGAGTATTCGACCGCACCCAAGATACTAATCATTCTTCCGCAGACATACTTAAATTTCATATGAATAACTTGGACGCGTCGTCAGTAAGTGATGTACGGAATCGATTATATACTAAATTATTTAAGCGGCATTTTGACGAGTTACATATAACGCCAACTACTAATATTCCAGTTATTGATTTTGATTTTGGGTCATTTTTTACGTTGCATCAGTTTATTGCATCGTTACGCAGAGTTGCCGATTCGTTAAACACTCACATGACATTCAATAAAGCATTAGTAAATGATTGGTCAAACTTCATTAAAGTTAATCAAGGATATCAATTTATGAATATTGCAGAGGATGTTATAGATTCGATAATTAAAGGTAAGAGCAAAGAAATTGAAGATAATGTGTTTGTACACGCATATATAAATTGCCATCTATCACATGCATTTCCGATATACACTGGTTCGATTTTCGATGATGAAAAATACCCCACAAACACATACGAAATATATAATTTAATTAATGAAATTACCGCATAATAAATTTTGCGTACTGCCTTGGGTTAGTTTAGAAGCAAGTCCAATTGGAACAGTACGCCCGTGTTGTTTAGCAACAGAAGAAATAACAGATGACCTCGGTAATAAGTTTGACTTAAACAATGCTAGTCTAGATGATATTGTTAATAGCAATGATATGGTTAGATTACGGAAGGCATTCTTAAACGGATGGAAACCCGAAGTATGTAAACGATGTTGGTCCGAAGAAGATGCAGGACGTACTAGTAAACGTATGCACACGTTAGATAGACTCAAAGACATACTAAAGCACGAAATTACTTGGACAACCAAACCAAAGCAGTTGTATTTCTTGGACTTAAAATTAGGCAATATATGTAACTTAAAGTGCAGAATATGTGGTTCGTGGAGTTCTAGTACGTATGCAGGGGAAGAACTTAAAGCACTACCAAAGACACAACGTAAAGATAGTTTCCATAGAGAAATGGTTCAAAAAGGTGCTTGGCCACGCAAGTCAAAAACATTTTGGAATGAGTTAAAGGAACACGTAAATAATATACGTTACTTAGAGTTCACTGGCGGTGAACCATTTATGATTAAGGAACATTTTGAATTCCTTAATACGTTAATAGACATGGGCGTTGCACATAATATCGAAATACACTATAACACTAACGGTACTATCTACCCTAAAGAAGCGGAGAGTATTTGGTTTCACTTTAAGCATGTTGAAATTGCCTTTAGTATCGATGCACTCGACGAACGGTTCGAATACCAACGCACAGAAGCAAAGTGGGACGAAGTAGAAGTAAATATTACTAAGTTCAACGCACTTAGAAAACAATTTACTAATATTTCTTTACAAGTATGCAGTACGATTAATATCTTTAATGTAATGTACTTAGATGAAGTTGCAGAATGGATTGATAAGCAAGGGTTTGATTTTGTGTACTGGAACATGTTGCATGATGCGAAAGTACATAGTATTATTTCATTACCGGAAGAAGCAAAGAAGATTGCTTACGATAAGTTAGCAAATTCAAAAAGCAAACACGTAGATGAATTTAAACGCACTGCTGAATTTATGATGCAACGTGATGGTGTTAGTCATTACGATTTATTATTAGATATTAAGCGTATAGACCAAAGACGTGGTCATTCGTTATCTACGCACCACACTGAATTAGCAACCGCAATAGGTTATGAATAAACCAGAAAACAAACCCGATACATTATGTCTAGCACCATGGGTACATACGTACCTTAGTCCACAGTCAGAGAGACGTTTGTGTTGTGCTAGTAGAGAACCAGCACAAAACTTTAAACAGTACATTGATACTAGTGACGCAGATGGCATTTATAATCCACTTACGTTAGACGAATGGTGGAACTCGGGGCATGTTAAGACTGTTAGAAAGAAAATGCTTAACAACGAAGTTCCCGAAGAATGCCAAGTGTGTAATCATAAGTTGTTAAACACTGATGTTTATAGGAGTTACTTCTGGCGTTTGTTTAAGCACAAATACAATAAAGTTCTAGAAACAACAGATGAAACAGGCTACACAACAATGAAGCCTGTTAGTTGGGATTACAGGTTTAGTAACTTATGTAACTTTAAGTGCCGTATGTGCGGAGACATGCTTAGTTCTAGTTGGGAAAGTGAAGAACATAAGCATCACATGGTTGACTTAACCAATCCAAAGAATAATTGGATGTGCCCTGATGTTAAGCAAGAAATATCAAAGTTTCAAGATAGTGTAGTGCGTAAAGAATTTCAAGAAGCAGTGAACGAGCACCGAGTAGAAGAAATCTATTGGGTAGGTGGTGAGCCACTCATGATGGAAGAGCATTGGGACTTCATGAAACAGATAGTCGATAATGGAAATGGCGGGAATATATACGCACGCTACAATACAAATTTAAGTCGCGTTGACTACAAAGGAGTCAATCTTTACACAGATATACTAACACATATTAGAGATTGGCAGATTTGTGCTAGTTTAGATGGCACAGGAAAGATTGGAGAGTACATTAGAACAGGGTTAGACTACGAAAAGTGGTTAATGTATTACAAACAAGCACAATCAATACAAACTAATCCACGTCAACTGCGTATTGACTTCACGTTAACACTTCCTGGGTTATTTGAGATAAAAAATATCATAGCACTCAGTAAAGAGTTAAATACCATGCTACTAGCAAAAGTTACATTTGCATTCACACCTGATATTGTAATGAGTCCGTTGTGTTTGCCTAAAGAAATATTGCATAAGTTTGTTAATAATATTATTAGCGAAATTAAAGATGACATCACTGAACTACAGCAACCGATGTTAGATGTACTTGAAAACTTACTAACAAGACTGACGTTTGAAGAAGAATGGGAAGAATGGCACAAAGATGGAATTAGCAAAGGTAAACAAAGAATACTGACACTAGAAAGCATTCGAAACGATACATTTACAATGGATAATATTTTAAAACAAGACGAGGATATATATGAGTGGTGGAAAGCAATTACTTGATAAGATAGAAATACAATTAAAGGATAGACGCAATGGAGACTTGCATAAAGTGTTTATCGATGCATACGATAGTTCTCTTGGTAGGAAATGGCTAACTGCATTAAACGTATTAATCAATGAAAACTATCACTTAGAGAAGAACTTTTGTTTCCTTGGATTCACCGAACATGAACGAAGTGTTGATTATATTTTAAAATCAATTAATACTTCAATTGGTGCAGTAAATGAATCTTCGTTGGATTATCACATTGATGATAATTACACCCGTGAAAATACTATTATGATTGGTGATGTTTCTGAGAGTACAGATGGCGGGAAGTTAATTCACGAGCGTTTCAATATGTTGCATCGTTACTTTGAGGAGTTACAAGGAACATCAGGAACAGGTGGTCAAATATCAAACCATTATAATAATGCAGATGATGAGACTAGATGGCATATTAGACAACTGAACTTGTTATGTCATGAGTATGAATCACTTGTCATGAGTGAGCGTAAAAAACAATACTTACCTGAGTGGCAACGACCTAGTCAATTGATGTGTTATATGAGTGCTCCTAGATTTGAGATAACCGAAGATGACTATGATTTGTTCGGAGTGGACACATTGGCACGTCCATTGGGAGCGGTGTATGTTGGTGTTAATAAAGCAGTAGGTAAACATCATTGGGAAGTATTTCAAGACGAAGGCGGGAAGGATATAGATAAATTAACTACACTAGCAATGCGTTCACAATCACAGGCGGCAGGAGATTTTGATATTGAATGGGCAAATAATCCAGGCGAATATTCATTTATGAAAAAGCAACTACTTGATTTTAAGCAGTGGCTAATTAATAATGGTTTTGACCCAGAAGATAAATCATTGACCATTGGGCACCCACAAGTAGGGCAAGTAGATTTGATGAAGTCATTTGGTACCGAAGATTACAGTGATATATGGAAAATTTTAAATACTCACTTGGATGTGTTTAGTATTAAGACAAGCGATGCATATGTTGAGTATCCATATAGTTGGAGCGACAGTGATTACATGGAACAACAAATTAGGGGCGTACGATGAATATATTCAAGAAATTATGGAATAAGATTAAGTTAGAGATTAGGTACAGAAAGAAACTTAAAGAACTTAAGAAACGCGACCCATTCATCTATAAGTAAGTAAATGATTAATTTATATAATGAAGATTGTTTAGTGGCCATTGATTCATTGGATGATAAATTTATTGATTTGGTAATCACAGCCCCCCCACAAAACTTATGTTGGGAGAGTGATAAGTCATTGGATTATTTGATATATATCACGTGGTTAACCGAAATATTCAAGAGATTATATTTAAAAATGGTAAGTGGGGGGAGGATATGTATTAATATAGGTGATTATAATAATGGGGGGATTCCAGTACATAGTGATGTTATTCAACTTATGAAAAATCTTGGTTATGGTGTATACACCTCTATCATATGGAGTAGGTATACTTCGAATGAAACAGAATGGGGAACATTTCAAAACCCCAAAGCCCCATCTTTTCCAAGTCCAATTAGGCATATTTTGGTATTTTATAAAGAGACCATGGTTATTGATGAAAAGGGAGAAATTGATTTAACTAAGGAAGAATTTATTAATTGGGCAAGTGGTGAATGGAATATGGGATATTCCGTTGAGCATCGACGAGAGTGGATGGTTTCACATATGGATAATTTTGAAGAAGGGGAGAAATACCCGGTTGGATTCCCAGAAGAACTTCCTGAAAGATTAATGAAAATGTTTTCATACAAAAGTAATGATGTAATTGTATTTGACCCATTTATGGGGTTGGGTACCACGGGGGTTGTGGCAAAAAAATTGGGAAGGTCATTTATCGGAAGTGAGATTGATGCAAAGTATTTCGCAATAGCAGAAGGCATACTGCTTCACAAATGAACCCACATATAATGGGAATTAGTTGTGGGTTTCATGACGCTGGAGTTACCGTAATTGATGATTACGGCAATATTAAATTTGCTAGCCATAGTGAACGTTTTAGTAAAAAGAAACACGACCCTGATTTGTGTTCTGAAATTATGGAACATGCACAGAAGTTCGGCAATATACATACAGTTGCCTATTATGAAAACCATTGGTTAAAGAAGTACAGACAGTTACGAGCAGGACAGCATGTGGACATGAATTTAACACTACGTGCCGTTCTTAAGAAGCAATTACCTAGAAATCTATTAGATAAGAAACTAGTAAGTTACGGACATCACAAGAGCCACGCCGCAAATGGATTCCAAACAAGTTTATTTAGTGAAGCAACTGTGATTGTTATTGATGCAATTGGTGAATTGGATACTATTAGTATTTGGACTGCTAGTTACGATAGACAAGGCAGAGCAAAGTATAAGTTACGTTGGCGTAAGGGATACCCACACAGTATTGGATTGTTTTATAGTGCTATGACTAAACGTGTTGGTTTACGTCCGCTAGACGAAGAATACATACTAATGGGTATGTCTGCTTACGGTAAGCCAAAGCACATAAGCGGAATACTAGACAAGTACATTGATAGTATATCTACACAAACATTCAAAGAAAATATGCACATGGGTGTTCCTGCTGATTTTTTAGGAGCAGATGCAGACCATTACGATATTGCTAGTAGTTCACAAGAAGTAGTCGAAGCACTAATATACAGCGTAATGGATTATGCTAGACATCATTTCCCTAGTAAGAATTTAGTATATGCTGGTGGTGTTGCATTAAACTGCTTAGCAAATCGACATTTAGGAAAATACTTTGAAAATATTTGGATTATGCCAAATCCTGGGGACGCTGGTAGTAGTTTGGGTGCCGCGGCACTAGCATACGGTAAGCAAATCAATTGGAACGATGCTTCATTGGGATACAATATCCCTGGAAAATATCCAGTGCGAGACATATTAGACGAACTACAAGTTAATAAGATTGTGGGTGTTGCTAGTGGTCGTGCAGAGTTCGGTCCGAGAGCATTTGGCAATAGAAGTTTACTTGCTGACCCACGAGGTCACGAAATTAAAGATAAAGTAAATGATATTAAGCGCAGACAACACTTCCGTCCGTTTGCGCCTGTTATATTAGAGGAGTTCGCAGACGAATACTTTACTATGCCTAAGGGATTTGAAAAAAGTCCTTATATGCAAGCAGTAGCGTACTGTAAGAAGCCAAATGAGTTCCCTGCTATCATCCATAAAGATGGCACTAGCAGAGTACAAACAGTTCCTAAAGACGGAAGTGGTATTAGAAAGTTATTAGAAGAATGGTTAACGCTCACTGGTTGTCCAATGTTGCTTAACACATCATTAAATATACGTGGTGAGCCTATGGTCAACGATATAAATGATGCAAACCGCTTTGAGAAAGAGTACGGCGTTAAAGTTTGTAGTTAAAGGTAACTTTCTAATCCACCTGTACGTCTAATATCTTGTGTGCAACAACTAATACCACCGTCCCAGAAGTACTTGTGTCTTAACTCGCAAATAATTGGCTCGATGTGGTGTTTTGCACAGAACTCCCACATTCCTTTATGGTAGCCACTAAAAATAACATGACTTTCGTCGAGCACTAAGCAATTCACATCAAACACTGTTTCGGATGCATCGCCAGTCCAATCAGTTAAGTAGGTGTCTACGTATTTTGAAAATTGGCTTGTTGGATGTTGATCCTGAACATACCAAGAGCCATTGAAATTTTCCTCTTTGAATTTTCCAATTTTCATAGCACCACGAATACTAGGATCTGAAATTCGATATATATCCCATCCAGGAAATTCCGATTCTAAATCTAAATCATCTGCGTGATACGTTGATAAAATCACTCCAGGCTTTAATATAGCAAACACACTGTCGCCGTGGCCCTCTGTAATTTTTTCATGTATTGTGTATCTATCATCTAGTACATTTTCTTTAATCCATTCAGTTTGTTGCGCTGTCCACCATTCACTATTGTCAACGAAAATATCAGCGCCCACACGCACAATACAACTAGCATTGGCCCCGTCGAGAACCATTCCCGGTTTCCACACTCCATTATATGGGTCAATTACTGAATCTGGGTCATTTTTCTGGTAACCATCGATTACAGGACGCATTCCGTCTATAGGTCCGCAAATTAATAGTTTCTCGCCTAATGTAATTTGCCAGTCTCTTGGTGTTAGCGGAGGCAAAGATGCTTGCTTATATTCTATTTGATGATATTGAAATTCTTCCTTTGATACACTTACTATTGGTCTTTGCACAGTGGCTCCGAATTTTTCAATAGTTCTTTGTAAATTATTTAAATCCTCGTCTGTCTCACTAAGTATTTGGGATAATTGGTTGCGTGTTGCATCGTCAGAAATAAAATCAAAATAATCAGCAGGTAAGCATCTTCCTACTACTACTTCCTCTAACGGTTGCCAACTTGTGTATGATTTAATCATATTTTATTTAACTTCTTAATTATCGTATTTAACCGTTCTTTCTTAGTACCATTGAATAAGTCTTGGTTGTGAATAATGTCTTCTTGGCATTTTAGATACATGTCGTGTATTTCTTGTTTACTTCTATTTAGTACAGTTAATGTCATGTCCATTGCTACTTTCCAACGCAATGTGGTATCTTTGATTGAATCATACGAATTATCTAATATGTGGTCAAATGGTTTGTATCCCATGTCTCGCAAAAGTTGTAAACTACCACATGCACCAAAAATAATAAACATCTGCGAGTTCTTGATTGGTTTGAATGTTTTTTCAGTTAAGAATACCCCTCCGCTCCCATCGACATCCATGTGACTTTCTAAAACAATATTAATATATGAATCATCATAATGGTTTCTTACCTGTAATGTGTGGTCATTATGTTTATCATCTGATAAGTCATCTGCGTTAAATGGGGTGATAGTTAGGAATGTGTGAGTACGTTGTCGTAAACCAAAAAACTTATCAACTTCTATTGGGTTATCATTCTCACTCTCACCCGAATCAATTGAGTTTCCGTATGCAAAATAACCATCAGTATCCAATTGGAGTTGCCACAATGTTGCCATTATGTTTGCCCGCCAATATTTGTGCATTCTAACAAGTGCTGTGTATTTTTTAGCGCGTGGGGTTTCAGTATAAAACGCAGGCGGATGCTTGCGGTTTCTATAATGATATAATATCTCGTCATCCACCACATGTAAAAAATTGGATACATTAGATGCTTCACTATTTGCACTAATAAATTTAATTTGTTCTCTTGGAATACTGTGTTTAACGCATTGTTCTGATAAATGGTTATCTATGGTATAAGGGTTGTCCCCCTCACTATAATAAAATAATATTTTAATATTTTTATTTTTAAGGGCGGATATCAACTTATCTGACATTAATTCAAACCAATTAATATTAAAGTCAAAAAAACTCAATGCAATTGGGTAAAATGTATCGTTGTCTGCCTTTGTAACCGATGATATAACTTTGAAATCTATATCATATCTTTTCAGGTGTTCTACTAATAGTAGGGGCTCACTATATGGAGTAATTGTACTAAATTGTCCCCACTCATTAGTGAATGGCTTTACTCCCGACTTTGCCAAGTTTGGGTAGTATTCCCCATCAACCACTTTTTCGATATAGAATTTTACCATTCTTTCATCATTTCTGTTAGTTCACCCCATAGTAAATTTTCATATTCTTTACTGTAAAACCATTTGAAGTTATACTCTACTATTGAGGTAATGTGTTTTTGAAGTTGTGCTTTTTCTTGAATTGACAAATCATTTAATTCTTTGAGTAATTTCACAATAGATGTCATTCTATCTTGGTTGCATTGATTATCGTAATCTTCATCCCAAAAATCACCAAATGTTTTAAATCCATAACTCCTTAAATATTCCAAATTATATTGAGCACCAACTAATACAAATGGCATTTGCATTACGATTGGTTTGAATATTTTTTCTGTTAAATGAAGTGTTTCTTCTTCAAATAATGTTTCTGTAACAACGTAAAGTAAACTATTTTTTGACTGTTCCCATAATGATATTCTATAACTCTCATTTGGTATGTTACCAACCTCCTCGTTATCAAAACACAACGGTAACTTCACATTATCTATGATTATTTCATCTTTGCTGTACGGACATCGAGCCGGAAAACTTATTTTATTATCTCCTACTAAATTGTTCTTAACTAATTCTTTGAATAAATTTACTCTATGTTCCCGCTTTCCACTCACTATTCTATTTGGACACATGAATGTATTGGTGATTATCCTATCATTATACGGTGATGTCAGAAATGTTCTATCATAACCTCTGAACCATTCTAACGCCACCCATCCATGGAAAAAATAATAGTTAGATTTAAGTTCATAATTAGCAATAAGGTCGTTAACATTTTTACTGTTTTTTTCCGAAGTTACGAAGGTAACATTCACATCAGATTCACTTTTATTAATAAATGTTTTGTAAAACCAGTCAATGGTACTAGTATGAACATCAGGAAAAAAAGGTTCTTGGTCCCATAATAGAAACGCTTTATTGCGTTTAGTGATTAGCGGAGTAACCTGCAATGCGTTTGCGTCGGTTCTGCCAAATGGGTTAAAATAATGCATTGATTGAAAAGGTTTTGATAACACTACAGGAGAAAAAACATTATCGTATATTTCGTCAATTCTAATCATATATAATTACAGTTATGTTTGATATTTTTTATATTAATAATAACCCCAATATCACTGCCACGCAGGTTGAATCCATCGATGATGCGAGAGAAAAATCTCGTACTAGATATTTATGGGTTGTTGACAGTTGTAATGATTATTCTAACTTTGATTTTGCACAAGAACCTGTGCCGTGGGAAAGTGAGCAAACCCATATATGGCCTAGTCAATGGCAAGTTAATGGCGGTACGTACTTGTTACCTAAAAAACAGTGCAACGAAGTGAATTATAAGAATGATATTATAGTACGTAACAACACAGAAGCATCAATTGTGTTTTTGGACTTTGATAATTCTAATTCTAATAATTTGTTTGAAATAATAAATGCTGTATCAGATAGTGTAATTAAAACAAGATTCATAAGTAGTTACCACGGTACATTAGCAAGAATAATCAGTAAAGTAGAAAGTGAATACCTGTGGGTGGTATCATCGATGTGCAATTATGCTGATTTTGATTTCACGTGGCATCCAAGTGAATGGCAAAATGAAATGTTGCATGTGTTTCCTAGTAATGAGCAGAAGTTCGGCGACACGTTTTATATACATGTACCTACATTCAAAGAACAGATTAACAATATAGAGTTATTAGAATGGTACAACACGATTCATTTTGTCAAAGACATAATTGTTCCGAGATGGGGTATTCCGTACGTTAAGGTCAGTGATGATAGTATTGTAAAAGATGTAAGACAACACAACTTCAACGAGCCATTTATATTGTTCACTAATGCTAGTAAAGAATACAAACTTCCGACTCCTAACTTATGGAGAGAAAAAACTAGAACTGTAATTCCGTTATCAGATGGAGCCAATACAGTATTAGTACCTCGCGATGCTAAGAATCATATTGATGTGCAAGTGTACGATTACCCGTACATTTCTAAGAAATACATTCAGTACAGTGATGCTCCATTAGATATTATTTTTATTAGCAACGGCGAATCCAATGCAGAACAGAATTGGAAACATTTATTAAATGTTACTAATGGGTTATCAAATAACGTTAAACGGGTGGATAAAGTTAATGGACGCGTACAAGCATATCAACAGGCTGCCAAATTAAGCAATACAGCGTGGTTTTTTGCTGTTTTTGCTAAGTTAAAGGTGAATGAAGACTTTGACTGGAATTGGCAACCTGATAGGCTACAACAGTCTAAACATTACATATTCCATGCAAAAAACCCTATCACAGGACTAAAGTACGGTCATATGGCAATGATTGCGTATAACAAAGAACTAGTGCTTAATAACGATGCACTAGGACTAGACTTTACATTAGACCAAGAACATGAAGTAGTACCTATTCTAAGTGGTACTGCGTACTACGCTGATAATATAGGAACAGCGTGGCGTAGTGCATTTCGTGAAGTTATTAAACTTAAAGATAGTAATACAATAGATAATGAATACAGGTTACAAAAATGGCTAGATTCTAGCGATACTGAATTGGGTATATGGAGTCAACGTGGTGCTGAAGATGCTGTGGAATATTACAATGACGTTAATGGAGAGTTCAATAAGTTAAGATTATCCTACGAGTGGGTATGGCTAAATGATTACTTTGCTAAGAAGCATGGAACAGAACACGCGCTATAACATAGTTAACTTCGTCATTTGATAATTCAGGAAATAAAGGTAAACTAAGAACCTTTCTACTTAGTATGCTAGCCTTACTTAACATGTCTAATTCGCTGTGTTTACGAAAACAACTTATTTCATGTAATGGCTGTTCGTAATGAATCTTACATCTAATGCCATCTTTATGCAATTTAGTATTGAGTAAATTTCTACTATTACATACAATGACATACTTGTGACATGCATGGTCGTTAATTACGTTATCTTTTATTAATGATTCTACATTAGTAGATTTAAATGCACTGTTGTACATACGTACGATTTCTTTTCTACGTGCTTGCCATTTGTCTAAATATTTACTTCGAACAAGTAAATGCGAGCAATCTAACTCGCTCATTCTTGAATTAGTGCCTACTGTAATATGCGATGGCTTTCCGTGGTTTTGATATTCTTTAATCCAATCATTAAGTGCTTTATCGTTGGTAACAATTGCTCCACCATTACCTGAACTAGGTAAGTTCTTGGTAGGGTCAAAACTTATAGCAGTTGCGTGCCCGTACCTAGCGCAATTGTTACTTAACCAATGTTGTGCTCCGTCTTCAATGATTACATCTGAGGTGAGTGAGTGTGGTACTATAGGAGCACCGTACAGCCCAACGTATACATGGAATTCTTTATCATTTAATTCGTGTTTGTGTACGCCTTGTCCGTATTTGTTAGAGTCAACAAATTTAACATCCCATCCTGTGTTGATGAATGCGTTTGCTGTTGCTGGAAATGTTAGAGTAGGCATATGCACTACATGCCGATGCGCTGTAACTAAGAAGTGATTCCACCAATACTTAGCAATCATTTCCAAAGCATTCGTGCCACTGTGACAAACAATTGCATACTTACTGTTGTTCTTTTTTGCTAACCAATGTTCAAACTCTTCAGTGTGCTTTCCTGACATCAATCTGCCAGAAGAAAGAACATTATTAGTTGCTTCTAATAACTCGTCTTTGAGGTTAGTGTATTGTCTGTCTAACCCAAAAAACGGTACTTTCATAAAGAACTAATGTACTGTGCTAATCCTTCTTCTAAATTAACAGCAGGGTTAAATCCAAGTAAGTCTTTTGCTTTACTAATATCTAATGTACCGCGTTTAGGGTACTTACCGTCGTTCTTATTTACTACAAGTTCCGATGTACTATTAGTTTCTTTAATAATAATGTTACCTGCATCGACTAATGTACGTGAAACACCTCGTGTGATATTAAATGTTTCATTAGCGGCTTTAGGATGTGTGGCACATAGTATCATACCATCTGCAACATCATCTACGTACGAGAAGTCTAATGCTAATCCTTCCCCGTTAATACGCATTGTTTTGTCTGCCTTTGCCTTAACGATAAACTTGCTTAATACTCTGTCTACTACGTCATACGGACCATAAACTGCGCTAGGTCGTACAATACTGTACTCTAATCCGTACAATCTATTGTAGTTACGTACTAAGTGTTCCGCACATAACTTCATAATACCGTACGGTTCAATTGGATTTGTACTTGCTGTCTCGGGATTGCAATCTTGGTCGAAGTCACCGTATATCATACTCGATGATATAAACACAAAACGTTTAACGTTATGTTTTCTTGCTGATTCTAATAAGTTTAACAACCCTTTTAAGATAACATCACAACCTACTTGTGGGTTTTGTATTACTACTTTAGCACGAGGGAATGCGGCAAGATGTACAATAACATCAGGCTTTATATCATTGACTAAGTAGTCTATTTGGTTGGTGTTTGATATACATACATTATGTTCTTGTACGTCTGTTTTAAATAGTGCTTTGCGTTCTTGAATTAGTTTTTCTAATTCGTTGCGGTTAATTGCGCCACAGTAATCTGACCGGTTATCAATAATTACAGGTGTGTGTTCTGTGTTTTCCAATTTGCGAACAATGGTATGCCCGATAAAACCTAATCCGCCTGTTAATAATATTTTACTCATATTATTTTAATTCAGGCATTGGCGTTGATGATGTTTTGTCGTGGTAATCCCCACCCTTCTTAAAACTTCTTGATACCTTCTCCTTAATCATCATTCCATCTTTGTAACGGTAAGTTACCATTTCTCTAAGAACAACACCTTCTAAATCCTTTTCAAATTCAGTTAAGAATGGTCCTTCGTCTGTATGCTTATTTGAGGTGTTCATATTTTGTAAGTGGTGTTTTGGATGAATTTTTTTGTCTTGTTAGTACCTTGTTATCAT
>Ga0233445_1000478_pt1 | contig 45161 bp, 38 predicted proteins | sample SI_124_October20_5_FD_182779 | JGI IMG/M metagenome (GOLD analysis project Ga0233445, IMG submission 182779) | Seawater microbial communities from Saanich Inlet, British Columbia, Canada - SI_124_October2016_100_MG | ecosystem: Environmental > Aquatic > Marine > Inlet | place: Canada: British...
AACCATCGTCAGGAGGAGTTGTTCATCAACCATCGTCAGGAGGAGTTGTTCATCAACCATCGTCAGGAGGAGTTGTTCATCAACCATCGTCAGGAGGAGTTGTTCATCAACCGTCGTCAGGAGGAGTTGTTCATCAACCGTCGTCATGCGGAGTTGTTCATCAACCATCATCAGGAGGAGTTGTTCATCAACCGTCGTCATGCGGAGTTGTTCATCAACCATCATCAGGAGGAGTTGTTCAATTATCAGTAGTAGGTGTTCAAGTATAAGTTGATATTTCTCAATCATCATCATATAGAACATTTTTATTTTTTGTATCTATATCTTGATTTGTTTCTCATGTCTCTGGTGTAGAAGTTTCATTTTTTGATGTACTTGTATTATTTTGAGTATTGCTATTATTAGTTCACTCTGGACTATTATTTCAGGAATTATTTGTATTAGGATTTGTTATTAATGTTTTATTTAAATCTACATTCTGTCTTGGTTTTACGGTATCTGAATTATTTAGAGTAGCAAGTTCATTATTAGTTGTTTCAGAATTAGCTTCTATATTTTTATTGTTAGATGATTTATTACTAGAATTAACAGCTATATTTCATTCTTCATCAATAATTGTTCAGTTAGAGCTAAGCTCAGATAATTCCTCTTTTTCTATAGTAATATAATATCAAAAACCTCCGCCAGCAAGTACTATAAAAAGAGTAGATCATAATATAACATTTTTTAAGTTATCCTTTATAAAAAAGACTATTTCGTCTAACAAATCTTTAAACATAATTATCTAGTTAATATTTATAAATTATTTATAAATCAAATTAAAATCATCTATTTTTCATCATATAGAGTCTATTTCTAAAGCTGGTGAGCCATTAAATATTGCTGATCAGTCAGTATTATTTTCTTTCTGTATTCAGTTTATTGATAACTTAATATTATCTCATGAAATAGTAAATTCAATTTGGCTATTCAAGGCAATTGGATCTGCAACTATTAGTGGATACGGTCAAGTTTGTACTCATCAAACTGGATGTAGAATAGTATATCAAGCAGCATTTAATTCAACTCAATAAAAATTATTAGAATCAGTATAGTGACTAAAAATATTAATGTTTCATCCTCAAAAATCTACCGCCTCTAATGATACAGTTCTTTCATAAGACGTGATAGGTAATACTGGGACAGGAGTTAATGTTCATGCAGCTATATCCGTTTTACTTAATTGGTTACTAGATAATACATATGATGAATTAAGAATTGCTCCAGCTTTTTGCCATATTCAAAATGAATCACCAGTATGAGATCAAACTAATTCTGTACTATCTACTCATGTGAATGTATCAGTATATATACTTCAAGAATTTGGGTCTCTTACTAGGTATGCAACGTCAGATGATACAGTTAATTTATTAAATCATAAATTATCTAAACTCCCTATTTTGTATCATAGAGTATTAAAATCATATATAGTTTCTTCAAACTCAGCAACTCAATTTAATTGTTGATATGCAAGAGCTAATTTAGATATATAAAGATTGAACTTATTTAATGTATCAATACTACATTCATCATATAATTCTTGTATTTGAAATGTAGATCAAGTCGGTGCTGTTTCTAATTTTGAAATATAGTTTTGAGTTAAGTTTGGTCAGTTATCATAAACAAAGTTATAATTTCATAATGGATCTAACGCTCAACTAGAGGCTAAATTACTTACAAATAAACTCGGTACAGTAATTAGATAACAATTTGATCAATTAATAGCTTGTAAATCCTTTAACTCATAATTTCATGAAATATATGAAACAACTTCATCTGAAGTTAATGCGTGGGTTTGATTTACGAATTGTGCATCAGAGAAAAGACTTCATTCGAATACAGTTCAAAGTTGATATTTAGTTTTATTATTTGTAACTGAAAAATCATATTGATTTGAAAATAATGGGTCAAGAGGAGTTTTAGAAAGATTATCTAAATTATTTTTTGTTGAATCTCAAAAAGTTCATTGATGCCATAAAAGTCATCATGAATAGGTAACATCAGTAGATGAGCTAGGTAGTGGATATTTACCTGTATCAACCTCAAATACTCATAGAGATTGTTTTATGATTCATATATCTGTAACTCTAACGGAATTTCTAGAACTTTTTGAATAGTTTGCTAGTGATATGTATGCAATTGTTCATAGTATAGAAAGTATTGTAATTACTACTATTAATTCCACTAATGTAAAGGCCTTATTTTTGTGTTTCATAAATAAATGTAAATTATACATAATATAATGTAGCTTATTATATTATTTTAGCCATAAATTCCTATTTATTTTATAATAACAGCTTTACGAATTGAGTTTTTATCTTTTAATTAATTTATTTAGTTCTACTGCTTACATAATTTACTAAAAATATCAGTTTATCTGAATCCAAATCATTAATAATTGTTTTAGATTCTATTATTAAATCGTCTAGATATTTTCTAGTTTTTTCTATTCACATAAAATGTACAAATCATTTTTTCTCACCTCACACACTTTTTCCTGTATCTTCAAATGTTCACTCCACGTCTAATAAATCATCTTTTATTTGAAATGCTAGTCATATTTTTTTTCAGAAATCAATGTATTTTTCCATATTATCAAATTTTTCTGAGATAATAATTCATCATACTATTGATGCCTCGATCAAAGCTCATGTTTTTCTATTATGTACGTCCATTATTTTTTCCAGACTATTACTATTAGAATTTTTTTCATAATATGAATCTAATACTTGTCATCATATCATTCAATAAAATCATACTGATCTTCAAAATAATCATAAAATCATTTTAATATCAATATTATCACTTAGGTTTGCTAATATTTCAAATGACATTGAATTCAATAGATCTCAAACTAATGTAGCATTCGTTTCTCAGTATTTTTTCCAAACAGTTAGTTCTCATCTTCTTAATTCGTCATTATCCATACAAGGTAGATCATCATGAACTAGGCTATATCAATGCATAAGTTCTAAAGATATACAGTGCATAATTATATCATCCTCTAATTTTAAATCATTAATATTTTTTCATGTAAATATAAGATAAAATTCTAATGCTAGGATAGATCTAATTCTTTTTCATCACTTAACTGAATAATAAACAGCTTCTTTAAATACTGTTAATCATTCACTAACGCTTCAGTTTGTAAAATATCAATCTAAATATTTAATGATACTCTCGTCTATTATTTTTTTGTAGTCATTATACCATTCTGGAAGCATAAAATTTATATGTTATGTATATTAAGTATTATTATTTACCAAAATTTCTTTTAGTATTTCAATAATAATCCATGCACTTAGAGAATTCCTTTTCATTAAATTCTGGCCAATTTTTCTCAGTGAAATAGTATTCACTATACTCTGAATCAAATAACATAAAACCAGAATGCCTAATGTCTCATCAAGTCCTAACTATTAATTCTGGCATAGGAAAATTCGCAGTATCTAAATATTTTCTGAACTCTTTCTTTGTTAGTATTTCAGGATTAATTCAAGCATCTAAAATTTTTTTAGTTGCTCTTACTATTTCATCCTGTCATCCATAAACAAGCGCTATCACTAAGGTTATTCAAGTATTATTCTTGGTTTTTTCTTTTACTCTTTCTAGGATAATTTGTGAATTTTTTGGTAGTTCAGATAGATTTCAAATTGTATCAAATCTAAGATTATCTTCTAACATTTCTCATAAAAAAGATTCTATATTGTTGATTAATTTTATTATTCATTCCACTTCTTTTTTTTCTCTTTTTTTGAGGTTATTTTCAGATAAAGCCCATAGTGTTAAGTACTTTATTCATTGTTTATCAGCTAGTTTGGTAATTTTAATTACATTATCTGCTCATGCCTTGTGTCAAGCTACAGATGGTAATAATTTAGACCTAGCCCATCTACGATTTCAGTCCATAATTATTCATAAATGACTTAATTGAGTATTAATATTTGACATTAATAGTATTTGTATGTTAATATATATATGAAGTAGTTAATTCAACACTTCAAATGTAGGCCGAGATGAAGCCGAGATATTGATAGATATATCTAAATTCATCTCTTTTTTTATGCTTAATTTAATATTAAATTATCTGGATTAGCTAATTCGTAGAATTTATCATGATTAATCATTAATTCATCATACTTTCATGACTCAACAATTTTTCCATTCTCTAGCATAAATATTTTATCTGCATTTTGAATAGTAGATAGTCTATGAGCTATAACTATTGATGTTCTTCACTTCATTAATTTATCTAATGCTTTTTGAATCAATTTTTCAGTTTTATTATCAAGTGCGCTAGTTGCTTCATCCAAAATCAATATTTTTGGATTTTTTAAAAATAATCTTGCAATTGAGAGTCTTTGTTTTTCTCATCAACTTAATTTTAGTCATCTTTCTCAAATTACCGTATTTAATCATTTTTCAAAATCAAGTACAAAATTAGCTTCTGCTTTTTTTAGTGCATTTTGTATTTCTTTTTTTGTAGCCTTTGGCTTTGCAAATAACAAATTATTTAATACTGTATCATTAAATAAACTTATATCTTGTGTTACAACTCAAATATGATTTCTAAGCGATTTTTTTGAAATATTTTTTATATTATTTCAGTCTATTAATATACTTCATGAATCAAGTTCCCAAAATTTTAATAATAAACTAATTAATGTAGATTTTCATGCTCACGTATTTCAAACAAATGCTATTTTTTCTCATGCATTAATTTTGAAAGATAGATTTTTAAATATTTTCTTTCATTTTATATATCAGAACTTTACTCAGCTATATTCAATAAATCATTTTAAATTTTTTACTGGCTTTCATGTTTTTATATCCTCTAACTCAAGATTATCAAATTCACTATGCAATTTTTTTATTGATGCCAGTTGTTTGTTTAACACTTCAAGTCTTCAGAAAATAAATCATAACGGGAAATAAATCCATCAAATATACGCAAAAAATAAAAACAAATTAGCAAAACTCAAAGATCAATTAATAACATAATATACTCAAAATCATAGAACCAGTATTCTCGATATCATAACTATGGTTGCTGTGTAAATATTTGCAATACTCCACAACTTAGATACCTGTAATTGCTCTCTATGTATACTAGAAAGTCTATTTTTTATATTTTTAATATATTTTGATTCTAGTGTTAAAGTTTTTGTTAACATAAATCAACTAAGCAAGTTTCAAATAGTTCAAAATACATTATCCCATTTGTTTGTAATTTTCATTTGAGTTGGTGTAACTTTATTCATGAAAAATATTCACATTCATAACATAATTGGAAGCATAACCAAAACAACTAGTGTCATTTTGAAATCAACGTATAATAATATAAAAATAATTATAAATATTCATGTTATGTTTTTTGTAAATTCACTGAAGAAAAAATGCATAAATTCAACATGATTATCAGTTCATCTATCTAATATTTTATAAATACTCCCTTGTTTTTTCGATAAGAAATCTGAATAATTCATTGAAATAACTATTTTTGTATACTTATTACATTCTTCTACGTAGTTTTGTAGAGTAGATTTTCATACAAGATAATATCTATATATGTACTGAATAATTATAGAGAAAAGAATAAATATTCCCCAAAATATAATTAGTTTTGATGTGGCATTGAAGTCAAATTCTCATGTGATATAAAAATTTTCTATTTGTTTAATTATTTGAGTAAATATCAGAGGTTCTATTACTGTAATAAAGGAAACAAATATTCAAAAAAACAGTATAAAAATGAATTGTTTTTTTCATACTGTCCCTATATAACTTCTTAATATATTTCTTATTGTTTCTATCATTTAACTAGTTTATACAACTATTTTATCTTCTGGGTTTACAACTGCTTTTTTATATACAGTCAATTTCTTGTTTCTGTTTACTATATAGAGAATCGGTGAAGCAATAAATATTGAACTATATGTACCGACAAGAGTACCAAACATCATCACTAATATAAATCAAGATATCGTTTCTGGTCAGAATAAGAATATACTCATTAGTACAAATAATAGTGTTAAACTAGTATAAATACTTCTTCTAAGAGTTTCATTAACAGAAATATTGATTATTTCTGAAAGCTTTTTTTCGTCCTTTCAAGTCTTTCCAGCGTATTTTTTTAGATTACTCCTAATTCTATCAAAAACTACAATAGTATCATTTATAGAATATCAAAGAATAGTTAATAGAGCAGTTATGAAAAATGTATCAATTTGAAATTCAGGAAAGAACATAGATATAAAAATGTATGCTCAACTAGATATTATAACATCATGGAACAAGGTAATAATAGTAATCATTGAAAATGATAACACTGAAATACCTGATACAACTCATGAAAAAGCAAATGTAACATAGAAAGTAATTGCAACTATTGCTAAAATTAGTGTAATAAATGCGGTATCTTTTATATAATCACCAAAACTCTTTCCAATATTAATATATTTGGTTTCAACAACCGTATCATCTTCTCATTTTATTGCATCAAATACTTTTGACTTGAATGATATTTTTAATTCTTCTAATTGTTTTTCTTCTATATTATTGTAAAATCAAACTACAACAGCTACTGTTTTTTCTCAGGTTATTCAATATACGTTAATATTATTAATTACTATTTCATTATTATTAAGAAATAGTTTTCTTTCAGATTCTAATTTTTCTTTTATAGAATCAATGTTAATTGATGTTTCATAATCATACTCCATTTGAATACCTCATGTCATATCGATACCAAGATTTAATTTAGGTATTAATAATAATAGAATTGATAGAAAAAATAGAACTCAAGATATAGCTAAATATATATACTTATTTTTTAAAACGTCCATATGATAATTATAATAAATAAATGTCTTTAAAAGTATTGTATTAAAAAAGAAAAAAAAGCAAGAGAAAGAGAAAAAAGAAAAAAATATTATAAATAAAGAAATAATATTTAAACTTGTAATATTAATAAAAAATTATAGTATTTTTATTATAATTTTTAGATAAAGATAATGCTTAAAAGAACAATTAAAAAAATAATAAAAACTATATTTCAAATATTGAATGTAATTTTGATATGACTAACTCTTATATTAGCATTAATATCTATATTTAAAAAAGAGTGGATAGAACAATTTATTGAGTGGATGAAAATTCTAATCGAATGAATGTGATTATGGAATTATATAATAGCATGACTTAGTAGTATTATTGAATGATTCCCTGTCTTGTGAGTTGTGGTGCCGTGACAAAATATACTTTTAATAGTATGATGATTCTTTTGAAATATAAGTTCTACAAATCTTATATTTGTAATAATGATTGCTTCAATATGAGCTGTTATATGAAATTATATTTGATATCTGCTTTGAACAATTTACTGAGATAGTTTCTTTAAAAAATATTGAAATTGGTTTTGAATTTGATTAACCGAAGTAAGGTATATTAAAAAATGAATAGATAAATGGTGAGCGTGGTGAATAATAGTCTGAAAATTTCACCCCATGACTAGAGCATTTCTACCATTTATAGCTGGTAGCATGTGAATGCATAGTATGAAGTTTATGATTTATAATGTAATTGGTTCAATTATTCGGGCCACTACAATTATATTACTATGAGTATTATTTGTTGAATATTATAAAATTATACTTGAATATATCTGAACTATAATGCTATCTATATTTGCTCTTGTAGGAATTTATATTTACAAATACAAAAAAAAGGAATTTATGCAATACCTGCATGAAAAAAATAAAGAATTAGATGAATTAAATAATATAAATAAAAATGTTAACTAAAATACCAAAAGAATTAAAGGAAAGATTAAAAGAGATCTACTCAAAAGAAGAATTAAAAATTATTGAGTCAGGATTTAAATGTGAATATAGAAAAACAAGTTTCAGAATAAATACTCTAAAAACAACAACTAAGGAAGTTTTAGAAGTATTAAAACAAGAAAATGTAGATGTAGAAAAAGTGTCATTTTTAAAAAATTGATATATTTTAACAAGCTGAAGAGAAAAAGATTTATGGGACTTAGATTTATATAAACAATGAAAAATATATATTCAATCTATTTCTAGTCAATTGCCTGTTGATTTACTTGATATTGAAGATTTTCATAAAGTTTTGGATATAACAGCTGCTCCTGGATGAAAAACCTCTCAGGTTTCTGCTTTATTAAAAAATACTTGAGAAGTGGTAGCGAATGATAACAATCAAATAAGAATAGATAAACTTAATTTCACTTTAAACAAGCAGTGATCTAAAAATGTTAAGGTTATAAAAACTGACGCAAGACTTATTGGAGAAAAAAATGAAGAATATTCAGAGTATTTTAATCATATAATTGCGGATTTACCATGTAGTGCAGAGTGAAAAATAAATATCAATAAAGAAAAAACTTACTGATATTGGAATTTATGAGTGATTAAAAAGAATTTTAGATTACAAAAGGAAATACTAAATTCAATAATTCCATTATTAAAAACATGAGGAACTCTAATGTATTCAACTTGCACATTAGCACCTGAAGAAAATGAAGCTGTTGTTCATATGATTCTATCTAATTATCCAGAATTACAGACTCAAGACATAGACATAGATTATAGCAATTATAAAGAGTGAATATCTTGATTTTGAAAACATGTATATAGAAGAGATGTAAAGAAATCACTAAGAATTCTTCCAAGTGATGAAGCAGAATGATTTTTTATAGCAAAATTTAGGAAAATAAAAAAAGATTAGAATAGTTCTAATCTTTTTCTTTTTGATAAAATTCCGTATATGTAAGCTCTCTTCTATTTAAATATTTGCTTAAATCTAGTCCTAAATATCTAATATGCCAATTTTCTCTCGGGTATCAATCTATTTCTACTCATTTTTGATATGATAAATGAAATCAATATTTATGTGCATTAATTGCCAACCATGCAAAATATTCATCGTAATCATGTCTATCTGATTGTGCATTTATTACATCCAGAGCATATCAGGTTTGATGTTCTGAGTGTCAAGGCATAGCTACATAATCCTTTTTATTTTGAGTAACATCTTTCAATACTGTATATTGCCTACAAAAGTCCCTATATGCACTTTGAATATACATATTCATTCAAAATTTATGGAAAAAAGCATTTCATAAATTATTTATTGGATTTAATACTTCAGAATTTATAGAACGCCTTCCTTCATCTAAAATAATATGAACAACATCAACTATATGCTCTCATTCGAGTAAAACTAATCATGATGGTGTATATTCTATATCATTAAATCTATCATTTGGTCATACATACTTATGGAATGAATCATCGCTATTAAAATCTAATTTTGTCATACTTTCTATTTAATAATCATCCAAATAAATATTCAAATAATGGCTAGCCATAGGTTTGTAATATTAGATACTAATATATTAATAAATGCATCTAGAGTTTTATTTCTCTTTAATAAAGCTAATACAGATTTAAATTCTGGCCAACTTGTAAGTGTAGCTAGCACTAAGAATCAAATTAATCATTTTGGCGCTAGTGATGCATCTGCTGTAAAACTAACAATTGGATCTAAAAAATATCAACTAATAAGTAGTATAATTAATCACAATGGCAAATAAAGCTTATTTGATTTCTCCGGCATTTCTATAATTTCTTCATGTACAAATTTTCTATTAAATAAATAGATACTTATTACAAGTGATAAGAATAACCAATAAATATAATAATTTTCAGGTATTTTAAAGAATATTATAGCTAAAAAAGCTGTAATAATAAATGATACACTAAAAAAAAATTTATAATTAAAATTTTTTAATTTCAATAATAATCAAGTAATTAGCAATGCGCTAAAAAGTAACAAAGGATTCATTAAGTTAGATCATAGTGGAGTACTAGCTGCAAACAAGATATTTCATCAAATCAAACCTACAATTAATACTAGAGCTTCAGGTCAATTAGTAATGAATCATGTAATTTTTCAAACTCATTTTACATTTTTTAATGCTGATAATATTAATTCAATACTAAATCAAACAAAAAACATTAATACAATTATTCCTGAAGCTCATAAAAAAGATTCGTCGATATTTCATCACATAATAATTGCAGATCAGATGAAAAAAAGCAAAGTTATTCACCATATAATGAAATCTAGTTTTTGTAAAGAATCAAAAAACAACTTTTTCATAGAATTTTAATTGTTAAATTTAAATAAAATTACATCACCATCATTCACAATATAGTCTTTTCATTGTAAAGCTACTTTTCAATTATCTCTTGCTCATGACCATCAAGTGAATTCTACTATATCAGCCCAGTTTACTACATCAGCCTTTATGAATCATTTTTCAAAATCTGTATGAATTACTCAAGCAGCTTGAGGTGCTGAGTCTCATTTATGAATAGTCCATGCCCTTACTTCTTGTACTCATGCTGTGAAATAATACATAAGTCATAATGCATCATATGAAGCTTTTATTAGATCATCTAATCAAGTAGTTTTTAGTCACATTTCAGTTAGAAATTCTGTTTTTTCTTCTAATGACATTTCTATCATATCTTCCTCTAATTTTGCGCATATAGCTACTACTTTTTGATCAGTTCATACTCATAATATATCTTGTAGTTCCGAGTCTTTAATATCCATCATTTCTTCTGAAACATTACATGCGTATACAAATTCTTTATTTGTTAATAAATGTAAATCATAAATTGCTTCTAGTTCTTCTTCATCAAGTCACATATTATGAACTAATATTCATTTATTTAATTCTCATTCCATTTTTGTATATACTGATATAGCAAATGCAATATCTTTATCTGATCTTGCTTTTTTTCAATCACTAGTGATTCTTTTAGCTACAGTTTCTATATCAGCCATTATTAGTTCTGCATTTATTATTTCAATATCAGATTTAGGATCAACTTTTCAATTTACATGAATTATATCATCATTTTCAAATATTCTTACTACTTGTAATATTGCATCTGCTTCTCTAATATTAGCAAGAAATTTATTACCTAATCATTCCCCTTTTGATGCTCATTCAACTATCCCCGCTATATCAATAAATTCACAACTAGCTGGAATTACTTTTTCTCACTTTACAGCTTCTCTTATTTTTTCTAATCTCTCATCATTTACATTCACTATTCAAACATTTGGTTCAATAGTACAAAATGGGAAATTCTGTGCATCTGCTGAATAATTTTTTGTAAGCGCATTAAATAGAGTAGATTTTCAAACATTTGGTAATCATACGATTCAAATTTTCATATTTTTAATTTATGTATTAATTTTGAGAATTATATAGAAAAGTTTATTTTAAGCAAAAAAAAGAAGTATAATTACTTCTTTTTTTTATCATAATATATTTTAAATGGCAGTTTTAGTTCTTTAATTTTTTCTGCTATTCATGAATTTCTAATTTGATTACGACCTAAATATCATGATTGATGTCTGTTTGTATTTCATATCACTGTATATATCAGATATCAATCTTTATTTATATAAATAAAAGCTACATAATTATTAACCAAATCTATAAAATAATTTCAGTTATTTATAATTTCTCAACCAGATAATTCCACATTATTTCATTCATATTTAATACTAGACTCAGTAAGAAACATTATATTTTCAGGAGATAATCCATTTTCTAGTTGCTCTTCAGTACTACTTTTTCCAGCATTCAAAATAGTAAAGTCAACTTCTCATTTAGTTCAGTCTTGAGTTAAAAATATTTTTATTGCTGATATTCCTCAAATTTCAGATATAATATCTGGTGCATCAAATTCAAATTCCTCATAGGCCTCGTTAAATTCTTCTGAATTAAATAAGGTTCTTAGTTTCTCTAAAATATCATTAGTAGTAAATCATGTAGTTAAGTATGATAGTAATTGGTTAACATACGGTAATGTCTTGTAGTACGGATTGTTATTCTTTAGGTATTCTTCATAATTATCATTATAACTAAATCAAGGATTTCATTGTATAAATAATGTATCTCTATATTTTTCTTTAACATCCTTAAATAAATCATTCCAATAATTAGTTGTAGATTGAATAGATTTGATTTGTTGCTTATTAAAATTTACTCAACTTTCCATATATATATATATTTAAAATTTAATGAAGTTATTATTAATAAAATAAGATATAAGTCAAATAATTATTTTTCAAACTGTATTGCAGCTTTTATTAGTCATAAAAAAAGTGGGTGTGGATTTTCTAAGCTAGATTTAAATTCTGGATGTGCTTGAGTAGCTATAAAATATGGATGATTTTCTAATTCTATAAATTCAACAAGTTTATCATCAGGTGATTTTCATGATAATACTAATCATCATTTTTCTAATGTTGAGTGATAGTTTGGATTAACTTCATATCTATGTCTATGTCTTTCTGAAATGTTTGTTGTACCATACAATTTACTTGCTAATGATCATTTTTTTAATATAGCATCATAAGCTCATAATCTCATTGTTCATCACTTATTTTTTATATTTTTTTGATCATTCATTATATCTATTACTTTTGATTCTAGTTTATTTTCAAACTCTGAAGAACCAGCTTTTTTAAGCTTACATACGTTCCTTGCGTATTCGATTACAGCTACCTGCATTCATAGACATATTCATAAAAATGGTACATTAAATTTACGTGCAAAAGTAACAGCATTAATCATTCATTCAATTCATCTTGGTCCAAATCAGCCTGGGATCAAAATAGCATTTAATTTTTCTTCTTCTACAAATCTTTTTAGTTTTGATTCATAGGAATCATTTTGTAAAAGCTCTGAATCTATCCAATTTATATTTACTTTTATAGCATTTCTTGCTCATGCATGAATTATTGCTTCTGTGATTGACTTATATGTGTCTTGAAACTCGGTATACTTTCATACTATTCAAATAGTTATATTTTTAATTGGATTTGATATTCACGAAACTAATTCATTCCAATCGTCCATCTTGGAAATATTATCTTTATATCAAAAATATTTTAATATTTTTTTATCTACATCTTGATCTTTAAGTTTTTTTGGAACTTCGTAGATAGTACTAACATCTCTTCACTCTATTATATTTTCGCTATCTATATCACAAAGCATAGAAATTTTATCAATCAATTTTGAGGAAATATCTTCACTTGTTCTACAGATTAGCATATTTGATTGTATTCAATACTCTCTTAATTTAACTATTGTATGCTGAATAGGCTTTGTTTTAATCTCTCAAGAGAAATCTAATTTTAGCAAAAGTGCTACATGTACATAAAATACATTTTCTTGTCACAAATCTCTTTTGAATTGTCTTATTGCTTCTAAAAAAGGTAAACTTTCTATATCTCATACGGTTCATCAAACCTCTATAATTGTTATATCATGTTCTTTTGCAACTAGTGAAATATTATCTTTTATTTCATTTGTAATATGTGGGATTATTTGCACGGTTTGTCATAGATATTCTCAAGCTCTCTCCTTATTTATAACATTTTGATATACTTTTCATGTTGTTATATTGCTTTGTTTACTTAAAGATTTTCATAAAAATCTTTCATAATTTCATAAATCTAGGTCTGTTTCTCAACCGTCTTTAGTTACAAAAACTTCTCAGTGTTCATAAGGGCTCATAGTACCTGCATCGACCTGTAAGTATGGATCCATTTTTACAACTCAAATATTTAATCATGAGTTCTGTAATAATTTAGCAATACTAGCTGTACTAATTCATTTTCATAAACCTGAAACCGTTCAACCTGTTACAAATATTAATTTCATTTTTTAAAAAATTATCTAACAAAAAATAGGGGCAAACCCCTATATACTTTAATTAATTCATCTATTTCTGAACATATACATAATATAATCTACTTCCTGTTGTCTTTTTACTTCAAATATTTCAAAGCAAATTGCTAATTCAATTTCTGAATATTCTCTTCTTCTAGTTGCCTCTAAATAAACCTCTTCACAATATCTATTAATTTCATTGTCAATAAGTTTAAGTTCATCTGAACTTGGAGAGCTAATAAACGCTTCTATGCTTTCTCAATAATACTCATTATAAAAATAAGCGTTTGTTGTTCAAATATTGAATATTACTAATAAGATTACTGTAGATATTATTTTTTTAATCATTATATATTTAAAAGATTTAATATATTTTTAGTATATGAAAATCTAATATTTTGGCAACAAAAAAAGTAAGAAAATTCTTACTTTTTTGATAATACATATTCCTTAAATACTTTTTTATATTTTTCATCTATTTTTCCATAAAAATAATCTAAATATTTCTTACTAGGACTGTTTTTATTTCTCAATAATATAGATTTGATTTTTAATCTAAAATCTTTATAGGTATTAAGTTGCTTATATATATCTAGTTTCGAAGTCTTATAAATATAATCTTCTGTAATTTTATCTATTCTATTATAAACTAATTGAGCTGAACTTATATATTCGCTTCCATCAGATAATGATTTAGGCTCATCATTAATAACAGTATTATTAGTAGGTTCTGGATTATTTCATAAACAATTTTCTTTATTTTCAGAAGTATTTACACATTTATTTATTGATTTTGCTAGGATTGACATTAATCATGGTTTTAAATCTGATAAATCAAAATTATCAAATTTAATATTTGTTCATCTGATATTTCAGTTTACTATATCTATACTAATACTATAATTTCAACTCTCATGAAATATAGATTTTTTAACGAGACTAAACTTATAATCATTCCATTGTTTATCAATAAAAATATTTTCAAAACTAATGTAACCATCTTTTGAAGCAAGTGATTCAGATATAAGCAAATCATCAATTTTTAAAGCAAATAATCACAATTCCTCATTATTAAAATTATTTATTTTAAATTTAAGTTTACTTAAATTTACATCACTAATTCTATTGTTCAAATTAAATTCATATATTAATTCATCTGTATAAATCGCATCCACATATAAACTATTAAGTTCTGAATCTATATTTTCAAAACTAATAGAAGGATTTAAATTATCTACTATGAAAATTTTAGCAGCTGCAGAGCTTTGTCATCAACTTGTTAATATATTAAATGAATGCTCTCATTCAGTAAAGTTACTTGGAATAACAAATGAAGATTCTACTGAAGTATTAAAGTTTAGATTTAATTCTTGTCATCATAGTTCAATTATATCATTTTTATGAAATCATCTTCAATTTATTTTAACTGTTGTTCATGGAGTAAATAATTTATATTTAGATTCAGAAACTATCTCATTTATAATTCATGCTCCATCTAACTTCCCTCATTCTACATCAATTCATTTAAAATTAAGTGAAGATGTTAATCAATTTTTTGTAATATTTACTGAAGAGCTAGAATCTATATTATAATCAATGAATAATTTTCACTCTATAGTATCATTGTTTATTTCTAAATCATATTTATCTTTATCACTAGTAACAAGATTTGAAAAGCTAATACTTGAGTCAGCTAAATTATCTCAATTAATTTTAAATCTCGTTAAATATTTTAAATCTCAATAAAAATTAATATCATAAATTATAGGTGATTTACCGAAACTTATATCAAATTTTTTATTAGAAGATTTATAACTTGTTCATCTTCATACGGAAAAGACTCATTCTAAAACAGAACTATTTATTTTTACAATACAGCTAGTGGATAAACAAGAATAAGGGGCTAAAGGTCAATTATTGAAATAAATTATGTCCTCATCTCTGTCAAAATCTGTTAGTCAAATTCTAAATGATCTTAAATCATTTGTAACAGTTAATGGTGTTATTAAAGTAATTTGAGGAGTTTTAACTTCATGATAATAATTAATAATATTACTATGTGTACCATTAATATCTATATAAATATAATTATTTCATATATCTAAATCATATTCTTCCAAAACTATTCTATCATCTTCTGATGAAATAACAGATATTTCTTTATTATTAGAATACACTTTAAAATTAGGGATTTTTGATCAAAATAGTTCTCAAACTAAATGAAGATTTTTTTCATATGTAATCTTCCCATCTTTTTCTAATTTAGTTCAGCTTAGATTAATTCTTTCAATATTTGGTTTCTTTCATACAATATCTAGTTCAAGTATATTAGATTTTATACCATTTGAATTTATAAATATTTCAGTTAATCAATATGTATCAGGAATAGTAAATGTGATAGTTCATTTTTCTTCATCATATTGAAAATCAGTAATTTTATAATCTCATAATTGTATATATGATCTAGAAAAATAATCTAAATTTGATCAATAAATTGTTATTTTTTCTCACTTTTTAAATCAGTTTTCAGATGATATATAATCAATATATGGTGTATTAAAATCAGTAAAAAACAAGTTTGATTTTAAATTATTAGAAGTTACATAAATATTTGAGTCACTTGCATTTTCAGGAACATCTCATGTAATTATAACAGTTGAAACCTGAGAATTTGATATACTAATTCATGATTCTAAATATACCGATACTCAACCTACAAAATTCGATCAAGTAATTCTATATTTTCTAGTTTTATAATCTACATTTCAATCTATATTGTAAATATATGGGAATGTAAATCATTTTGAAGAATAATAAGAATTACATCTTAAATCTATCATTCATTTAATATTATCGTGACTAGAAAATAAATAAGTTATTTTCTCATCAGATTCTGATTCAGTAACTACAGGTGAGTTGTTTAAAAATATCTCACTACAGTCTCAAAGATTAGATCAACTTATTTCTATAATTGACTCATCAGATAGGTATCATTCATATGAAATATTTTCAATAATTGGCTTATCGTCCTCTGCGTCTACTAATACAGGAAACATAATAAGGATTAATAAAATAGCTACTTTAAACATATTTATTATTTAATTAATTATTAATTGTAAAATTATTTATTCCCTCTCAAACAATAGTTCCCAATTCTTTTACTATAAATTTTATGGTATAATTCCCTATTTTTGTAATAGTAAACTCATTAGCTATTGCTCAATCACTAATAATATTTCAAGTAGAATTTGTCATAGGAGGTGTTGAAGCTCATCATGGTAAAGATGTAAATAACCATTCATAAGTTAAATCTCTTCAATCTGTACCAGTTAGTGAAACTCAATAATTTAAATTTATACTTCATCATCATGCTCAATTGTATTCACTTACTCATATATCATATCTATCTCCTGAAATAGGATGATTTCAGTAGCTAAGATCTCATGTATTAATAGCAGGAGAAGTAGCTTGTAGTTCGTAGTCAACTTCGTCTATAAATAATGGATCGGCTTCAATACTATCAATATCCAATAGAATATTTGACGATCATGAGGTATTTAGATAATAAAGATTATTGGTAGCATTAGATGTTCAACTAAGTATACGAAATCAATGCAATCAGTTTTTATAAAAAATATTATTCTTTATTGTAGAATTTCATATATATACATAAATACCCTCGGTTGCATTATTAGCGATTAAACTATTAGATATAGTTGCATCAGTTGTATTAAAATGTAATCAAGCAGTTGTTGCTCATCAGTATATAATCTCAACATAATCCAAAACTGAGGAGCTAGAACCTACTCATGCCAACATAAAATATGCCCAATCTCACGCTACAGGTAATCAAGTTCAATCAGTATCTCACACGCTATTATCATTGTAGCTTGTAAATATTATGGGATTTCATGATACTCATATAGCTTGCAAGTTTCATGATATTGATATATTTTTTGCTGACGCAACTTTAAAAATATTTCAAGCTTCAATAGTTAATGTTTCTCAAGAATCTATTGATCTCGAATCTATTACATGATAATTATATCATGAATAATTTTTAATTGTTCATGTTATTCATACCATTTCAAATGCAATTCATAATCTTGCTGAAGTATTTCATGTAATTATAGTATTAGATCATATTAGATATGGTTCAACATTTTTACTATAAATAGCAGAACCATTATTAATTACTTGATTATTAGAATATGTGGCAGTATCTGAAGTAGTATATACTCAATATAAAGTATTTCAACTAAATGTACTATTTGTAATATCTACAGCTAGGGCTCACATATTTAATCCATTTCAGTTATTATTAGTCATTGTGTTATTATCGAACAAAGTCGGATTTCAACTATATAAATGAATTCAATCAGTTAGACTATTTGTTACTGTAGTATTTGATATTGCTAAATCAGATAAATATGTATATATTCATTTTGTAGCGCTATCTTTAACCGAAATATTAGATATTATTGGATCTGATGTATTAATATGAAGTCATGCTGACGTAGTTCATCAATAATTAAATTCTACATAATCAAGCACTGATGCATCAGATCATGCTCATGCTAACATAAAATATGCCCAATCTCAAGCAGTAGGGAATCAAGTTCAATCAGTATCTCATACACTATTGTCGTTATAACTTGTGAATATTATTGGATTCAGTGCAGTTCATATTGCTTGTAAATTTCAGCTTATTGAAATATTTTTTCAAGAATCAACTTTAAATATATTTCAAGGTTCGATTGTTAAAGTCTCTCATAAATCAATTGATTTTGAATCAATTACATGATAATTATGTCATGAATATTTCTTAAGTGTTCACGTTAATCATACCATTTCAAATGCGATTCACAATCTTTCTCATATGTTTCATGTAATAGTTGTATTTGATCATATTAAATATGGTTCAACACTTTTACTGTATATAGCATTTCCATTATTTATGACTTGATTATTAGAAAATGTTGAAGTATAAGATGTACTATAAATTCAATAAAGTGTACTTCAACTAAATGTGTTATTTGTAACATCTATGGCTATTGATCAAATATTTAGTCAGTGCCCACCACTATTTGTTATTGTATTATTATCAATTAACACTGGAGTTCATGTATATAAATGTAATCAATCTGTTCAACTATTATTTATTGTAGTACTTGATATAGATACATTTGATGAATAAGTATATATTCATTTTGTAGCACTATCCATTACTAAAATATTTGCTAATACTAGATCAGACGTATTAATATATAATCAAGCAGAAGTAGCTCATCAATACTTAAATTCAACATAATTTAATACTGATGCATCAGATCATGCTCACGCTAACATAAAATATGACCAATCTCAAGTACTTGGAGTTCCTGTCCCATCAGTATCTCAGACACTATTATCATTATAGCTTGTGAATATTATTGGATTTAATTCTGTTCATATAGCTTGTAAATTTCATGATATAACAATATTTTTAGCTGATGCTACCTTAAAAATATTTCAAGGCTCAATTGTTAGTGTTTCTCAAGAATCTATTGATTTTGAACTTATTACATGATAATTATGTCATGGATAATTCTTTATTGTTCATGTTAATCATACCATTTCAAATGAAATTCATAATCTTTCTGATGTATTTCAAGTAATAGTAGTATTAGATGAGATTAAATATGGTTCAACATTTTCACTATAAATTGCTGAACCATTATTGAGCACTTCGTTATTGGAAAAGGTAGCTGTATATGATGTACTATAAATTCAATATAAAGTACTTCAGCTAAATGTATTATTTGTAATATCAACAGATATACCTCACATATTTAATCAATGTCACCCACTATTTGTTATAATATTATTATCTACTAATGTAGGAACTCAATTATATAAATGTAATCAATCTGTTCAACTATTATTTATGGATGTATTTGATATTGAAAGATTAGATGAATAAGTATATATTCATTTTGTTGCACTATCTGTAATTATGCTATTACTTATTGTAGAATCAGAAGTATTAAACTGTATTCATGCAGAAGTAGCTCATCAATATCTAATTTCTACATAATCTAAGACCGTAGCATCTGATCATGAAGAATTAATTATAATATATGACCAATCTCAGGGACTTGGAGTTCATGTTCACTCAGTATCTCATACACTATTATCATTATAGCTTGTAAAAATTATAGGATTTAATTCTGTTCATATCGCTTGCAAATTTCATGCGATTTGTATATTTCTTCAAAAATCAACTTTAAAAATATTTCAAGGCTCAATTGTTAGTGTTTCTCAAGAATCTATTGATTTTGAACTTATTACATGATAATTATGTCATGCATAATTCTTTATTGTTCATGATGTTGATACCATTTCAAATGAAATTCATAATCTTTCTCAAATATTTCAAGTAATAGTAGTATTCGATCATACTAAATATGGTTCTACATTTTCACTATAAATGGGATTTCCATTATTTAAAACTTGATTATTTAAATATGTTGATGTATAAGATGTAGAATAAATTCCATATAATGTACTTCAACTCATAGTACTATTAGTAATATCTATGCTTATTGTTCATATATTTAATCAGTGTCATCCACTATTTGAAATCATGTTATTATCAAATAATAGAGGAGCTCATGTGTATAAATGTATACCATCACTCCCACTGTTATTTACAGTAGTATACGATATCAATGGATTAGACGAATAAGACCATATTCATTTTGTAGCACTATCTGTAATTAAACTATTACTTATTGTAGAATCTGATACATTAAAAAGAAGTCAAGCAGTTGTTGCTCATCAATATTTTATTTCTAGATAATCTAGTACTGATAAATCAGATCATGCTCAATTTAAAGAAAAATTTAACCAATCTCAGGGACTTGGAGATCAACTAGATCAAACTATAGTATCTCAAACTGAATCATCATTTTTACTAGTAAATATAATTTCGTTTCATAATGTTCATATAGCTTGCAAGTTTCAACTTATTGCTATGCTCCTTCAAGAATCAATTTTAATTACTACTCATTCTTGAATCGTAAATAGTACTCAAGAATTAATAGATAAATTTGATGTTACATGGTATGTGTTTCAAGTTGTCCATGTTGTATTAGATGAAATAGTTCAACCTGTTACTATTGTAGCAGCAGAAGTTAATGATATCAATACAAAATTTATTATTATAGACAGTATTAGTAACTTTATGTTTTTTATTATCATATTATTTATTTTTTAGTAAAATTAAGATGTAAATAATTAGTAATAAATCTCAACGAACACTCCCTCAATTCATGTTCAGTCTTTTATTGCCTCTGGGACCTTATCTTTTATATATATTTGTATAGTATCTAAATATTCATCATCAATATTTTTAGTAAATCACTCTGAATTATTAGTTAAATATGATACTCTATCTTCTGGAATTATATAATCACTATTTTTTATTGCATATTCAAGATTTAAATAATTTATTTTATTACTTAAATCTTCTTCAATATCTATTTGTTCAATAAATTCATTATTTAATCTAGTATAGTTTAATTTTTCTAGTGAATCAATATAATACTCTCAAATAGTTTCAGCTATTGTTCAATCATAAATAATGAAATATAAATAATTATTTACATTTGAATTTATATAAGTTTTAGCATTTTTATATATTGATAAGTTTTTTGGGAAATTATCACTAATACCTGGTTTAATAATAATATCTCAAACGGATAATTCCTCTTTTTCTCAATTATATTCTACAGAAATATCATTTGTAATTGTTTCCATTCTAGTAATTGATAATGTCTCCTTAGAACTATCGGCTCAACAACTAGTTAATAGTAATAATAAAGTAACTAATAATGTAGATCTTGTTTTCATAATTATATATTTAAAATTAATAATTTGATTATAATTATTTTTCTGATTTTCTATAGAATAAAAGTTTTTTCGTCTTTACAAACACAAAAAAAGAAGTTATATATAACTTCTTTTTTTTATTTAAACCTAGATATTTTTAATTCCAATTTTTCTAATTTAACTTTTGCTAATTCTTTCTTTTCCATTTCAGCTCTTACAAGTTTTTCAGGAGCCTTATTGACAAAGGCCTCATTTAATAATTTTCTATCTAATATTGCAATATATTCTTTTGTATCAACTATTTGTTCTTTTAGTCTTAAAATTTCTTTATCAACATCAAGAGCATTACTCGTATCAACAAATACTTCAACTCATGATTTAATTATTCAGTAAGCTAAATTATCGTCAATAGGTTTTTTACTTACTATTTCAAAACTATCAGCATTTACAATTCAAGATATTAAGACTGAAACATTTTCAATAATTTCTGCATTCTTATTTTTTGCATAAATAAGAATTCAAACCTTTTTGTTTGGCATTATATTATTACTAGATCTAAGACTTCTTATTTCTTTTATGATATCTATAATAAAATTCTTATCTTTTTCTAATTTTTCATCTCTAACTAATAATACTTTTCACCATTCTGCATCAATTAAATCTCAACTAAATCATAGTTTATTATAAATTTCTTCCGTAACAAATGGTATATAAGGGTGCCATAATTTAAGTAATCTATCGAGAACATAAGTTATTACTTTTGAACCATACTTTGAAGAATCTTTTGTAAGCTTAAATTCCTCTATGTAATAATCACAAAATTCATTTCTAGTAAAAATTTGTAACTCTTGTCCAGCTTCAGAAAAATTATATTTTTCCATTGCATCAGTTACTAATTCAGATAAATATTTAATTCTAGATAAAATCCATTTTTCATGGAACATTAAATTATCATAATTTTTTATTAAATCTTTTTCTATTTTATTGATATCATTAGTTCATTCAACATAAGCTGAAACAAATCTAGAAGCATTCCATAATTTATTTATGAAAAACATATTATTTTCAACATTTACTTCATCAAATTTTAAATCATTTCATGGTGTATTTCATATACTCAAAGTCAATCTAAGTGCATCAGTTCAATATTTATCTATCATATCTATTGGATCAATACCATTTCCAAGAGATTTACTCATTTTTTTACCATCTTTATCCTTTACTAATCAGTGAAGATAAACTGTTTTAAATGGAGTTTCTCATGTAAATTCGTATCCAAACATCAACATTCTAATTACCCAGAAAAATATTATATCATGCCCAGTTTCTAAAACTTGTGCAGGGTAAAATTTATGAAACATGTCAGGCTGTTTATCTGCTCAAATTTCATATCAAAGTATTGAAAATGGCCATAATCATGAAGAAAACCAAGTATCTAATGCATCAGAATCTTGTTCTAATTCAGTGTCTTTTCAATAATGTGCTTTAGCGTTTTCCAATGCTTGTTCTTCTGTTTCACTACAAAAGATTTCACCATCTGGTCCATACCAAACAGGTATTCTATGTCACCAAATTAATTGTCTAGATATACACCAATCTCTTAAATTAAAAGCCCAATCTTCAAATGTTTTATTAAATCTTTTTGGAATAATTTCAAATTCTTTTGCTCTATATCATTTTATTACCTTTTTAATAATAGGTTCTACTTTAACAAACCATTGAGTTGAAACAATAGTTTCAATTTTTGCATTAGTTCTTTCTCAGTATCATACTTTTGATATATGATCTTCTATTTTTACTAAATTTCATTTTGCCTTTAGCAGTTCAACTATATTTTCTCTTGCAGTCATATAATCTTGTCATGCTAGAATTCAAGCAATATCAGTCATTTTTCAATCTTTTCAAATTACAATATTATCTAATTGTAAATCATGTCTTTTCCCTACTTCAAAATCATTAGCATCATGTGCTGGGGTTATTTTAACTGCTCAAGTTCAAAATTCCATTTTAACCATTTCGTCAGCAATAAGTGGAATTTCTTTGTTAACAATTGGAAGAATTAACTTTTTCCCAGCTTTTAGTAATTTTTTATATCTTTTATCCTTTGGATGAACAGCTACCGCCACATCTCATAAAAGAGTTTCAGGTCTAGTTGTGGCAATTACAACCTCGTTATCTGAACCAGATACGAAATATGTAATATGATACAATTTTCATGCTTCTTCTTTATAAATAACTTCTTGATCTGATACAACTGTATCTAATACAGGGTCAAAGTTAACCATATATTCTCACTTATAAATAAGTCATTTGTTATACAAATCTACAAATGCCTTGTTTACTTTTTCGTTCATTGACTCTTCAAATGTAAATTTTTCAGTTGACCAATCACAACTTGTTCACATTTTTCTGAATTGATTTTGTATTATTCAACCATATTTATCAGTCCAGTCAAAACATTCTTTTATGAATTCTTCTCTAGATATATTATGTTTATCCTTTCATTCTAATGCAAGTTTTTCTTCTACTTTTACCTGTGTAGATATTCATGCGTGGTCCGTACCAGGCATTAGAATAGTTTCATCTCATTTCATTCTATGGTACCTAGTCATTAAATCCTCTAATGTAAGCATTACAGAATGACCAATATGTAATTTACTAGTTACATTTGGAGGTGGCATTGGTATATAAAATTGATCTCATGTTGTAGATTCCTTCGGTTTAAATTTATCTCATTTTTCCCACTGAGTATATAGCTTTTCCTCGAACTCTTTTGGTGAGTACTTTTTTGGGAAATCATTGTTGTCCATAATTTGTTTTTAATAGTTAAAATTTTAATAATTACCTGTTATCTCAATTTTAACTGACTCGTACAATAAAATAATATGTTGTCATATTATTGGTTTAATTAAAAAATAAGCTTGTTACTATTATAGTAACAAGCTTAAAAAATCAAAATTTTGTTTTTTAAATTATCTGATTAATAAATAACCAGAATTAACTAATGTTGAATACTGAGCAATTTCAGGATTTTCAACAATAATTTGTAAAGAGCTATAAGCAGCAGCTTCAGCTATTTTAATACTCATAGTAGCGGCAGCCATAATAAATACTGACCATCTTAGGCTTTGAGTAATTTTATTTTTTGTTCTTTTTTTCATAAAAACTAATTAAAAATATAAAAGTACATATATATTAAAACATATATTAAATGTTTTGTCAAAAAAAATAGCACTTTTAAGTGCTATTTTTTAATAATTATTATTTCTAAAAACTACTTTTCTTCTTTTTCGGTTTCTGAATCCTCTTTTTCTTGCATTTGTAAATTTAGCTCATCCCATATCTCTTTTGGAATGTTTTTAGCAATTTTTACTTTAGGATAATTCTTAGCGGCTAAGAATGGTCATCTTCTTGAATTTTTAAGTACCATTTCTTCTCATGACTCCTCATCTATCAAAAATCCTTTTTCAGAGAGTAATTTTTCTAGCAATTCTTCTTTTTCGTCTTTAATTTTTCATATCCATTTTACTTTTGGATACTCACTTGATGCTAAAAATGGTCAAAATCTTCAAGTTTTTACAACAATAGTTCATTCTATTCATTCAGGACAAGCTTTTCACTCATATTTTTCTTTTAGAGCATTCATTGCGTTTTTTTCTTCTTCTGGTTGATCTATAAAATCACATTCTGGATATCCTGAACAACCAATGAATTTTCCTACTTTGGAATGTCTATAAATAAGCTCTTCTTTACATTTAGGACATTTTTTTCAAACCATTTCTATAACTTTTTCAGCATTAGCTCATGCATGTTCAAGATCTTTTTTAAGGGTTCATTCCCAAAAATCACCTAACATTTTTTCAAATTTTATATCTCATTCTGCTACTTTATCAAAATCAGTTTCTACTTCTTTTGTAAACTTATACTGCATCATTTTTTTGAAATACTCTTCTAAAAAATCTGTCACAGTAAAAGCGATTTCAGTAGGCTTTAGGTATCTTTTATCAAATTTTTCAATATATCATCTATCAATAATAGTAGAAATAGTTGGTGCATAAGTTGATGGTCTACCTATCCCCTCTCATTCTAATTTTTTAACTAATGATGCCTCTGTAAATCTAGCAGGCGGTCTTGAAAATCATTGATTAGCCTCTAAATTTGTTGCTGGAAGCACTTCTCAAATTTCTATATTTGGAAGAGTCGTGTTTTCATCATCATTATCATCACTTTCATCATCTGTTCATTCTATATAAAGTTTCATAAATCAGTCAAACTTTATAACTTCTCACTTTGTAATCCAAAGTTGATTTGTAGCTCTTTCTGGAGAAAAACTAAATGTAGTAACTTCTACAACTGCATCACTCATTTGTGAAGCTATAGTTCTTTTCCAAATAAGGGTATATAGTTTTAATTGTTGTGGATCTAGTACTGAAGCAAGACTTTCAGGAGTTCTACTTAATTCAGTAGGCCTAATAGCCTCATGTGCTTCTTGTGCTCATGCAGATTTAGTTACAAAACTTCTAGTTTTATGATACTCTTTTCAAAAACTTTGTTCTATTACTTGTTTTGCTTGATCTTTTGCTAAGTCAGATAAATTCACACTATCAGTTCTCATATATGTAATCAACCCTTGTCTTTCTCAATTTCAAAGATCCATTCATTCATATAATTTTTGAGCTACCATCATTGTTTGTTTTACTCAAAAACCAAATTTTCTTGCTCACTCTTGTTGTAATGTAGAAGTAGTAAAAGGAGCTCAAGGCTTTCTAATACTATCTTTTTTGATACTATCAACTAACTTAAAGTCTAATTCAGACTTAGAAGATAATAAAGTATTTCATTTCTTGTTTTTTGTTTCCTTTAGAGTTGTTATATCATCAAATAATGTTGCTAACACTTTTTCTACATCTTCTCTAGAAGTAAGTTTTTTAACTTTTCATCCTATTTTTGAAAGTGTTGATTTGAACTTACTCTTTCAATTATGAGTTAATTCAATAGATATTTTCCATGATTCTACTGGCTTAAAAGCAATGATTTCTCTTTCTTTTTCTACAATTAACTTAACGGCAACAGATTGAACTCTACCAGCTGATAATCATTTCCTAATTTTTTTCCATAATACTGGACTAACCTTGTATCAAACAAGTCTATCTAGTAGTCTTCTAGCTTGTTGTGCATCTACAAGTCACATATCTATAGTTCTTGGATTTGCAACTGCTGCAGTAATAGCTTTTTTTGTAATTTCATGAAAGACTATTCTTTTCGTAGTTTTTGGATCCACTTTTAAAGTATGACATAAATGCCATCCAATAGCTTCTCATTCACGATCCTCATCCGTTGCTATCCATACTTCATTAGAAGCTTTAGCTAATTTTTTTAAACTATCAACTGTTTTTTTCTTGTCATCATTAATACCATAATCTGGTATAAATCATCACTCTATATCTATTCATAAAGTTTTAACTGGTAAATCTCTAATATGTCACATAGATGCTACTACCTTATAATCAGGTCATAAAAATTTCTCAATTGTTTTTCATTTTGCTGGTGATTCGACTATCACAAGATTTTTAGCCATTAAAAAAAAGTTATCAACTAAATTTGTATGATAACTTTTTAATGTTTTTTATTTTTAAGTCAAAAGATAATATGAAAATATTTAAGATTTTCTTATAAGTAATACAAAATTATACTTTTAAAATATTCTTAACTAGATTTTTATTATCATATGGAAATTTGTAATTTTCTATGTATCTAACAATTGTATAAAAAATATTCCATTTATTTGATTCTTCATAGAAAAAAGCATTTCATTCATTCTTAATTGGATCAAACTCTTTTAGTATTGATCACATGTGATTTTCTTTTATTATTATTGGTGTAATTCACTTTTCTATATATGTATATAATTCCTCTATTTCATTATCACATACTATAAAGTCAAATCAAGAGACATCAGTTTCATCTAGTTTTCAGGTAAGAACAATATTAGTAGATAAAATTTTTGTTTCTGCATTTTTTGTATAGACTACAAAACCAGTTGGTAAAGATTTTAATCACTCTACTAATTCATCAGATAATTTAGTATTTTCTAATTTGATTAATCCTAAAGGTTTAAACTTTAACAATAATCCTAAAGTCTTTTTTAATTTTAGACTGTTTTCCTTTTTTCTAGCTAATACAGAAGAAATATTCATATAGAATGTTTAGAAATTAAACTTAATATAATTATATCATATTTTAAATAATAAATACAAATAAATCTGCTTGCTATTTATAATATATTATTTATAAATAAGTATTGAATTTTATTAATTTATGAATAAAATCATATAAATTTAAATAATCATCATAAAAAATGAAAGATTTCTGGAAAAAACAAATAGAGAAAAATTGAAAATTAGTTTTCCTTGCTCCAATGGATTGATACGGTGATAGTGCATATAGACAGTCTATGAAAAATATAGCTCCTAATATATATTGTATATCAGAATTTTATAGTGCAGATGGTTTAGTGCATTCAAAATTTTTAGCTGACTCTGTTCTACCACATCAAGAATCTGAAAACCCATTGATCATTCAAATATTTTGAAAAGATCCTGAAATGTTTGCGAAAGCTGCAAAAATAATATCAGATCCAAAGTATAATATAGCCTGAATAGATATAAATATGTGATGTCCAGCTAAAAAAGTTGTAAGAAGCTGACATTGATCTAGTCTACTAATAAACGAATGTACTGCATTTGAGATAGTAAGAGCAATGAATGAAGCTACTCATTTACCAATATCAGTAAAAACAAGACTTAGTTTTGACTGAGGTCAAGATTTAATAAAGTTTACTAAATGACTAGAAAAGGCATGAGCAAGTTTAATAACTATTCATTGAAGAACTGCTAAACAAGCATACACATGAGATGCTGATTTAGAACCAATTTATGAACTTAAAAAGCACTTGAATATTCCTGTTATAGCAAATTGAGATGTGCTAAATTATGATGATTGAATGAAAAAACTTAAAAATCTAGATTGATTTATGATATGAAGATGAAGCTTTGGTAACCCATGGTGTTTTTTAGCATGAGAACAAAACCCAACACTCTTAGAAATATTGGACCAAATGGAATTTCATGCAAAAAAACTAGTAGAAACTAAATGAAAAAGAAAGTGAAATCTAGAAATAAGGAAACACTTAGTACAATACTTAAAATATTTCCCATGAGTTAAAGCTTATAGAAAAAGGTTAGTAACAACTGAAAGTTTTGAAAATACAAAAAATGTTATAGCAGAAATAAAAAAAGAATTTAAAGATGATTTAGATAAGAGACCGTGATTAGGTGAAATAGAAAAAAAAGAAGACTAAAAGTCTTCTTTTTTTAATTCATTTTTATTCACCTGCTCAAATACTTCTTTCTATTTCTACAAATTTTTGATTATTTTTATTAAACATTAATTCCATATTTCAAATTGGTCAGTTTCTATTTTTTCTCATAAAAATATCTGTAACTCATTTTTTTTCTGTAAACTCATCATAGTATTCCTCCCTATATATCATCAAAATCATATCTGCATCTTGCTCTATAGATCATGATTCTCTTAGATCTGACATAATAGGTCTCTTATCTGGCCTAGATTCAACACCTCTTGATAGCTGAGATAATGCTATAATAGGAACGTTTAATTCTCTGGCAAGCGATTTTATTCATCTTGATATTTCAGATACCTCTTGTACCCTATTAGTAGTTGTTCAAGTTGACATTAGTTGCAAATAATCAATAACTATGAGATCTAGTCCTGACTCAATTTTAAGTCTTCTACATTTAGATTTTAAGTCTGTTAAATTTCATCATGCTGTATCATCTATATAAATATTTGCTTTTGATAATTTCTCCATAGCTTCTCATATTTTTGCAAATTCATTATCTTCTAATTCTCATTTTGCTAGTTTCCAACTATCTATTTCCATTGCTGAAGCTATCATTCTATCAGTTAATTGTTCTTTACTCATCTCCAGAGAAAAGATAGCTACATTTTTCCCAGAATATCATACATTTTGTGCTAGATTAAGAGCAAAAGCTGTTTTTCACATTGATGGTCTGGCAGCTATAATAACCATATCTCATCATTTTAATCATCAACTTTTATTATCAAAATCTTTAAATCATAACTGTAATCTATGATCTTTTATTAAATCAGGGTTTTCATGTATTTCTGCAAATTCTTCGTATCTTTGTGTTAAAATATCGTTTATATGAACAAGTTTATTTTGAATAAATACTTGTGTAACATTAAATACAGATTTTTCTGTACTTTCTAAAAGTACATTTATAGATTTTTCTTCATCATATCAATAGGAAATTATCTCGTTTCAACATCTAAGTAAGTTTCTAAGTACAGATTTGTTTTTTACTATTTGTGCATATTCAAAGATATTTGCAGTAGTAGGTACAATTTCTGTTAATTCAGTTAAATAACTTATTCATCAAATCTTGTCTAACAATTTTTTATCATCTAATTTTTCCTTTACAGTAATTAGATCAATTGGTTTATTTTGTTTATATAAATCAAAGATAACATCAAAAACCGTTGAATTTGCATCACTATAGAAATCAGCTGCTTTTAACATATCTCAAATAGTCAAAAAACAATCTTTATCTATCAATATACTTCATATAACAGATTGTTCTGCTTCTAATGCATGTGGTGGGACTTTTAACATCAAGCTAATACTTAGGAGTAAAATATAAACTAAAGAGTATAAAAAAAAACATAAAAGTAAATTAAATGCTTTACTTTTATGTTTAAAATATGTTCAATATAAATGTTAAAAACTATTTTACTAATTCTTTTACATTTTTTTCAAAGGAGTCAATTTTAGCTTTAGCTCTCGTATTATATGGCTGTAATTCTAGTATTCTTTTATAAATTGCATATGTTTCAGCTCACTGTCCAAGTTTTCTCATACACTTCGCTTTCATAAATAACTTTTCAACATCTCTTGGCTTAGAAACAAGGAATAAGTTAACATATTTAAGACCTTTTTTATAATCCTTCATATTATATGTAAGCTCAGCTAAAAGATCTATTACCTCATCATCAGCCATTTTTTTATTATGAATTTTTTCGTAAATTTCTAATGAGTCTTTTAATTTATTCTGCATAGCATAAATATATCACAGCTTCTTCATTATTTTGAAATCTACTTTTAAATGTTCTAATAAATCCTTATAAATATATTCAGCATTCAGGTAATTTTTTTCTTTTTCATATATATTTGCCAATTCCATATTTAAATCAACATTATACTTATCCAAGCTTAGTCATTCAACAATCTGATTTTTTGATAAATCAAAATATCATTTAGAAGAATTCACCTTTACTTTTTTTAATATATCTGCTAATTTTTCTCTATCTGAATCAGTTATTTTTACTACTTTGTTTTTTTTCGTACTAGTTTTTTTAGTTTTTTTATTTAAATTAACTTTATTTAATGCTGTTTTTTTCTTTGTTATTTTTACTGGTTTTACAACATTTTTCACCTTAAAATATACCTTATACATCTTTAATCAAAGATAATATAAAATATATAAAAATGATAATATAAAAATGATGATTTCTATTTTTATAAACAAGGAATTGTCCATATATTTAATTACTATAAAAAATAAGTTTTCTATAGAGTGATTTTAGGGATTTTTTATTATTAATCAAACTAAAATACTTCATATTTTCATCAAAGTCATTTTTTTATAAGCATATTTATTTCCATCATACTTAGTTTAAAACTAATTGTCTTGATATCTAAACCAATTTTTAAAACTAATTCATTTATTGTCAGATTATCTATTATTAAAATATTATAAATATTTTCTTCAATATCATCAGAAAAAACAATTTTTTGTTTTTCTTTTAGCTTATTTGAATCAAATATATTATATTCTTCTAATATATCTTTCGAACAGTTAGTTAGTTTTGCCATTCATTTTTTTATCAAATTATTACATCACTCACTATTTGATTTAAAAATATCTCAAGGAATAGTAAATAGGTCTTTTCATAAATCTAATGCTAAATTAGCGGTTATTAGAGTTCATGATCTTTTCATTGCCTCAATAACTAATACTCAAACAGATAATCAAGCAACAATTTCATTCCTAATTGGAAAATTATGAGGACTTCAAAATTCTCAAATAGGAAAAATAGAAATAACAGCTCATCATCAATCTACTATTCTATCATAAAGTTTTTCATTATTAACTGGATAATCTATATCAATTCATGTTCAAATAACAGAAATAGTTTTAGAATTATTTTCTAAAGCTACTATATGAGATGTTGTATCACATCATGCTGCTCATCAGGATACAATTGAAAAATAAGAAGAAATATCTCATACTATTTTTTTAATAGATTGCTCTCAATAAGAGCTTATTTTTCTAGAACCAACAACAGCAAACTTGGGAGAATTATCAATAGATCATCTTAGATAAAATAAATATGGTTTATTTGGTATCTGCTTTAAACTATCTGGATAGTTATTGTCATTAATAGTAACTATTACAACTTCTCTATTCTTTAATTTTTTCTTAATATCAGCAATATTATATTTATTTCTATTTTCTAGAATAAATTTAATTTGTTTAGGAGTGAAACCATAAGAATATAATGTATTTGAAGATATTTTTTCGTAAAATCATTTATACTTACTATTATTTTCAAAAATAATGTGTAACTTCTTGTGGTTTATTCAAATTTTATGTAATAATGCTAAGTATAATTTTTCATTCATAAAAAATACTTACATAAAATAATATATACATATTATACACATAAGTATTTTTAGCAAGTTTTATTATTATTTTTATAATTCTAAGTTTCTTGATGGATTTGATTCAAATTTTAGTCTTAGGAATAATAAATATACGAATATTATAATAAATACAGTACCTATAGTAGAAAATATATTATTCAAAAATCCCGATAGTATTTGAGAATAAATAGTTATATTTGAAGTAATTGCTAATACATCATCTAATGATTTTATAGAAGCAAAATCAATTCAAGAGTAGCTAAAAACTTTTAAAATGTTTGATACCATTGAGACTGCAAATCAAATAATCATTCAGGCTAAAGCAGTATTTCAAAGTATTCTCCACCACTGATTATCTGTAATATTAACTGAATTTAAAAAATCAACTTTAGAAAAATTGTCATGATTTACAGCAGAATATATTGGAAAAGTAGCCTTTATTCATCTATAAATAGCAAATATTATAAATAGAATTACTGAAAATATCATAACAACTCATCAAATTTCTTTTAAGTAAGCATATGATTCATAATAATATCATGCGTTAAATAGTAATCATCAAGAAATAAATAAAAGTGCTGGAATTAGTGCAACATAAGAAAATATATACCAATAAGTTTTAAATGAAGCAAATATTCTATTAAAACCAAAAATTAAATTATCCATTGTGGTAATATCTTCTCATTCCACAGCTTGCTTTATTGATCTAATTAATCAAATATAAATTGGAATATATAATATCAGGTATAATAATAGTAAGACAAGTCATACAATAATGCTCATAATCACAAAAGAATTAAATACTAGATTGAATAAATCAAATGTTCAATTAGCAATATCTCATAAATTAGAAAAGAAAAAAACAACTAAAAAAGTTCAAAGAACTACAACAGCTATAAATTTATATAAAAACATTGGCAAAAACAATTGAATGAAGTTGTTTTTAAAGATTTTAAATGTTTGATCAAATCTATCAAAAAACTTTTCTTTAGCGTTTATCATATGATATGTATTAAAAAATAAATTGCATAAAATAGTAATTTTATTATAATAATTTTACACAAAAAAGTAAATTTATTAATTAATTTTGTTGCTATGAGTATTTCTAAAATGTTGTTTTCCTATGAGTGAAGAATAAATAGAGCTCCATATTGGGGTTATACTATATTAGCTAGTATTATACTAAATGTATTAATAATTTTAGCTGCATTTTCTTGATCAACTATGGTAATGCAATTATCTACTTTATTATATATACCATTTATATGGGTAGCTTTTGCTATATTAGTAAAAAGACTTCATGACTTAGATAAAAGCTGATGGATGGCGTTACTTGCATTAATACCACTTGTTAATCTATATATTTCAATTATTTGTGGTTTTTTCAAATGAACTGAATGAAAAAATCAATATTGAGATAATCCATTAGGAAATACCTTAACACAAGAAACTCCTAGTACTCAAGAAAATAATAGTTCAACTGAATTATAATATACAAACTACAGCTTTAAAACTGTAGTTTTTATTATTTATTTTAAAAATAATATATTAAATATATGGACACTAGAAGAAAAAAATTAATTATGTGATTTTATTTTACAATAAGTATTATATTAATTTTTATAATTTGATCGATTGTAGACTGGTTTCTATTTATTACTTGAGTCTCTACTAATATAATAAATTATTTAATTTGATTACTATATTTATTATCATTTTGATTAACTATATATTGAATAGTATTATTGATTCAAAATTCTACTATTGAAGAAATAAATTTTTCAGAAAAAGATATTGAATACTCATGATTTTGGAGAAGGTTTCTAGCTGCTTTTATAGATGGAATAATTTGATATTTAATTATACCTCTGTTTATAAATCTTTATTACTGGTTTAGAGATTGACAAACAATATGATACAAAGCTATGTGAATAAAAGTTTATAAAATTAACTGAAATGAAATCAAGTCAGCGACATGACTACAACTTTTCTTTTATCCATTTGTAAAGATAGTAAATACCTTTACTATTGGTATATGATATTTAATGATAGCATTTACACAGAAAAAACAATGATTACATAATATAATTAACTCTACAGTAGTTATTAAGACTAATAAAATAACTTCTAACTCTAATAGTGATAATAAAATTGTAAATGAAAAAATAGAAGATAATATTGAGTTATAAAAAAACTTACACATATGTGTAAGTTTTTTTATTTTAATCTTTCTCTGATAAAATTATTTAATTCTATTATAGCTACAATTTCTTGTTCCATACTATCTCTAAATCTAACAGTAACATTTCATTCATCATAATTATTAGAATCAATTGATATACAAAATGGTGTTCAAATTTCATCCATTCTAGCAAATCTTTTTCATATTGAACCTACTTCATCATATTCACAAATAAAATCTTCTGATAATTGTGCATATACCTCCTTGGCTAAGTGTCATATCTTTTTTATTACTGGTAATACTCAAACCTTGATTGGAGCTACTTTTGGATGAAACTTTAAATAAGTTCTATTATTTTCTTCATCAACTGTGTATGCATCACATAAACTAGCCAAAACTATTCTACCTAATCACATTGCAGGCTCTATAACATATGGTAAAAATTTCTTGTTATTAACTGCATCAAAATAACTTAAATTTTGCTTTGAAGCTTTCATATGTGCAGATAAATCGTAATCAGTTCTATTAGCAAGTGTTTCCACTTCTCACCAACCAAATGGATATTTATATTCGAAATCTCATGCTTCTTTTGAATAATGAGGAAGTTCATCTTTTTTTATTGAAACAAATCTAATATTCTCTTTACTTAATCATATAACTTCAGTTAAAAATCTTTCAGATTCTCATTTCCATAATTTAAAAGCTTCATCATCTTCTCACGGAGTTACAAAATATTCTATCTCCATTTGTTCAAATTCTCTAGTTCTGAATATAAAGTTACCTGGTGTAATTTCATTTCTAAAACTTTTACCAACTTGAGCTATACCAAATGGTAATTTTCTCCTACTTGATCTAGCAACATTTGCAAAATCTACAAATTGTCATTGAGCAGTTTCTGGCCTAAGGTAAACTTCAGAAGCTGTGTCATCAGTTACTCATAAATAAGTCTTTAACATTAGGTTAAAACTTCTTATTTCAGTAAAATTACTTTTTCCACAATCTGGGCAAGTTATTTTCTTTTCTTTTATATATTCCTCTAATATATTTGAATCAGTTTTATCTCAAACATATGATTCCGGCTCATTATCTCAAGTTTTATCTAGGTAATCGTCTACTATTTTATCAGCTCTTAATCTAGATTTACATTCTTTACAATCCATTAATGGATCAGAAAATCATCCAACATGACCAGAAGCCTCCCATACTTTTGGATTCATTATTAAAGAACAATCGATTAACATATTATCGGTTCTTTTTTGAATAAATTCTTTCATCCATAGAAACTTTATATTTTCTTTCAATAGTGATCAATAAGGACCATAATCCCAACTATTAGCTAATCATCAATATATTTCAGATCACCCGTATACAAATCACCTATTTTGAGAAAGATTTACGATATCTTTCATAGTTACGCTACTCATAAGACAATAATTAGTTAGTAAATAACCCACCCCTCATCCATTACATTCCTGAGGACTTCCCTTAATAAGGGAAGAAAATTATGGAAATCAAATAATTAAGAAAAAACCCTAAAGGCAATTTCAATTATTATTGCCTTCAGGGTCCTTATATGAGGACGGTTCCACCCGAAGTATTTACTTTTGTATCATAAATCTAAAGCTGAGTTTCCAAGTCAGATATTTTATTTAGAAATACTTTACTTACCTATAATATAAAATAAATATAAGAAAATGCAAATTTTTATTTACCTGAGACTCTATCCAAACAATTTACAAAAGCATTTATGGATGCCTTTACAATATCCTTATCAACTCAAAATTCTTCATATATTCTTCAATCTGATTCCACTTTGATAGACACTTTTGCCTCAGATGATGGAGATGATGACAATGCTGAAATATTAAAATCTATTAGATTTAAATCACTCATACCTAAAGCATCAATTATAGCATTATATATTGCATCTACTGGTCCTACTCAATTCGATAGTGCAGTAACTACTTCTCAATCATGAGTCAATTCAATTGAAGCCTTTGAGTGTACCGTATCAATCGTGATGGAATAATCATTAATATAAATATTTCTCTTTAAGTTTACTCATGAATCAAGTAGTATTTCTCTAATGTCATCCATAGTAACAATAACACCGGAATTTGTAGAACTAATTTCTTTAAATTTAGTAAATACTTCATTAAGTGTATCGCTTGTTAGCTGAACTCCAAAATATACTACTATAGCGTTATTTAATCAAGATCTTCAAGATTGATTTGTTAGAATAAAGCTTTGTTCAATTTTGTATCAAATTTCTTCAGGTGATATTATTTCATAGGTAGTTTTATTTTTACTTGTTCAATCTTGATGTATTCATGAAGAGTGTTTAAATACATCAGATCATATAATAGGATGATTATCTGAGACTCTTTTTCAGATAGAATTCGATATAAACATAACTAAATCACTTACTTTTTTCATATCAAGCTTATTTCCAAGGTCAAAATCATAAATATCAGGTCTCTTAATAATATTCATTAAAACTTGTATTAAATCAGCATTTCATGCTCTCTCTCAGTAAGCAGGAGGTATTGTTCATTGAATAATATTAGCTCAATTATAAGCTGCAGCTAAACTATTAGCAACTGCATTTCAAAGATCATTATGGGTATGTACACTAAAGTCTGCTCAGGGATAACTATTAACCAAATCCTTCATTAAAACTCATATTTCCATAGGCTGAGAGAATCAAACAGTATCTGGTATATTTATTTGATTTGCTCAAGCTTTTATTGCTGTTTCTATGGTTTGAAATAGGAAATCATTTTCAGTTCTAAGTGCATCTTCAGGAGAAAACATAATTGCATCTGAACTACTGTTAAATTTATTTCTAGCATATGAAACATATCTATCGATATCTTCCAAAATTTCAGCTTTCGTTTTATGTAGTTTGTAGTTTCTATGCATTGGTGAGGTTCATATAAATGTATGAATTCATCTATTAGTTGATTCAGATAATACATCATGTGATACATTAATATCTCACTCCATGAGTCTAGATAAACTATAAACTCTCGCACTTACTTCTTCTGAAATCGTACGAATAGCTTGTTGATCTCATATAGATGATATAGCAAATCAAGCTTCTATCATAGGTATTCATAACTCATCTATTTTTTTAGCTATTTCTATTTTTACTTCAGGAGTCATATTAACTCCCGCTGTTTGCGCTCAATCTCTCAAGCTTGTATCAAATATTTCTATTTTCCTCATATTATTATTTTTAGCTACTAAAAAACTCTCAAAGACGTTTATGCCTAAGAGAGTTATGGAAAATTAATTACAAAAAACTACTCTTAGGTGATTCCTAAAAGTAATAATAAAGATGTAGTTGTAATTCTTTTCATATTTGTTATTTATTTATAACTGATTTTATACTAAAAAAAATTAAATAAATGTCAAAACATTTTATATAATTTTTTTTATATATCATTAAACAAATCCTTTTCTTTGTTTTGATATTCTATTTTTTCCACTATTTCTTCTAAGTTATTTTTTCATAACATAATAGTCTTTTTCAGTTTCTTGATTAACTCATTCTGATCATTATTATATAAATTTAATATTTTGATTATATCTAAAATCTCATTATCGTCAAAAGATGATATTTTATTATAAATTTCATTTTTAGTTTTATCATCAATTTTAAATATTGATGACATATTTTCTACTATAGTAAGTATTTCTTTTTCTTTTTTATTCATTTTTTAATTTATTAGCTTTGTCTATCAATTGTATTTGAGTCTCTAAGTTTTTTATCCCTTATATTTTTAATAGCTCATGTTACTGCGAATGGATTATTTCATTCTTCACTAGATTTATCATTATTATCTTTAAATAAATCATCAAACTGACTAGTTATAGAATTATTCATTCTAGTTCACTTTTTAGAAGATTCTGTAGATTTTTCTGGATTTACATTATCTTTTTCAAGATTAGAAGTAAGAAAACTACTGAAACCTTCTCTTGCTCAGTTATCCTTTAGATTATTTGTAAATGAGCTAATATTAATTGGAGTATTAGCTCCTAATTTTCAAAATCATAGTTTTGAACGTAAATTGGCTTCTAATTTATCTGTATTTCATTGATTTTCGCTAAGTATTTTATTTAATCAATCTACTAATCCAACAACTTGTTTATCATAATCTTTGACAGATACATTAATAGCTCCTTCATTAGTTTGTGATTTATCTTTAGCATTCTTTACGTTTGAAGAAATTCATAATTTATCTGTAAATGACTTTCACGATTCAGATTCATTCGTCATTTGAAAATTTTTATCCAATTTTCATGTTAATTTATTTATGTCTTGTCAAATTCAATCAACTAGATCTGTAATAATATATGATGAACCATATGGCTCTTCTAATGACTTTAGTAAAGCATTTCTATCCATTTCAACAGTTGTTTCTTGTCATTCATGTTGTTCAGCTGTAAATACTTGTTCAATTCACATAATAGATAATTATTAAATATTGTAATAATTATCTCATAAATAAGAAAAAAATACAAATAATGAGCATTTTTAACTTTTTTCTATTTCTAAGCTTTCAATATGAATTCTATTCCATATATCTTTAATAATTCATTCTCATAATCAGATTTCTTTTCATACAGCAATATGGTCGGATATCAGCTTATTCCAAACATCATTTTGTAATGCATCTATATTATTTTCTTTTTTTAAAATTCATATTTCATTAACAATCTGAAATCTTCTAGTAAGTAAATAAATTATTTCTTTATCAAGTGTATCAATTTGATCTCTGTATATTTGTAATAATTCTTTATGTTCCATATCTTTTATTAATTTATATTAAAGATAATATAATTATTTTAATAAAAAAGAAAAACAGAAATTTGAAATTCCTGTTTTTCTTTTTTATTACTAATTACATAGCTTCATCTGAGTAAACTCATTTTTCTATTTTTATTTCTATATCTTTTTTAATAGTTACATCAGCAACTTTAAAAACCCATCATCTAGTAGCTTCTGTATCATAGTCTGTAAAAGCTTCAATTATATCCATTTCAGCAGCGTAATCTACAATTTGTTCTTGCCAATTTTTTGAATTAGTTGTGTCGTATTCATAATCAAATCAGATAGCTTTTATTAACATTCACAAAGTTTCTGATTTTGTAATTTTATCTTCTGGTCTAAAATTAGTATTTTTAGAAATTAAATCATTATCAACAAGCACTTCTACATTTATACAAGCCCAGGTATTAGGATTTGTTGCTGATAAGTCATCAAATATATTATCACATTCATCTTTTTTGTCCAACTTTGCAACTCATCTTGCAACTGCTGCTATTTCTTGTCTTAAGACGCTATCTGTTAAATTATAATTCTCAGGATTATTTATATGATTATTTATTATTCATTGTTCAGCTAAATTATTAGCAGCTTCTATCTCTTCAGTATCTAAACTCATAGCAAAAGTCATTGTTCAAGTAACTGCTAGTAAAGCAATTGTAGTAGTTAATTTTTTAAACATAGTATTAAATTAAAAATATAATATTTATTTATTATAAAGACTTATAATTTATTGCAAAAAATAAACTCTAGACATTATCTAGAGTTTATTTTTTATATATTCATTTCCTTTAAAGCTTTTATTCTATCATCTAAGTCTGGATGGGAAGAAAGTAAGGCCATAATACCAGTTCTTTTCTTAGTTGAAATTTTCATTGCAGCTAAATTTGAATCATCAGATGATGCTATTGACTGCATTTTTTTCAACGCCTCTAATCAGGCTATCATTTTTTCTTTTCATAAGAATTCTGCACTTCAAGCATCAGCCCTAAATTCTCTATGTCTAGAAAATGCCATTGCAATAAATGATGCTAATATTCAAAAAATGATTTGTAACAGAATATTAACTAAAAAATAAGCAATTCATGACAATCATTCATCTAATCTACTAGCGATTATATTTGATACTATTCTAGCAAAAAATATGACAAAAGTATTTAATACTCATTGTAATAGTGTCATAGTCACCATGTCACCATTTAATATATGTGCCATTTCATGACCTACAACTCATTCTATTGCTCATTTATCCATCACATCTAGTAAACCAGTTGACACTGCTACCAAACTACTATTTTTTGTCATTCATGTAGCAAATGCATTTGGTTCAGCAGAATTATATATACCTACTTCTGGCATTTTTATATTATTTCTCTCTGATAAATCTTGAACTATAGTCCAAACAGCTTTTTGTTTTTCATTTAGATTATCAAAGTCTTCAATTTTTAGAACTTTTATTTTATAAGCTCTTTTTGCCATCCATTTTGAAATAGCAAGAGATATAAATGAACCGGTAAATCATATTACTAATGCATATATAAATATTGATACATAATTGAATCAATATAGATCCATCCTAATGCCGAAGTAACGTTCTAGTATAGTAAATACAAGTGTTAGCACAATTATTATTGCAATATTCATCATCATGAATAGAAAAATTCTTTTGAACATATTATTTTAAGTTAGTTTTTAAATTAATTATATTTGTTTCGTTATTTTACATTTCTAAACTCATTTGTCAAAGATTATTTTCCATGTTTCATCTAGAATTATCTAAAATAAATAAGTCTATTATTTCAAGATCATATTTCAAATTATGCCCAATAATTAGTATATCCAAATTTAGAGTATTTTTAAGGAAGATTTTTAGTTCTGAATCATTAACACTATCTCAATTGTGAAGTCTATTTAGATAAAATATATTGTCATCATCTAAGTATATACTTACTCAAACAAGGTCAGCGTCAATAATATTTAAGGACGTAGTTTCTGTATCAAGTGAAATCTTTTTGTAGCTCTTTATTTTTTCATATAATTCATCTAGACTATCTTTCGTTTGTATAATCTTTACTTTTAATCATAAATCAGTCCATGTTTTTACTTTTATTTCTTCAGAGTCTCATATTAAAGAATGAAATTCTAGACTTCTAAAATATTCTTTAACTTCTTCATTTAAAAAATTATCTGGTCTGAATTTAAAATCCTCTAAATCAAACTTTTTATTTACTATACCATCTCATGCAACTTCATCCGTTAACATATGTTCATCCATATCGATATTTAAATCGATAGTTGCAAGACGTTTACTTAAAAATGCATCATCTTTTGAACTTATTAATTTTTCAAATGTTTTTCATTTAAAACATCAAAATATTTTTTTAGTATTTTCCTCGTCAAATTTTTCTAGTAAAAGATTTTTTACTTCTTTTTCTGAAATGGACTCAAAATTATTAGTAGCTATCAAATCATATATTTTTTCTACTCATCAAACAATATTTATTAAATCCACTGCTTTTTTAGGTCAAAATCAATCTATTCAAGGTATATTATCCGCCTTGTCTCACACAATAGCTAAATAATCTATTATCATTTTAGGTTCTACTCAAAATTTTTCTGTAGCTTTTTCTGGGTTAAATATTCTTCTTTTCATTGTATCATATACAGATACATTATGAGTTATTAGGCTATATAAATCCTTATCTCACGATAGTATATAAATATCATTTTCATCCTCTTTTCAAAGTTTTGTTGCTAATGTTCAAATAACATCATCAGCTTCATATCAATCTACTTCTATTATATCAACTCACATTAATCATATCATTTTTTCTATATCTCATATTTGTGTTCTAAGACTATCTGGCATCCTATCTCTTGTAGCTTTGTAATCAGCATATATTTTATGACGAAAATTTTGTCATTTAGCATCTTTTAAGAATATTAAGTAATCTGGGTCTTGTTTTACCAAACTATTTACAAAAAACTTTGCCATTCAAAAAATTGCATTAACTATTTTTCAATCCTTCGTTGCAAATTCAGGTAAGGCAAAAAACATCCTATAAATAAAAGAATTTCCATCAATCAAATATATTTTCTTAGCCATGATTTAGTATAAAAAATTAATTAAAATAAGTTTAACTTATTTAAGATAATATGCAAAGGAAAATAATTATCTTGACAAATATATTGACAAATTACAATTTAAGAATATAAAAATATTACTTAGAGAAAATTTTTTCTCAAAAGTAAATGAAAAAGGTGAACATAATGGTTGATGCAGCAAGTGATAGCGGTAGCTATCATGTAAAAAAAACAAAAGACAAAGCGGATGGTAAAGATGGTAATGAAAAAGGAATGAAGAGAAAAAAACGAAGAGATTTATTATTAAGAGATCAGACTAACGGAATTAGTTTAGCTACAGAATCACATTTTAAACAATTTGAAATAAATATAAGAGACAGGATACTCTAAATATGCTTATGGTTTTATGAAATTAAGTAAGCATCAAATTGTTACTAAAGGCAGTTTTATACTGCCTTTTTTAATTACTTAAAAATAAATTAGTTTGACAATCAAAATTTTATTAATAAATTTTTAATTGTAAGCATAGTGTTTACAAAATGTTTTACTAACAATATATATAAGAGGAATATAATAATGAGCACCGAAACACAGGATCCCGATATTGGAAACATAATCGGAAAAGAAACAAAAAACGTACAACACTCACCAATCGATAAGACTATTATTTTGGGTGAATCAAATACGAGTATTAGTTTACATGATAGACATGTTGCTAATCAAACAGCGAAATATAGATACAGACCGACATAACTCTAGAATTATTAGTAAAACCCTTTGAAAGGGAGGAGTTATAATTAAGTGCGAGAACTATGTTCTCGCCTTTTTTTTTGATTTTAAAATAAAAATAAATACTATAATAAAAATAATTAACAAAAAACAATGATACAGAATTTTAAATTATTAGAAAAAAATAATCTAACTGAGAATGTCTACGAAATGCTTTTTCAATCTGAAAACAAAATAGTAATGAAACCAGGTCAATTTATAACATTTTTACTCGACAAAATATGATGAAGAGCTTATTCAATATTAAAAATTGAATGAGATAAAATATTATTGATAATTAAAAAACGGGAAAAAATTGAGTGATGAAGATGATGAAGCATATTAATTTGTGATTTAAATATATGAGAAACTCTTAGATGAGTTTGACCTGCATGACATTTTTTACTAGCAGAAAATAATAAAAATAAATTATTTATATGAACTGGTACTGGTTTTGTTCCTCTTTGGAATCAAATACAATGAGTGCTTGAACTGAAACAGGATGCTAATATAAAACTCCTTTTTTGAGTTAGAGAGTCAAAAGACTTATTTTATGAAAAAGAAATAGCTAAATTAAAAAATGATAATAAAAGTTTTGATTACGATATATATTTAAGTAAGTGCGACAAAGAATGATATAATAAGTGATATACGACTAACTATCTGACTAAGGATAACTGTTCTCAATTTGAGGAGTTTTATATATGTTGAGCACCCGCTATGATAGAATCATCAGTCAAAATATTAAAGGACTTATGAATAGATGAAACTAATATTTATTTTGAAAAATATTAATTTTTTTAAAAAACCAATACATGTTGTATTGGTTTTTTTGATGTATTAATTAATTTGATATATTAAAACTATTAGTTCAAGTAGCAATTACTGTTCATCATTCTTTAATTTCCAACTGAACTTGATAAGCTCATATTTTAGAAATTAAAAGATCAACTGCAATGCTTCAATCAGCAATAATTGTTCATGTAGCTGAAGTTATAACAGTATTTCATATACTAGGTTCACTCAGTAATGACCATTCATAAGTTAAGGTTCTTCAATCAACTCAACTAATAGTTGCCGCGTATGTTTTTATGAAATTTCAGGCAAATTCAAAGGGTCAAATATCATATCTATCTCATGTAACACTATGGTTTCAAAAAGCTGGATCTCACATATTTATAGTAGCAGATGCTTGGGATACTCAATCAAGTCAGACATTTACCTGAGGGTCTGTTCAAGTAATATTAGTTCAGTCTAAAGTATAATTATCAGCAGGAATAGAATTATTATAAAATAAATTATAAGAAATAACAGGAGTTCAAGCTGTATATTTTATTCAACTGTAAGTTCAATTTATTATAATATTACTATTAATAATGGGATTTCATGAAGATATAACAATTCAATTATATCTTGAATAATAAAATAATGAATTAGTTATAGTAGCATTTGAATTAAGTATTCTAATACTTCAGTATGTCTGATTTGATCATCCATACCTAATTTGTGTATAATCCATGGATGAAGAACTAGATCAAGCTCCATTAAAATATATATATGCCCAATTTCATGTTACTGGAGTTCATGTTGATCATGGTATAGTTGCTCATACTGAATTATCATTTATTGTTGTAAATGTAATATTAGATCAAGATGTTCAACTTGCTTGTATATTTCAATAACTAGTAACTGTCTGACCTAAATTAAATTTAATTATTAATCAAGATGGAATTGTTAATGTTTTTCATGATGTGATGGTAGTTGCTCATACTACAAATATTGTACG
>Ga0233445_1000496_pt1 | contig 43880 bp, 40 predicted proteins | sample SI_124_October20_5_FD_182779 | JGI IMG/M metagenome (GOLD analysis project Ga0233445, IMG submission 182779) | Seawater microbial communities from Saanich Inlet, British Columbia, Canada - SI_124_October2016_100_MG | ecosystem: Environmental > Aquatic > Marine > Inlet | place: Canada: British...
GCCCAGCTATATTTCTTATCCATATCAAAAATATACTTTTTGACCTCCACTTTAAACTTGGCATTCTTATAAGCTTGATCTAATAAATCAAACATATTTTCACCGGATTGGTGGATGACTGATATTTTATTTTTTTCATTTATTTTTTTAAAAACAGGTGGTAGATGTTGATTAAAAACTTTAGCACCCAAACTGCCGCCAAAAACTAAAACCCTAAGAGGTCCTTTTCTATTTAAAAACCTTTTTTTGGGGCCACTTATTTTCTGAACCTCCTTTCTTATTGGGTTACCTATTATTTGTGAACCTTTCAAACTATTTGTGAAAGCTGAATAATTTATATCAGAAATATAGGATAAAACCTTGTTTGTTAACCCAGGAATTGCATTTTGCTCATGTACGATAAGCTTTATATTAAGAACTTTTGCAGCCAATGCTGCAGGAACAGAAACATAACCTCCCATTACAATTAATAATTTTGCCTTTGAAAGCCATAATGCTTTTATTGCTTGAATTGTTGATATCATCAATATGAAGGGTAACTTAATCATTTTTATCAATCCCTTATTCCGCACACCAGAAATTGACAAGGGGGTGAATTGAAATTTTGTTTTATTTATTAATTTATTTTCCATGCCTTTTGGGGTTCCTAGCCATGAAATTTTATATCCATTCTTTTGTAAATATTCAGCAATAGCAATTCCTGGATTAATATGTCCTCCTGTCCCAGCTGCCGCAATCATAATATTTACTTTTTTAATAAAATTGTCCTCGCATATTTCTTCTATTTTCAAAGTCAATTTTTAAAACAATAGCAATTGCAATCATATTCATCAAAATGCCTGTTCCACCATATGACAAAAGAGGCAAGGTTAAACCTTTTGTTGGGAAAAGCCCTAAATTTACACCCATGTTTATTATGCCTTGTATTCCAAACCATAAGCCAATACCTTGTGCCATTAATGCTGAAAAAGGTTTCTTATTTTGTATGGACTCTTTAGCAATTCCAAACATCCTAACAACCAAAAATGCAAATAAAATTATTATTATTGAGACTCCCAATAAACCAAATTCCTCGCCTATCACTGCTAAAATAAAATCAGTATGCGCCTCAGGTAAATATTGTAATTTTTCAACACTTGCTCCTAGTCCCGAACCAAAAAATTCCCCCCTACCGAATGCCATCAATGAATGAGTTAATTGATAACTATTACCTAGTGGATCATCCCAAGGGTCTAAAAATCCAATAATCCTTTCAAACCTATATGGCTCCAATTTAATAAGATAATAGATAATAACTGGTGCAAAAAACAATAAACTAAAAAATATTTTATATGTGAGCCCTCCTAAAAATAATAGCCCCATCGCTATAACTGTAATTACCGTAAATGCTCCAAAATCAGGTTCTAGAAGAAGTAGAAATCCTGTAAGTACAATTATTCCTAACATGGGAAGAAAGCCCTTAACAATTGTTCTCATTTGTTTAGATTTTCTTAAGACGTAATCTGAGGCGTACATTACAGTAAAAAGCTTTACAAGCTCTGATGGTTGAAAGTTAATTATAATTAATGATATCCATCTTTTACTACCATTTACTTCTTTACCAATACCAGGAATCAGCACTAAAACTAGTAAAATTAATCCAAATATAAATAAAATTGGAGCTATTTTTTGCCAAAAATATATAGGAACTAAAAAAGCAACATACCCAAGAATAAAACCTATCAATATATATATTGATTGTCTCATTAAGTAATGGTAACTATTAAAATTAAGTGCTTTACTACTTGCAGCTATATCAACTGATGAGGAGTAGACCATAACAAGCCCAGACCCTAGCAGGAGAAGTGCCGCCCATACTAAATTGTAATCATATATTGGTAAATTATAATTTGTTTGGGCTGAGAATATTTTCATTATCTTAGGGCATGAACTATTTTCTTAAAATGTTCACCGCGATCAATATAATTTTTATACATATCATGGCTCGAACAAGCTGGAGATAACAAAATGATATCTCCCGAATGAGCATGATTAAATGCTTCAGATACAGCATGGTTCAAATCATTACACATAGAGATTTTTAATTTGCTTAGATTTTTAAATAATTTTTTAAAAATTAAGGCGTCTTTCCCAATAAGCAACAGCTGAGAAACATTTTTTGTTACATATTTTTTTAATGGTTCCATGGATAATTTTTTACTATCGCCACCCACAATTAAAAAGATATTTTTATTTTTTAAAAATTCTAAAGCCGCCACTGTTGATGCAGCATTGGTTGCTTTAGAATCGTTATAAAATTTGATGCCATCAATATCTCTTACCCACTCAAGACGATGTGGTACACCTTTAAAACTCATTATTGCATCTTGGTATTTTATAAAAGATAAGTCCAAACATCTAAATGCTGCAAAAGCCGCTGCGATATTTAATTCATTGTGCATACCTATTAAATTTGAATCATCAATATTTACCTCAAAACCTTTATTATCAACAATAAATTTACTATTTTTAATGGATTGAACAATATACTCTCGTTTAGATATTTCATTTGGAATCTGCGTTTCGATATTTTTATCTTCTTCATGCTTGAATGTGATATCGGCAAACCTTTGAGGTAATATTTTTAGTAAATTACTATTAACAACTTGCCTAATACTTGATTTTAATAAGGTTATTTTTGATTGTAAGTAATCATCCATATTGTCATGCATATCCAAATGATCTTCTGTGAAATTTAAAAAAATACCCACATCAATTTTTCTTCCTGGAAGTCCATTTTTGCTAAAAGGATTTAATTGAAAACTTGATACCTCAAGCACTAAAACATCTATATCCTCTAGGTCATTAATTAAATCTAGAGGAGGAATGCCAAGATTTCCCAGTGCTTTAGTTTTGTATCCAGCTTTTAACAATAAATGCTCTAAAAATAAGCAGGTAGTTGTCTTGCCATTCGTTCCAGTAACACCAATAACTTTTAAATTGCTTGAGCTACAAGACAAATGTTCCAAGAATAAAGATATATCATTAATAATGTTTAATTCATGGCCAAATTTTTTTACCTCTTTAGGATTTACTCCGGGACTTAAAAATATATGTGATTTTCCATTTAAAAATTCAAATTTTATATCGCCTGTAAAAAAATCTTCAATATCTAAATTTTTTAATAAGCCCTTTTGTTCTTTTATTGATTTATTCTTGTCGTATACACTAACTTTAAATAATTTTTTTTTAAATTCTATTTGCTTTGTTAAATAATTGATGCCAGACAAGCCAGATTTACCAAGACCTACAACAAGAATATGTTTAATTTTTTTAAGAGCACAATCTTTTGAAGATTTTTTAGTGTTCATTAACGAATCTTGAGGCTTGCTAATCCAATAAGAACAAGCATCATCGTTATGATCCAGAATCTTACAACAACTTGTGTTTCTTTCCAGCCCTTTTTTTCAAAATGATGATGCAATGGAGCCATCATGAAAATTCTTCTTCCTTTTCCATATTTTTTCTTTGTATATCTAAAATATGAAACTTGAAGCATGACCGAAATTGTCTCTACTACAAAAACACCCGCCATAATTAATAAAACCAATTCTTGCCTTACAATCACTGCTATCGTCCCCATTGCCGCTCCAATAGACAATGAACCAAGATCCCCCATAAAAACTTCTGCCGGGTATGCATTAAACCAAAGAAAACCAAGGCCTGCTCCAGCAAGCGCTGCAGAATAGATAACCAATTCACCAGCACCATTTATATAAGGTATATCAAGATAATCAGAAAAAATGATATTGCCTCCTAAATATGCAAAACCACCCAAAGCGCTTATGATCATAACAGCCGGCATAATTGCTAAGCCATCTAATCCATCCGTTAGATTGACGGCATTACTACTTCCTACCACCACTAAGTATGTCAAAATTGTAAAACCAAAAAACCCCAACGGTATAGTTAAGTCTTTAAAGAAAGGAATTAAAAGGGAGGTTTCTTGAATAGAACTTGCATTTAAAAAAAGATATATAGCAATGCTTATAGCGATAATCGACTGTAAGAAATATTTAGTTAATGCAGGCATTCCATCAGAATTTTTTTGCCTTATTTTACTTAAGTCATCAACTAGACCAATCATACCAAAGGCAGTTGTAACAAAAATCATAAGCCATATATATTTATTCGAAAGATCTGCCCAGAGCAAAGTTGATATTAAAATTGATATTAAAATTAACCCCCCTCCCATTGTAGGTGTTCCCATTTTTTCTATATGTGTTGTGGGTCCATTCGCCCTAACATATTGACCAAAACTATACTCCCCTAGTTTTTTTATATACCAACCCCCAAAAATAAATGAAATTAATAGTGCTGTAATTACTGACAAAACTGCACGAAGAGAAAGATAACTGAAAACATTCATCATCGAGTAATCATTAGATAGCCATTTAAAAAATTCGTATAACATAATTTTATTCTCTCAAATTCATTTAATTACTTTTTTAACCACTTCTTCCATCTTCATTGACCTTGAACCTTTGATCAAGACTGTTGAGCCTTTCATGCAAGAATATAAATATTCAACAAGCTCGTCCTTACTTTTAAACCAAACATTATTTCCGCCTAGCAACTTAATCAGCTCTTTTGAGTGCTTTCCTATTCCTAAAATTATGTCTATTTTAGTCTCTTTAATGCTTCTGCAAAGCTCTTGGTGATAAATTAATGAGTTTTCTCCGAGTTCGGCCATATCTCCAATTACTAGAATTTTTTTCCCTTTAAACTCATTAAGAACATCAATAGCTACTCGGAAAGAAGATGGGTTAGCATTGTATGTGTCATCTATTATGGTTGATTTTTCCATTCCATCTTTTAGCTCAAGTCGACCTGGAACGGTATTTACATTTTCTATGCCTTTTTTAATTTTTGTATAATGAATTTTTAACTGGAATGCGCACGCCACTGCAGCTAAAATATTTAAAATATTGTTGTGCCCTAACAATTTAGATTTGATTTCAAAAGCATAAGCAGGGGTTTTAATAAGAATTTTTTTCTCATTTAAAATTTCACAAGTGATATCTGCCTCTTCATTCATGCCAAAAGATAATACTTTTACATTTTTTAGATCTTTTATTAAAAATTCAAAATAATCACTATCTTTTGGAAGTATTGCGACTCCATTATTCTGTAGATTCCTTAAAATATCTTTTTTTTCGTTTGCAATCGCCTTTCTATTTTGAAAATTTTCAATATGTGCTTCGCCTATATTAGTTATTACAGCTAAGTTTGGTGGTGCAATCTTCGCCAATGAATTAATCTCATTTGGATGATTCATCCCCATTTCGAGTGTTATATGGCTATGGACAGAATTCAATTTAAAGATTGTTAATGGAAGTCCAATCTCATTATTAAAATTACCTTGGGTTGCCAGAGCTTGTTTCTCCCCAAAGTTTGAAACTAAAATTGAGTTAATTATTTCTTTCGTTGTTGTTTTACCATTACTTCCAGTAATGCCAATAACAAATGGATCATATTTATTTAATATCATAGAGGCAATATCACCTAATGATTTTGTTGTATCACTTACTAATATGGTATTTTTAGCTTTTTTGTCTTTTTCTGAAATTACTGCTGCTATTGCTCCATTTGCAAATGCCTCATTGATAAAGTCGTGACCGTCAAAATTCAACCCCTTTATTGCAATGAATAAGTCATTTTTTTTTATTTCTTTTGAGTTAATACCAATTGCTTCGAATTTCCTTTTTAAAAATTCTTTATCTAAGGGGTTTTTACCTGAGGTTGCTTGATAAACTTCTTGGATTGATAAATTAATTTTTTAACTCCCTTTCCTTTAAAAAGTCTTCAATAACTTTCTTGTCAGAAAAATAAATTCTTTTCTCTCCTATTTCTTGATAATCTTCATGCCCCTTTCCCGCTACAACCACTAGATCGTCTTTTTCTGCGCATGTAATTGCCTTACATATAGCTTCTTTTCTATCTATAATTTCCATTGGTTTATGATTAAAGTATTTACTTATATCTTTGATAATTTCTAGAGGATTTTCATCTCTTGGATTATCGGTTGTGATTATGCAATTATCAGCTAATTGCTCTGCAATTTCAGCCATGGCTTTCCTTTTGCCCTTATCTCTTCCCCCACCAACCCCAAAAACTAAAATTATTTTTTTAAAATCATTATTTTTAACACACTTTAAAATATTTTCTAAAGCATCTGCTGTGTGAGCATAATCTATCATAACCATTGGAAGATCATCATTGCTCATTATAAATTCTGCCCTACCTGGAACTGGATTAATAGATTTTAAACTTTCAATAATTTCATTAATCTCAAAACCTTGTGCACTCAAACAACCCACTACACCTAAAATATTATAAACATTGAATTCTCCAGAAGCTTGAAGTTTTATCGGGAAAGATTCTTCAAAATAATTAAGATCAAATTTTAAACTCATTCGATTATAGCTAATATTAATTGCTTGAATATCTGATTTTTTATAAATCGAAAAACTTATTTTTTTTTCTGTTGGTAACATTGATTCATTGAAAATTGATTCTCCAACTTTATCATCGATATTAACTATGATTTTTCCATTTTTTTCAGACAACATAAATTTCTTCTTTACAGCTGCATATTCATTTATTGTCTTATGATAATCAAGATGATCTCTTGATAAATTCGTAAAAAGCCTATAATTAAAATCTATATTTTCTATTCTTTTTTCACTGATTCCATGTGAGGAGACCTCCATTGCTATATTTTTATATTTCTTTTTGTAACTCTCTCTTATTATGTGTTGAAGATCTATCGCGCTTGGTGTGGTATTTTGTATTTTTTTAAATTCATTTGCGTCTCCATAACCTAGCGTTCCCAAAAATGCTGTTTTAATTTTTAGATTATTTAGACATTGTGATAGCCAATATGCTGTTGTTGTTTTTCCATTAGTTCCTGTGATTCCAACAATTGATATTTTTTTTGAAGGATGCTTATAAAATTTAGCTGCAATTGAAGGAAGTTTGCTTTTTAAGTCATTAATCGCAATAGATGGGATATCTAAATTTAATTTTTTCTGAAAATCCTGTGCTTCAAATATAACTCCCTTAGCGCCGTTATTAATAGCCTCCTGAATAAAATCTCTTCCATCATATTTGCTACCAGAGTAAGCAACAAAAGCTGCATTTTTTGGAATTTCTTTTGATTTTAGAGTCAATACATTAAATTTCTCTAAAAAAATTTCTAACTCATCTTTCATATCTCTTGGCTATCAACTTCATTATCCTTAACTATAATTTCTATGCCATCCTGTGTTACCGAGTATATTTTAAGTGCTTCTGATACTACTTTCCTAAAAACTGGGCCTGCTACCACTCCCCCATAATTAGATCCTCTTGATGGATCATTGATTGTTATAGCCATGATAAATTTAGGGTTTGATACAGGTGCAATTCCAACAAATGATGCATTATATTTTCTTTCATTTACGGAACCGTACCCACCACCTTTTAGAGCTTGTCTTGAGGTGCCTGTTTTACCCGCAACTCGATAGCCTGGGATTGCAGCTTGCACTGCTGTCCCACCTTGCATTGTAACTGTCTCCATAATTTCCAACATATTCTTACTTGTTTCTATGGATAAAACACGCTGTCCTATCTTAATTGGGTCATTTTTAAATAACCTTAAGTTCTTTATCTCTCCCTTGTTAGCAAAAGGAGTATATGCTCTTGCAAGTTGTGCAACTGTTGTGCTCATTGCATACCCATAACTTGCACTCATATGATAGTGATCCGTCCATTTTGTATGATTACGAATAATACCGCTTGACTCCCCTGGGAAATTTATGCCAGATAAATTACCGATACCAAAGTTTGAATAAGTTTGCCATAAGTCTTTTTTGCTTAATTTTTCAGCTATTTTAGTTGCGCCAATATTTGATGAAGTTTGAATTACCTCTTTGACAGATATTATTCCATGTGGCTTTGTGTCCGCTATTAATCTTCTCCCAACCCTATAAAGTCCGTTGCCTGTATTAATCTTTGTATTTACATTGACAACCTTTTTTTCTAATGCCGCTGCCACACTTATTGGCTTCATGGTTGACCCTGGTTCAAAGAGGTCTGTTACCGCTCTATTCCTTACAAAAGGAGACCGCTTCTTCATTCTTTTATTTGGGTTAAATGAGGGATAATTTGCCATTGCAAGAACTTCGCCAGTTTTAGAGTTGATGAGAATTGCTGATCCGGAAATTGCCTCAAACTTATTAATTGTTTTTTTAAGAGATTGAAAGGCTACATGTTGTAAGCGCTTGTCAATAGTCAAGTGGACATCTTTCCCATCAACTGGCACTCTGACCTCACTCAGATTATCAACTATTCTTCCTTTTGCATCAATTAATATCTTTTTATTACCCTGTGTACCCGATAAATAATCATTTTTCTGATACTCCACCCCCTCAAGACCTTTTCCATCACCGCCATAAATACCAACAACATGTGCAGATATTTCATGGTCTGGATATGTGCGTCTATAATCTTTTTCTGTATCTATTCCTTGAATTTTTAAAGCTAAAATTTTTGAAGCAATTTTTGGATCAACCTTTCTTTTCAAATAAATATGATTTCTCTTAGTCTTCATTTTTTTATTTAGAGTTTCTATTTTCATTTTTAAGAGATTTGATAATTTCTTTTTATCTCCTTTTTTAAATTTAACCCTTCTTGGCTCTAAAGTTACACTTCTTACAGTTTCACTTGCTGCCAATATTTGATTATTTCTATCGTAAATTTTACCCCTATATGCATAAAGCTCTATATTCCGATTACTTCTTTCAAATCCCTCTTTTTGTAAGAAATCTTTTTGCATACCCTGAAGGATAAAAGCACGTGACAATAATACGCAAAATAATGTTAAAAGGACGAGAAGTGTGAGGCGCCTTCTGAATTTTGACAATTCAAAAAACTCATGATTTTTTTTAATTTTTGACCTCATTTAATCAATTTTTTCTGTTTTTTTTCTGGAGGATTCATATTTAATTTACCTTTTGCATATTCCAAAATTCTTCCATTGCCAGACTTTGAAGACTCTTCAATCAAAAGCCGATGCTGTTCGTCTTTTAACTCGATAGTTCTTTGTTTTTCAATTTCTAAAGCATGGTGGTTAACGCGATATTGGTGATGAGCATTAATTTTTACCAGGGCAAATAGTATTAATAATGCAAATAGTATTAAATTCAATTTCACCTTTCCTCCAAAATTTTCTCTATCACTCTTAATTTTGCGCTTCGTGCTCTCTTATTTTTAGATATCTCTATACTTGAAGGGGTTTGCATTTTTTGAGTAACTTTAATAGGGGGTGACTTAATTTGCCTTTGAAGGATTGGAATTTTTTTAGGAACTTTATCTGTATTCAACTTTGTTTTAATAAAGTTTTTAATAATCCTATCTTCAAGTGAATGAAAACTAATAATAGCCATCCTTCCATTAATTTTTAAAGCTTCAAATGCCGCTGGCAACACCTCTTTTATCTCTAAAAGTTCTTCATTTACCTTTATCCTTAATGCTTGAAATGTTTTTGTTGCTGGGTTTTTACTCGAATCAAATTTAGGCACTGCTTTATTGATGATTTCAGCTAATTCTATTGTTCTTGATATTTTTCCTTTTTCCTCTCGATATTGAATAATGGATTTAACAATTTTTTTTGCAAATCTTTCCTCACCATAATCGTATAGGAGCTTAACTAAGTCATCATCACTATAATTATTAACAATTTCTGAAGCCGTTAATTTTTGACTTTGATTCATTCTCATATCTAGATTTGCATCCAATTGAAAACTAAAACCTCGCTCTGCTTGATCAATTTGTGGAGAAGAGATTCCTAAATCCATAAGAATTCCATCGGGTTTTTGTAATTTTTTTTTTAAGATATTTTTTAAATTCTTAAAAGATGCATGCTCTATTTCGAAGCGCTTATCTTTAATTTTTTCGGCTTCTTTAATGGCTTCTAAATCTTTATCTAAGGCAAGGAGTCTTCCGTCTTCATTTAAATTTTTAAGTATTTCTTTTGAGTGTCCACCTCTTCCAAAAGTACAATCTATGTAAAAGCCATTTGGGATAATAGCCAATGCATTTATTGCCTCATTAAGCATTACTGGAACATGTGTACTCATAATGAAAAACCTCTTAGCTCATCCGGAAATTCATTTTCTTCAGTTATGTTTATTTGACTTAAATGTTCATAATAATGATCACAATTCCAGAGCTCAAAATGGCTTCCCTGCCCAATAAAAATTGCATTTTTATCTATTTCAGCATAATTTTTTAATTCTGAGGGGATGAGCAACCTATTTGCTTTATCTAGGGTTATGTCTTCTGCAAAGCCAACTAGCAATCTCTGTAGGCCGCTAGATTTTTTTTCGAAGCTTGATAAATTCATTATCTTTTCTTGAATAGGCTCCCATGCAAACTGGGGATATAAAAGTAAACATTTATAAATATGAGCCGTTAATACTAGCGCGCCTGATGATTCGATAAGAATTTTTTCGCGATACTTTGTTGGGATCGCAATCCTATTTTTCCCATCTAAGTTTAAACGTGTTGCGCCTCTATACATATGCTGTACCTCTATACTTGAGAAAAAGATGGGAAATTACTTAATACCCTTAGCCTTACTAAGCAATTTCCCACAAATTACCACTTTTTCCCTAACATACACACTATAGGTAAAAAAAAAGCGCAATGCAAGCGCTTTTTAATTTTAAATCTTTATATAACAATGATTTATGAGTAGAAGGTAAGTTGACCTATAAGCCGGGTTCTGTCATGGACAGTCATTCATCTAGACATATAATTACTTATATGTTCAAGCAGCCTACCCGATAACAACACGAGCCGTGCTAATGTTATCCTATTTGGCCTTGCTCCGAGTGGAGGTTGCCGCGTTTCACCGTAACTAAATACGCTCGTCTCTGTGGCCCTATTCCTCATCTCACGATGTATGGCTGTTAGCCATCACTCTGCTCTAGGAGCCCGGACTTTCCTCTACACAAAAGTATAGTGACTGTCTGGTCAACTTGTTGATATTTTATCATCGAAAGGTATCAAATATCGCAACAATTCCAACCAATTTCTTGACCCGCCATCAAAGGCACAATCGTATCATTATCAACTTTTATATTATTTGGAATTTTATTGTTAGCTCTTAGTAGTTTTATTTTATTTTTACTTTGGCTAAGCTTATAAAAATCAGCACCAAATTTACTACTAAAATTTTCTAATTTTTCAATGGCATTATTTCTGTCAAAAATTTCTGCATAGATCTCCATTGCATTTAATGCGGAATATATCCCCGCACAACCACAATTGCTCTCTTTTTCTGACCTCTTGTGGGGTGCGCTATCCGTTCCTAGAAAAAATTTTGAATTGCCAGATATAGCCGCATCGAGGACTGCAACTCTATGTTCTTCTCTTTTTAACACCGGCAAACAAAATGCATGAGGCTTTAACCCTCCCAAAAATAATTCATTTCGATTGTAAAGAAGATGTTGTGGTGTAATTGATGCAGCAATTTTGCTGCTTGATTCTCTCACAAATTCTGTAGCATCTTTTGTTGAAATATGCTCTAAAACTATTCTAAGGTTTGGGAATTCTTTATGAGCTCTAATTAAATACTTTTCAATAAATATTTTTTCTCGATCAAAAATATCTACCTTTGAATCATTAACTTCCCCATGAATTAGTAAGGGAACATCTAACTTTTCCATCATTTCAAAAATTTTATACCCTGATTCAAAAGAACCCACCCCCATATTTGAGTTTGTTGTTACCCCTTTTGGATAAAGCTTTATGCCAACAACCCTTGAAGAAGCTTGAATTTTTTTTAATTCCTCTAAGGTTAGGTTTTCATTAAAGTAAATAGTCATTAGAGGTTCAAAATCATAACCTTTGGTATGAGTTTTGATGTCATCATAATATTCATGAGCTAACTCTGTATTTGTAACTGGTTTTTTAAGATTGGGCATAACAATAGCTCTTCCAAACTGACTTGCAGAGTGTTGACTTACTACTTTTAGCATGCCCCCTTCCCTAAGGTGAAGATGCATATCATCAGGCTTTGGAATAATTAATTCATTTATCATTATTTTTTATTTCTAATGCTAGGTTATATATTTCATTTTTTTTCATTTTAAATATCTGTGATACAAGCTTTACAGACTGATTCAAACTCAATTCATTAAGCATAATTTTTAACGCATTTTCTACCCCAAGATTTCTTGATCCTTTATGTTCTTGCTCAATACCCTCTATAATAATCACAAACTCACCTTTAAGGTTATGTTTTTCATTTCTAAATTTTAGCAATAAATCGTGCAAGTTTTCTTTATAAACAGTTTCATATAATTTTGTTAACTCACGGCCGATAAATATATTTTGATTTGCACCATAAACTCCCTCAAGCAACTCTAAAGTTTTTAAAATTCGATGGGGGGATACAAAAAAAACTGAGGTAAATTGACTCTTATAAAATTGTTTAATTACTTTTTTGCTTCTACTATCAGTATTTGGCAAAAACCCATAAAATTTAAATTGAGTTGAAGTGATACCAGCAACTGAAAATGCTGCAGTAATTGATGAAGCTCCTGGAATTGGGACTACTTTAATTTTAGCTTCTAAGGCCTTTTTAACCAGATAAGCTCCAGGATCACTGATGCCTGGGGTCCCTGCATCAGAAATATAGGCTATTTTTTTACCATTTTGTATTTCTTTGATCAAAAAACTACTCTTACCCTCCTCATTATGTTGATGAAGAGATATAAGTTTTTTATTTATAGAGAATTTGGATAGTAGGTGCTTAGAGTGTCTTGTATCTTCACAGGCAATTAGATCAACACTATTTAAAATTTCAATAGCTCTAGATGTAATATCATCTAAATTTCCAATCGGCGTCCCAACAATATAAAGAGCTGAATTCATTAAAATAATTTTGTATGATTTTTTAATTAATTTAATATAATGTTAATTCAATCAGTATATAATTTAAATTATGCATTCCAAACCAAATTATTTTTTAATTTCATTTTTTTTATCACTTAGTATTCTTCTAAATGCTTGTGCTGCGACAGGAATCCTTGGTGGCTCAACATCCTATGTTGATAGGAGGACGACAGAATCCCAAATTACAGATGAAAAACTCGAATGGCAAACAGTATTGAAAACACAAGATATTGAGGGTGAGTTTAGAGCAAATTTTGTTAGCTATAATCAAATAGTGCTTATTACAGGCCAAGCACCTAACCAAGAAATTATAGATAAAGTATTTAATATCGTTACTAATATGGAAAATGTAAGAAAAGTTGAAAATTATATGATTGTAGGGCCTGAAAATACAATAAGAGGAATTGCGAATGATATTGCGATAACAAGCAATGTAATATCGAGAGCTTTTGTCGATGAAAATAAGGATCAAGCTTCAGTTTCAATATTCCATTGGAAAGTATTTACCGAAGAAGCGGTAGTTTACCTAATGGGTATTTTAAACCAAGAGGAAGCAGATAAAGCTGTAGCAATTGCGAAATCTTCAAGAGGGGTGAAAAAAGTTGTGCCTTTATTTGAAATTGATAACACTTATAAATCAAACCCCAAAATCAAAACAAAAGACGATGAAAAAATAAATTAATTAAATTATTGATAAACCTTATAGTTTCAATTATCATTACCCCATTCAAAAGAAACATCTTTTAAAACAAACTCAAGCCTTAGTTATAAAAATCATTAAATATGAGCAATATTATTCACGTTACAGACGATCAATTCGAAGAAAAGGTTCTTCAAGCAAAAGTGCCGGTATTAGTAGACTTTTGGGCTGAATGGTGTGGGCCATGCAAAGCAATAGCGCCAATACTTGATGATATTTCCAATGAATATGAAGGCAAGTTAATTGTTGCAAAGATCAATATAGATGAGAATCAAAAAATTGCCGCCCAATTTGCAGTCCGAGCAATACCGACCCTCATAATCTTCAAAGATGGAAATTTTGAGGCTGATAAAAAAGGGGCTTTATCTAAATCACAATTAATCGCATTTATTGACAGTACAATCTAATAAAAATATGCATCTATCCGATTTAAAACATCTTCCTGTAACCGAACTAGTTGACCTAGCAAACTCTGACAAAATTGAGAATGCAGGAAGAATGCGCAAGCAAGATCTAATTTTTGCTATCTTAAAGAATAAAGCTAAAAATGGTGCTAAATTAATTGGAGATGGTACTTTAGAAGTATTGCCAGATGGATTTGGTTTTTTAAGATCTCCTGATTCTTCATATCTTGCTGGTCCAGCAGATATATATGTTTCACCATCACAAATTAGAAGATTTAATTTACACACTGGCGACACGATTGCTGGTGAAATTAGAACACCGAAAGATAGTGAGCGTTACTTTGCGTTAGTCAAAGTTGATAAAGTTAATAATGATGCTCCTGAAAATACAAAGAATAAGATTTTATTTGAAAATCTAACTCCTATTCACCCTACAAAACCCCTCACATTAGAGAGAGATTCAAATGTTGAGGAAAATAATACAAGTCGAGTGATTGATATGGTTGCTCCAATCGGTAAAGGGCAAAGGGGTTTAATAGTAGCAAGCCCCAAGAGTGGTAAGACGGTTATGCTACAAAATATTGCACATGCAATAACAGCCAATCACCCTGATGTTTCTCTAATTGTTTTACTTATAGATGAAAGGCCAGAAGAAGTTACGGAAATGTCTAGGTCAGTTAAAGGTGAGGTTGTGGCTTCGACATTTGATGAGCCCGCTACGAGGCATGTTCAAGTTGCAGACATGGTTCTAGAGAAGGCTAAAAGATTAGTTGAGCATAAAAAAGATGTGGTTATTCTATTAGATTCAATCACAAGACTTGCAAGAGCTTACAATACTGTGATTCCATCATCAGGAAAAGTCTTAACTGGTGGTGTTGATGCAAATGCACTTCAAAGACCAAAACGTTTTTTTGGCGCAGCAAGAAATGTAGAGGAGGGTGGTTCGCTTACAATCCTTGCTACTGCACTTGTTGAGACAGGCTCAAGGATGGATGATGTGATTTATGAAGAGTTCAAGGGTACAGGAAATATGGAAATTCACCTTGAAAGAAAAATGGCTGAAAAGAGAATTTATCCTGCAATCAATGTTAATAAATCAAGTACTAGAAGAGAAGAACTACTTATCCCATCTGATGTTCTGCAAAAGATATGGGTTTTAAGAAAATTACTTTACCCTATGGATGACCTAGATGCGATGGAGTTTCTTTTAGATAAGGTACGATCCACTAAAAATAACTCAGATTTTTTTGATAGCATGCGGAGAGGTTAAGAAACCAATTAAACATTGATTTTTACAAAACTTTCTATAAAATACGACATCTATTAAAGATTTTAAATTAGCAACTATTATGAAAAAAGACATACACCCAAACTATCCAGAAATAAATGTAACATGCAGCTGTGGAAACACGTTCAAAACTCAATCAACCATGGCAAAAGATACGAATATTGAAGTTTGTGCTAAATGCCATCCGTTTTATACTGGAAAACAAAAAATACTTGATACAGCAGGACGTGTTGAGAAATTCAAACAAAAATACGGAATGTAATTTATTTTCTGATTTAAAAAAAGGTAGTTATCTGCCTTTTTTTTTATGTCATAATCTGTGAATATGAAATTTGAACTAAATCATGATTGGCAGGGAAACATGTCCTCACCTCGATCTACACTTGGTGAAAAAACAAAAATTCATTTATTCCTTATTCTCTCAGTTATATGGATTTTTACTGGTCTAATTGGAAACTCTCCTTGGATACCAGCAGAATCTGAAAATATAAGCATAGTAATGGATATCGTTTTAAATAATTCTGTAATTACCCCCTTAGCGGCTAGCCAAGATTCTATAAATAATCCTCCCTTATACCCTTTTATAGGGGCAGCTTTTGTTAAAATTTTTTCATCTATACTTGCTCATCATGATGCAATTAGGTTATCGAATTTTATTTGGATAAGCCTGACCCTGCTAACTCTTGGCTTAACGACAAGAGAATTATGGGGGGCTGGCTTTGGAAGACAAGCAGGTTTAATCTTTATTGCATCTATAGGGCTTATATTTAATCTACACACAATTCGCCCTGAAATTGCCGCACTGTTAGGTTTTTCTTTAGCACTTTATGGCTTTTCTTTATATCATCGTAGGCCATTTAGAGCTAGCTTGGTATTAGGGTTTGGTATTTCAATAATTTTTTTATCAAATGGGGCCTTATTCCTTTTAAGTATTTTTATAACTGCGCTTACTTTATTATTTTTAAAGCAATGGAGGAATAAACGTTATTACTTATTTTGTTTAATTTCAACGTTAGTAGCTTTAAGCATTATAAGTCCATGGGTTTATTTTTTATATCATTCCAATCCTGAGATTTTTTTTTCCTGGCTAAATAAAGTAGATGCCACAAATAGTGATGAATTCTTTTTTTATATTAAGAATATGTTGTGGTTTACATGGCCATCGCTCCCACTCTTTATTTTTGTTTTAGCAAAAAATATTAATAATATAAATAAGCTTAAAAAAATTCACTTGCCTTTATTTTTCTCAATTTCAATCTTATTTACCCTTTCACTCAATACCAATATAGACCAAATAAATCTCATGCCCCTTCTATTGCCATTTTCAGTTACCGCTGCTGGTGGAATAGATTTATTAAGAAGAAGCTCCGCAAGCGCTCTAAATTGGTTTGGTATATTAATATTTGGCTTTTTTGGTTTTATCATTTGGCTTTTTTGGTTTTCAACCATGACAGGCTTTCCTGAAATAATTTATAATCGTATTTATTTTCTATCAGGAAATTATGAACCTAAATTTGAATTCCTAAGCTTCTTCTTTGCGCTTCTAATCAGTGGATTATGGCTTTATATCATTTTCACCGTAAAGATTACAAATCGTTCAGCCATTTCAAATTGGGCAATTGGCATAACAATGGTATGGGTTACATTTATTATGCTTGTAAGTCCGTTTATTAATAATAGAAAAAGCTATGCGCCCGTTTTTCAAGATGTGAAACAACATTTATCACAGAGCTCTAGCTGTCTATATACGTATAACTTTAGCCCCAACGAAACAAATTTACTTCATTATTATTCTGGTATAAAAGGAGTAGATTCTAATAAAGAACTTCAATGCAGAATGATACTGTTATCACTCAACCAAGACTCTATAATGCCATCTGAGTATGAGTCTTGGAACCAAATATGGTCAGGAAAAAGGATAAGTCGAGATAAAACCTATTATATTTTACTTACAAAATAATAATTTTAATCGTTTAGATACTTACTAATTGCATTAAAAACAAACCGTTCTAACTCGCTATTATTTTCTGATGTTTGAGTAACGTATTCTTTTATTTTTACCCTCATATCACGACCCCAGAACTTTTGTATATGTAATGCCATATCCTTTTTTGCTTGCTCTTCATTAGGATAACTTTTAAAAAAGTTGCCAATATCATTCGCCATTCTAATTAGAATTTTTGTTTCCATGGTGTGATTTTACCCGATTACTTGCTCAGGGTGTGTGTAACAATTGTATCGGTTATTTCTTGCAAAACCTATTAAAGTCATATCAATTTTATCCGCAAGCCTTTTTGCTAATGCAGTTGGGGCAGAAATAGCCACCAATAGTTTTAAGTTCATATATGCGACTTTCTGAACCATTTCGTAACTTGCTCTACTAGAAGTAATTACAAAATAATTATTTGAAATTTTCAAATTACTTGCGGCTCCAATTAATTTATCAAGCGCATTGTGCCTTCCTACATCTTCTTTAAGGATTACTAAATTACCTTTTGAATCAAATAATCCAGATGCATGGGTTGCTCCAGTTTTTTTTTGTATTTTTTGTTGGTTTGAAAATTTTTTTAAAGCTTTTAATACATATATAGAAGAAAATTTAGTTTTATTTTTTCTAATTTTAGGTATTTTTAAGACTTGATCAAGTGATTCAGCTCCACATAATCCACAACCCGTCCTACCCGTCAAATTTCTTCTAATTTCTTTTAAATGTGTAAATTTTTCAGTAGATATTTCGACGTTAATTTCAATTCCATTATCTTTTTTTAAAACTTCAATCGAATAAATATCTGATAAATTCTTAATAATGCCCTCGGTTATAGAGAATCCCTTTGCAAAATCTTCTAAATCACACGGACTTGCCATCATAACAACATGAGACAGCCCGTTGTAGACAATGGCTACTGGAGTCTCTTCAGCTAATATTTCCTCTGTTATTTCTTTAGAATTATTATTCTTTTGAATACTGACTTTTTGGCAATAATGACTTGTTTGAATTAATTTTTCGCTAGTCACTTTAATTAATTTACTTTTTCCTCACCATTTTTTACAAAATCAATTTGTTTTTCACTAAACTTTTGATATTTTGATTGCCAATTTGATGGCTGTGCGACTTTAGTCACCTGAACGGCTGTGACTTTAAATTCAGGACAATTTGTTGCCCAATCAGAGTTATCAGTGGTGATAACGTTTGCGCCTGACACAGGGTGATGAAATGTTGTGTATACAACGCCAGGTTGCACTCTGCTTGTTATTTTCACACGAAGAACAGTATCTCCAGATCGACTATTAATTCCAACCCAGTCTCCCTCATTTATTCCTCTTTCCTCTGCGTCATGAGGATGAATTTCAATTAAATCTTCATCATGCCATACAGTATTTTTTGTTCTTCTTGTTTGAGCCCCAACATTATAATGTGCCAATATTCTTCCAGTTGTCATTATTAAAGGAAATTTATTATTCACTTTTTCAGCCGTTGGCACATATTCTGTAATAAAAAATTTGCCCTTCCCTCTTACAAACTCATCTACATGCATCGTAGGTGTTCCTTCTGGATGCTCATCATTGCAAGGCCATTGAATGCTTCCAAGCTTATCTAATTTTTCATAACTAACACCTTTAAAGGTTGGCGTTAACTGCGCTACTTCATCCATAATTTCGCTTGCATGTTTATACTTCATTGGATACCCCAATGCGTTAGATAGCATTTGAGTAATTTCCCAATCTTCATACCCATTTTTTGGAGCCATTACTTTTCTCACCCTTGAGATTCTTCTTTCCGCATTGGTGAAAGTGCCATTTTTTTCTAAGAATGAAGACCCAGGAAAGAAAACATGAGCATACATAGCGGTTTCATTTAAAAATAAATCCTGAACAATTACACATTCCATGGATTCAAGTGCATGAGTCACATGTTGTGTGTCTGGGTCTGACTGAGCTATATCCTCCCCCTCGCAGTAAAGAGATTTAAATTTACCCGATATAGCTTCATCAAGCATATTTGGAATTCTAAGACCGGGCTCATCATCAATTTTTGTATTCCATGCCGATTCAAATAATGCTCGAGTTGCTAAATCTGAAACATGCCTATACCCAGGAAGTTCGTGAGGAAATGATCCCATATCACAAGAACCCTGAACGTTGTTTTGCCCTCTTAATGGATTAATACCAACACCTTCTCTACCCACATTTCCAGTAACCATGGCTAAGTTTGCAATCCCCATGACCATAGTTGAGCCTTGGCTATGCTCAGTTACGCCTAAGCCATAATAAATAGATCCATTTTTTTCATTTGCAAATAGTCTAGCCGCATTTCTAAGTAAGTCTGCAGGAATGCCTGTCTCTGCTTCCGTTGATTCAGGCGAATTCTTAGGGTCTTTAATAAAATTTAACCATATTTTAAATGATTCATCTTCACAACGCTCTTTTACAAAGCCTTGATCACTTAAACCTTCCTCAACAATAACATGTGCAATTGAATTTATTATCGCAACATTGGTACCAGGCTGAAGTTTAAGGTGGTAATCAGCTTTAATATGTGGGGTATTATCAACGAGGTCAATTTCTCTAGGGTCAATAACAATTAATTTTGCCCCCTGCCTTAATCTTTTTTTCATCTGAGATGCGAATACTGGGTGACCATCAGTTGGGTTTGCGCCCACAATCATAATTACATCTGACTCCATTACCGAATCAAAATTTTGTGTCCCAGCAGATTCTCCTATAGTTTGCTTAAGACCATAACCAGTTGGTGAATGACAAACTCTTGCACAAGTATCAATATTATTATTACCAAAACCGGCTCTTACTATTTTTTGCATCACATAAACTTCTTCATTAGTACACCTTGAAGATGAAATAGCACCAACTGAATTGGCACCATATTTTTTTTGAATTCTTTTTATTTCTGAAGCAGCATAACTTATAGCTTCTTCCCATGAAACTTTTTGCCAAGAATTATTAATACTTTTCCTAATCATTGGCGTAGTAATTCTATCTTTATGTGTCGTATATCCCCAAGCAAAACGTCCTTTCACGCAAGAATGTCCATGATTGGCTCCCCCATTTTTATTAGGCGTCATTCTGACAACTTTATCCCCTTGCATTTCAGCATTAAATGAGCAACCCACTCCACAATAAGCACACGTTGTTGTTACTTTTCTTTCAGGGGTGCCATGTTCCTCAATACTTTTTTCGATTAAGGTGGCTGTAGGACAGGCTTGGACACAAGCGCCGCATGAAACACATTCGGAATCAATAAAATCTTTATTTCCAGCAGAGACTTTCGACTCAAACCCTCTTCCGTCTATAGTTAAAGCAAAAGTACCTTGAGTTTCCTCGCAAGCTCTTACGCATCGTGAACAAACAATACATTTAGAAGGATCAAAGGTGAAATATGGATTCGATTCATCTTTTTTTGAATCTAAATGATTTTCACCTTCATAACCATATCGTACATCCCTTAATCCAACAGCTCCCGCCATATCCTGAAGCTCGCAATCACCATTTGTTGCACATGTTAAGCAGTCAAGCGGATGGTCAGAAATATACAATTCCATTACGCCTTTTCTCAAGTTAGCTAATTTAGGAGATTGTGTGGAAACTACCAACCCATCTGAAGCTGGAGTAGTACAAGATGCTGGATAACCTCTCTTACCTTCAATTTCTACCAAACAGAGTCGACATGAGCCAAATGGCTCTAAGCTATCAGTTGCACATAATTTAGGCACGCTAACACCTGCAATTGAGGCTGCGCGCATCAAAGATGTACCTTCAGGGACAGTTACATCAATACCATCTATTTTGAGCGTAACGAGTTTTTCAGAATTTACTGGAGGTGTACCAAAATCTTTTAAATCGTCCATTATGCCTATTAAGTAGTTAGTTCAAGAATTACACAATTTTATGCTTAAGTTTCTTTGGTTTCAAGTCCAAAATCTTTAGGAAAAAAGTTTAAAGCACTAATAACAGGGAATGGGGTCATGCCTCCCATAGCACATAACGAACCGTGTACCATAGTCTCTCCTAAATCCTTAAGCACTTCCACATTTTTTTCTTGATCAATGCCACCTTTAATTTTATCAATAACCTCCATACCTCTGGTTGACCCTATTCGACAAGGGGTACATTTTCCACATGACTCTATCGCACAAAATTCAAATGAATACCTTGCCATTTTTGACATATCTATCGTGTCATCAAAAGCAACAATGCCTCCATGACCGACCACAGCATTAATTTCAGAAAATTTCTCATAATCAAGCGGTGTATCAAATTGGGATTCTGGTAAAAAAGTACCTAATGGCCCACCTACTTGAACAGCTTTAATCTTTTTAGCTGTTGCTGATCCGCCACCAAAATCATAGAGCAATTCTCTTAATGTAATTCCAAAAGCCTTTTCAATTAAACCAGTTTGTTTAAGATTACCTGCTAACTGAATTGGCAGCGTTCCTTTGGATCGCCCCATACCAAAATCTGCATAGAATTTTGAACCTTTATCTAAAATAATTGGAATTGTTGCCAATGAAATAACATTATTTACTACAGTCGGCTTCCCATATAGGCCCTCAATCGCAGGAAGTGGAGGCTTGTATCTGACCAGACCTCTTTTACCTTCTAAGCTTTCAAGTAATGATGTTTCTTCACCACAAATATAAGCGCCAGCTGCTCTAGTCACTTCAAGATTAAATGAAATATTTGTATTTAAAATATTGTTACCAAGAAATCCGTTTTTTTCTGCAATATCAATTGCCTCATTTAATATGGCTTGAGCCTGAGGGTACTCTGACCTTAAATAAATATATCCTTGATCAGCCCCAACAGCTAAACCAGCGATAATCATCCCCTCGATTAAAACAAAAGGATCATTTTCCATAATCATCCTGTCCGAAAAGGTTCCAGAATCTCCTTCATCTGCATTACATACGATGTATTTTTTTTCAGATGGTGCATTCAAAACAGTTTGCCATTTAATGCCAGTTGGAAATGCGGCTCCTCCTCGACCCCTAAGTCCAGATTCAGTCACTTCATCGACAATTTCTTGAGCCTTAAGATTTAAGGCTTTGCGTAAGCCCTTAAATCCATCATGGGCTTCATAATCCTTCAAAGAGACAGGATCAGTTATACCAACTCTGGCATAGGTTAATCTTTCTTGATTCTTAAGCCATTCAATTTCACTCGTAACCCCCAAAGACAATGGGTGTTTATTACCTAATAAAAATTCTTTATCAAACAATGAAGTAACATCAGCAGGATTAACTGGCCCATAAGCCACTCTACCTTTAGGAGTTTCTACCTCCACCATTGTTTCTAACCAAAAAAGACCTCGTGATCCATTTCGAATTATTTCTATTTCAATGCCGCGATGACTTGCTTCACTTTCAATTGCTTTAAAAACTTTGTCTGCACCTAATGAAAGTGCCGTTGAGTCTCTTGGTATATATATCTTGTAGCTTGTCATTTTTTAGCTTCTTTTATTAAAGCATCAATCTTATCTTCAGTGACTCTGCCTATCACTTCCTCGTCAATCATCACTGCGGGAGAACAGGCACAATTACCTAAACAATAAACGGGCTCTAACGTGATTGATTGATCTTTAGTCGTTTCATGATAATCAATACCTAATTTTTCCTTACAATAAGATTCAATATTCTCGCTGCCCATCGATTGGCATGACTCAGCCCTGCATATCTGTAAAATATGCTTTCCAGATGGCTTGGTTCTAAAGTGATGATAGAAAGTTACAAACCCATGTACTTCTGCTACAGAAAGACCAAGGGCTTTGGATATAGGTGTATAAGATTCCTCAGGGATATATCCTAAATCGTCTTGAATTGCGTGCATCAATGGAAGCAGTGCCCCTGGCTTATCCTTAAGCAAGCTTAAATGGCGCTTAATCTTCTCTATTTTATTATCAGATATCATTCTTTAAAAAAACATATATTTACGAAATACTATACCTGAAGTTTTAAATTTTTTTTTAACTAAAGTACTAATTGATCTTTAATTTAAATATAATATTATAACAATGCAACTTATAGATCAGTTCGATAGAAAGGTAGATTACATAAGAGTATCGGTCACAGATAGATGTGATTTTAGATGTGTTTATTGTATGTCAGAAAAAATGTCTTTTCTATCAAAATCCACCGTGCTCTCTCTTGAAGAAATAGAAAGAGTAATCAGGGTTTTTTCGGAATTAGGAGTAAAGAAAGTCAGATTGACTGGGGGAGAGCCTCTTGTTCGAAAGGGCGTTGATAAATTGTTTGGAGCAATTGGACAAATCAAAGGGCTTGATGAAATTACCTTAACAACCAATGGAAGCCAGCTAAAGAAAAAAGCAAAAATGTTGAGAGACTCTGGGGTTCAGAGAATAAACATAAGTTTAGATAGTTTAAATCCGTCTACATTCAAAAAACTAACGAGGATAGGGGACTTAGATAAAGTGTTGGATGGCATTCATACTGCGATTGATATTGGATTTAAAAAAATTAAATTAAATACAGTTCTAATGAAACAAATAAATGAAGAAGAGCTTTACGATTTAGTTGATTACGCAATTAAATATTATCTTGATATTTCATTTATAGAAGAAATGCCGCTAGGCCAAACTGACCATGACAGACAAGTAACATCAGTAAGTAATAATGATATTTTATTTAAATTGAAGGAAAGGTATTCATTATCAAAAACAGCTATTACTACAAGCGGCCCTGCTAAGTACTTTAATATCAAAAATACACAAACAAAAATTGGTTTAATCTCTCCGCATAGTCATAATTTTTGTGAAAATTGCAACCGTGTAAGAATCACATGTAAGGGTGAGCTTTATCTATGTTTGGGGCATGACACTAAAATTGAATTAATGCCCCTTATCAGATCCTTTCCTAAAAATGATGCCCCCTTAAAAGAAGCTATTTTAAATAGCATGTCAATCAAGCCAAAATCTCATAATTTTAGTCTGGATGATAAACAACCTTCAGTAATTAGATTCATGTCTCATACAGGAGGGTAATTGAAGGCTGAGATAGAAGGAGTAATTTTAGCGGGGGGGAAGTCCTCTAGAATGGGACAAAATAAATCACTTGTCTTATTAGATAAAAAGCCTTTAATTAAACATATTTTTAGTAGAATGAAAAATCAGGTTGAAATTGTAAGGATTAACACAAACGAACCTTTAAGCATTTTCTCAAAGTCCATTCAGTTTAAGGATATGTTACCCGGTCAATTAGGGCCCGCATCAGGAATATTATCAGGATTGAATCAAGCAAAATCTGACTGGGTGCAGTTTTGCCCAAATGATACCCCTTTTTTTCCGACAAACTTAGTTGCCAAACTTAGTGCATACATAGATGAAAAAAATCCTAAAATCATACTTCCAATATCAAATGGTAGACTCGAACCAGTCTTTTTACTTTGCCATAAATATTTGGAAGATGATTTAAAAAAGTTTATATCTTCTGGGGAGCGAAAGCTCGAGATATGGATTAGGTCAAATAATTTTCAAACAGTCAATTTTAAAGAAAAAGAGGCTTTTATTAATATAAACACCATGACTGATTTACAAGCAATTTAAACTTTATCATGAATAAAAAACCATTTATCTTAGGTGTTTGCGCAGCAAATAGCGGGTCTGGTAAAACTTTTGTCATAGAAAGACTAATACCCGCCTTAAATAAAAAAGGGCTTTCAGTTTCTGTTATTAAACATGCGCACCACAGTTTTGATATTGATATACCAGGCAAGGATAGCTTTAAAATAAGAGAAGCCGGAGCAAAACAAACATTAATTTTTAATAGCGCTCGATCAGCACTAATCACGGAAAATGAAAAAAATAATTTTAATTTAGATAATGCGATCGAACAAATCAACCAACCTACAGATATAATTTTGATAGAGGGATTAAAAACCATGAAAATACCAAAAATTGAAATTTATCGAGAACAAATATCAAGCAAAAGGCTTTATAAAGAAGACCCTAATATCATTGGCGTCATATCAGACATAGATATTAAACATGAGATTCCTTCTTTCAGCTTTATAGATTTTGATAAAATTAGTGAATTTATAATTAAACTGATAAGAAAATGAAAAAAACAATTACACTTGAAAATTTAGTTAATGACCCTGGGTGCTTATCAGAATATGATCCCAATGCGATGACAATCGACATCGCAAGGAAGTACATACATAAATTTTTAGAAATAAATTTAAAAACTGAGTATGTTAAAACTGAGGATGCACTTAATCGTATTTTATCCGAAACAATAATTTCTAAAATCAATGTGCCTAATTACAACAATTCTGCAATGGATGGATTCGCTTTTAATTTAAAGTCTCTAAAAGAAAAAAATACACTAGAAGTTTCTACAACAATTCTTGCTGGGAATTTATCGAAACAAAAAATTAAAGCTGGTTTTGCTGCTCAAGTCATGACAGGCTCAAAAATTCCAAATGGAACTGATACGGTTTTACCATTCGAGTTAGTCAAACAAGAAAATAATTCTATCGTAATTAATGAATTACCAAAAAAAGGGGCAAATATTCGCAAATTAGGAGAAGATATTAAGAAGAATGGGGAGGTGCTTAAACAAGGGACCTTCTTAAGACCCGCAGAAATAGGGTTGATTGCCTCAATTGGTATAAGCAAAATAAAAGTTTTTAAAAAATTAAAAGTTTCCTTTTTTTCAACTGGCGATGAGGTTGTAAAGGCAGGTCAACCTATTAAGTCTGGACAAGTATATGATAGCAATCACTACACCATTCAATCCATGCTAAAAAGAATAAATATTGATTGTATTGACCTAGGGATTATTCCTGATAACAAAAAATTAATAGAAAAAACACTTAAAAAAGCAACAAAATTATCTGATGCAATTATTACAACTGGGGGTGTTTCAGTTGGCAAAGCTGATTACATGAAAGATATTTTAAAAAAAATAGGCAGGGTATTATTTTGGAAGCTATCGATAAAACCAGGCAGGCCTATGGCATATGGAGTATTTCAAACGACCCCTTATTTTGGATTACCGGGTAATCCAGTTGCTGCAATGATTACATTTTATCAGTTAGTGCAACCCGCACTTAAACACCTTATGGGCCATGTTGATTACAAACTCCCCCCATTGATCAAAGCAAAATGCCGCAAACCTGTATCAAAAAAACCTGGACGGATGGAATTCCAAAGAGGCCTATTAACTATCAAAAATGAGGGATTATTTGTCGAGCCTACTCCGCATCAAGGCTCTGCTGTTCTTAGCTCAATGAGTAAGGCTAACTGCTTGATAGTTTTAGATATGGACCAAGGTTCAATTAAAGTTGATGAATATGTCAATATCCAACTTATGGAAGGCTTAGTGTAATAAAAACATCTCTAGGATATAATCTAGGTAATGTTTTATTCTTTTTTAAACTTCAAAAAATAAAAGGTCACTACAGATATGAGTAAAATAGAGTTAAATAAAACTGTGCCAAACTTTAGCTTACTGGGGACGAATGAGACGAAATTCTCTTTAAATAATTACGCTGGTAAGATGGTTGTTTTATATTTTTATCCAAGAGACTCTACGCCAGGATGCACCAATGAAGGAATTGATTTTACTACCCTGTTCCCAGATTTCCAAAGCAAGAATGTAGAAATCTTTGGTATATCAAGAGACAGTATTAATTCACATGAAAAGTTTAAAAAAAAATATAATTTTCCTTTTGAGTTGTTAAGTGATGCTGAAGAAATTGCATGTAATCTTTTCGATGTCATTAAAATGAAAAATATGTATGGTAAAAAGGTTAAAGGGATAGAAAGAAGCACTTTTCTGATTGACCAGAAAGGATTGCTTATTAGGGAGTGGCGAGGCTTAAAAGTGCCTGGTCATGCAGATGAAGTATTAAATTCAATTTCGTAAATATATTTAATTAATGGCTAAAAAAATTAACAAGAAAGTTTTTGTCCTAGATACAAATGTGCTCTTGCATGATCCTTCGAGTTTATTTAGATTTGAGGAGCATGATATTTATTTACCTATGGTTACAATTGAAGAGTTAGATAATAATAAAAAGGGTAGCTCTGAAGTAGCCAGAAATGCAAGGCAGACACATAGGTACTTAGAAGAGATTATCGGCCCTGCCTCAGATTTAAAAAATGGATGTGCTCTAAAATCAGAAATAAACCCTCATATTGATGGCAATCTATTCTTGCAGACTGAAGCTATCAGCTATGAGCTACCAATTTTAGCTGGGGTTAAAGCAGACAATCAAATATTAAGTGTTGTTGTTAATCTTAAAAATAAACTTAAAAAAACAGATGTAATTTTAGTCTCAAAAGATTTTAATATAAGAATTAAAGCTCGTGCTTTAGGAATCCCTGCTCAAGATTATTTTAACGATAAAGTAATGGCTGATGCAGAGTTGCTTTATACAGGAATATTTGAACTACCAGAAAATTTTTGGGAAAAACATAGTAAAGACATGGAGTCTTGGCAAGAGGAAGGCAAGATGTTTTACAAGATAACGGGGCCATTATGTAAGAGTTTTTTTATTAATGCATTTATTTTTTATGATTTTGATAAGCCTTTTTACGCAATAGTAAAATCAATTAATGGGAATTCAGCTACCCTTCAAATCGTTCAAGATTACGCTTTACCGAAATTTAATGTTTGGGGTATCAAAGCAAGAAATAAAGAGCAAAATTTTGCCCTCAATCTTCTAATGGACCCAAATATTGATTTTATATCTCTTTTAGGTCAAGCGGGCACAGGGAAAACTTTATTGGCGTTAGCTGCAGGCCTTGTTCAAACCTTAGATAAAAAAATATATTCTGAAATTATTATGACAAGGGCTACAGTTTCTGTAGGGGATGATATTGGTTTTCTACCTGGGACTGAGGAAGAAAAAATGACCCCTTGGATGGGTGCTTTAGAAGACAACCTGGATGTTTTAAATGAATCTGATGATAGTTCAGGTGATTGGGGAAGAGCGGCTACACAAGATTTAATTAGATCGAGAATTAAAGTTAAGTCATTAAACTTTATGAGAGGAAGAACATTTCTAAATAAATTTTTAATTATTGATGAGGCTCAGAATTTAACACCTAAACAAATGAAAACATTGGTTACGCGTGCGGGACCAGGAACCAAAATAGTTTGCTGTGGCAATATAGCTCAAATAGATACTCCTTATCTAACCGAGGGAAGCTCAGGGTTAACTTATGTTGTTGATCGTTTTAAAGGCTGGGAACATAACGGACATGTTACGTTAATGAGAGGAGAAAGATCGAGGTTAGCAGATTATGCAGCAGATGCACTTTAATTCAAATTCAAAAAAAGGATTTTTTCCTTACCTTACCGCCCAATTTTTATCAGCTTTAGCAGATAATGCATTGTTATTTGCAGCAATAGCTTTACTGGCTGAAATGAATGCGCCCACTTGGCACCAACCCCTTTTACTTCAATTTTTTGTTTTAGCCTACATAGCGCTTGCTCCTTTTGTTGGAGCATTTGCTGATTCAAAACCAAAAGGTCAAGTTATGTTCTTATCTAATGGAATAAAACTTTTTGGTTGCCTGGCAATGTTTTTTGGTATGGAGCCTTTATATGCTTATGCTATTGTTGGTGTTGGTGCTGCTACCTATTCCCCTGCAAAATACGGTATTTTGACAGAGTTATTGCCTAAAGAATATTTGGTTGCTGCTAATGGATGGGTAGAAGGTTTGACCGTAGCAGCAATTATTTTAGGTGCTATAGTCGGGGGATTGTTAGCAAAGTTTGACGTGAAAATGGCGATTTTAATCATTGCCGCCTTGTATCTTTTAGCAGCAATTTTTAATCGCTACATACCCACCCTTCCTGTGGATCATAAAATAAAATCAAAAAACCCATGGGCTTTATTTAAAGACTTTTACTTTTCTTTTACAAAACTCGCAAAAGACCAATTGGGTCAGCTCTCACTTGCAATAACAACGCTTTTTTGGGGTGCTGGAGCCACACTAAGATTGGTAATTATTGCGTGGGCCGCTTATGCCCTAAACTATGAGATTGATAAATCAACCCAGCTTTCTGCTGTTGTTGCCTTCGGTGTGGCAATCGGTGCAATCATTGCTGCACGTTATGTATCAATGAAAAGTTCAGTAAAGGTACTCCCCCTTGGAGTGATTATGGGTGCATTCGTCTGTTCAATGGTATTTGTTTCAAGTTGGCAGTTTGCTGCATTATTACTTCTATTTATTGGTATTTTTAGTGGCATGCTTATTGTGCCTCTTAATGCGCTACTCCAACATAGAGGACATATTCTAATTGGCTCTGGTCACTCAATTGCTGCTCAGAATTTTAGTGAAAACCTTGGTATTTTAATTCTTAGTGGCGCTTATACACTTATGGTTAAATATGGCCTTCCTATAAATGGGATTGTTTTTATATTCGGTTTATTTGTACTAATGACTATGGTAATTGCAAGTATTCATTACTCTCAAGATAATAAATAATTTTTCTTAATGCAACTTAACCCTTGTTTCTGTTCTCTGGCTAAATAACTTTCCAAGAAACCTAAATAGAGTGCTAGCAAATCCATGAAGCGCTACCAAATGCATTTGGTAAAGAGAAAGATACATTAGTTTTGCTATTAATCCTTCAATAAACATGCTTCCACCCAAAATTGAACCCATTAAATTTCCAACTGTAGAATATTGCCCTAGATTAACTAGTGATCCGTAATCTTTATAAATATAATTAGGAAGTTTGTCTTTGCCGCCGACTATTTTCTTTATTGTTTTATACAATAATGAGGCTTGTTGGTGAGCAGCTTGAGCTCTAGGTGGAACATTCTCTATCGACCCTGGTGTAACTGGGCATGCAGCACAATCACCAAATGCAAAAATATTGTCATCCAATGTGGTTTGTAATGTTGATCTTACTTTTAACTGATTGATATTATTTGTTTCTAATCCAGAAAGATTGCTTAAAAAATCTGGTGCCTTTATTCCAGCCGCCCAAACAACTAGACTGGATAAAATTTTTCTATCCTTATTTGTTTTAACCCCGTCAGCTGTTACTTCGACAACCCGCTCCCCTAAGAATAAATTTACTTTTAATTTTTTTAATTCGTTTGCAACAGCCTGACTTATTCTTGCAGGGAGCGCTGGTAAAAGCCTAGGGCTTGCCTCAATTAAGTTAATATTAATATCTCTATCTGGATCAATATTTTCTAATCCATAAGCTGCCATCTCCCGTGTAGCCTTATGAAGCTCAGCTGCAAGCTCTACTCCAGTAGCACCAGCTCCTACAATAACAACTTCTAATTGGCCTGGTAGAATTTTCGAAGATTGTGTTTGTGCCTTAACAATCGCATTATGTAAACGGCTATGAAAGCGTTCAGCTTGGTTTTGGTTATCAAGTGCAATAGAAAATTCAGCAGCCCCGCTGACAGAAAAATCATTTACAGTACTTCCAATAGACATAACTAAAGTATCGTACTTAAAACTTCTCCTTGATATAATTTCGTTGCCCTCATCATCATGATATGGCTCTAGGGAAACTTCTTTTTTCTTACGGTCTAATTTATCCATTCTACCCAAACGAAACTTAAAGCCATGCCAAAATCCTTGAGCCAAGTAATCAAGCTCATCCTTATCTGGGTTGATGCTCCCTGCTGCAATTTCGTGTAAAAGTGGCTTCCATATATGTGTTTTCTTTGCATCAATAAGTGTAATTTCTGCTTTTTTCTTTTTACCAAGCGTATTACCTAATTTAGTTGCCAGCTCCAAGCCTCCAGCGCCTCCACCGACAATTAAAATTTTATGTAATTGATTGCTTTCCATATTTTTACTCTTTTAAATTATGATTTTATTAATATTGATTTAATTTCAGACAAAAAAAACGACTAAGTTATTATAACTTAGTCGATTGTTTTTTTTATTTCAGAGTTGTAACCGTTACTTAACGTTTTCGTTGCCCGTTAAACCTTGACTACCATTTGTTCTAACCCATGCAATTGTTTTTAATAACTCATCAACCGTCATACCATCATCAGGGGCCATAACACCATATCCTTTACCACCCATCCCACCATTTGTTCCAAACCATATTGTTTCAAACATACCAAGGTTGGTAGCATCTTTTGGGTATTTAAATGTAGGTCCTACAAGACCAGGTCCCACTTGTCCTTTTGCTGTTGGTCCATGACATTGAGTACATGACCAATAGCCAAATCTTTTCTTACCTCTTTTTTCAGCTTTAGCATCACCAACATAAATATTTTTTCCTGTCTTAAGAAACTCTATCTCAGCCGGAGTCTTTGCATTGTCTTTTTTCTTAACATCACCAAAAGCTTTTGGATTTGTTATTTCAAAAGTTGTACCATCTGTTGTTTTTTTAAATACAATATCCGCTTGTGCAATACCTGCAAAACCTATTGCTGCTCCAACTAATGCAGAAGCGACTATTCTTTTAATTGACATAAACTACTCCTATCTATTATTTATAATTTAACTCCCATAACAAAATTCTATCAGCTCTTAGCTAATATGTATCACCTTTAATGAAAAAAAAGATTTAATTTTTATGCCTTTTATAGCCATCCAATCTATCAGCAAATATTGGTTTAGTATGAGGAATTCCATACTCATCCATAATGGCATATATTTTATCTAGGTTTCTCGTGATCGCTTCTTCAACCATTTGTCTTCGATCATCCTCCCTCCTCCTAACACCAGCCGATATATTCCAATAAGTTTTACCTTGAAGCCTTCTATTCCCTTTTGAATACTCAGGGATTGGAACTACCACTAAATCTGCATCTGATTGCTTGGCATAATACCCCCCTAAAGGTCCCCACATAATTGCAACATCAATTTTACCGCTGGCAACATCTTCAACAGGCTCTCCGGGTGATTTAGTTAAATCTCGTTGTATTCGGTATGGCCTTGCATTCACCATTAATCCATTGCTACTCAAGGCTTGTGTTACAGGGCTTTTATCAGCTAAACCGATCACTCCTTTTTTTAAATCAGGTGAGTCCCAACTTTTTATATCGTAACCACTATCTTTTCTGTAAATCCAAACGTGACCAGCTCGGTAGTAAGGCTTTGTTGTGTTTAGGGCATCATATGTCGTATTTGTCCCAATTACGACATCACAACGTTTTGCGTTTAAAGTATTCCTTAAAAAACCAAATCGGTCATGCCAAAATTGGTAACTTAGCTCCTTACCTAGATCTTTAGCAAGAACCTCAGCTATTTTGTTTTCAAATCCCTCACCCTTATCATTTGAGTAAGGGAGGTTGTTCTGGTCAGCACAAACTTTGAATTCACTCTCTTTAGGAACCCTCGTAGGCTGTCCTGGCTTGCCCATTTCTGCATTTACTGGAACTGTATCAGCTGCATTTACTGAGAAGCTTATTAATAGTGCTAATAGACTTCTTGAAAGATTTTTAAACATTTTTGTTAATCCCTTTAATTATTTTTTGCAATTATACCCTCAAAGAATACTTTATTCTCTAATGATAATCTCTAATTTCTGTTCATCTTTAACTTCTCTCGATTTAAAAAAAAACACCCTACCGGAGTAGGGTGTTTTTAAGACTAACTAACTAGTACTATGTTCTATAAAAAATTATAGAGCAAATACTGTTAATGCACCGCCACCAGGAGCAGCGTTGTATTTTGTTAGTTCTTTATAACCACCAGCAGCACCAAGTGCGTCTGTGTCATTTGTTAGACCAAGGTTCATAGCCACACCAGCCCAACCACCGATGCCTGATAGGACACCAACGTGTTGTTTACCTTTGTGTGAGTATGTGAATGCATTACCAATCACACCAGAACCAACTTGGAATTTCCAAAGTTCTTTACCGCTTTTCGCGTCAAGAGCTTTGAACCAACGATCTAAAGTACCGTAGAAAACTAAGTCTGAAGCAGTTGTTAAAGCACCACCCCAAGCTGAGAATTTCTCTTTGTTGTACCATACTTTTTTGTTAGTCATTGGGTCATAAGCAGCAAAACCGCCCATTACACCGTCAGGACCAGCAAACATAGTAAGTGTCGCACCAACCCAAGGCTGACCCGCAACATACTTAGACTCAACAGGTTCGTATGTCATACAAACGTGGTTCATTGGTGAGTATATTAAGCCAGTTTTAGGTGAGTATGCAGCAGGCTGTTGGTCTTTAGTACCAAGAGCAGCTGGACATGTACCTTTTGTGTTGTAATCTTGGTGAGTAGAGTGCGCAGCCAATTTATTTGGCACACCAGATTTCATATCCACATCAGTAGCCCAGTTAACGAATGGATGCACTTTTTCTGCAGCAACTAAAGTACCGTTACTTGCAACCCAAGTGTATGCAAAACCGTTTCTGTCATGATGCCATGCATATGTTTTTCCACCTTTGTCAAATAGGATAACTTCGTTAATACCGTCATAATCCCATTCATCATGTGGAGTCATTTGCATGCCCCAACGTGCCATACCTGTATCTAGGTCACGAGCAAAAACAGTCATAGACCATTTGTTGTCACCTGGACGTACGTCTGGGTTCCAAACTGATGGGTTACCTGTACCGTAGTACACTAAGTTTGTTTTTGCATCATAAGGCCACCAGCCCCAAGTAGAACCACCACCATGTTGCCAACCATCTTTAACTGCTTGTGGTTTCAACCATGTTTTAATACCTAGGTCTGTTTCACCACCTTTTAGTTGTGATGTAGGGATCTTTTTGAAAGAACCACCTTCAGTGTTACCACCGTTTACATCTTCGTAAACTGATAGAGCTGAGTAAAGTGGGTTTTCTTTGTTGAAGTCCGCACCGATTAATACTTCTGAATCAGGTCCAGTAGACATAGCTTTCCATGCTAGTGAACCGTCTTCGATGTTGTATGCTGCAATAAAGCAACGAACACCAAATTCAGCACCAGAACAACCAGTCAATACTTTATCTTTGATCACGTGAGGAGCGTTAGTATTAGTAGCGCCAACTTTAGGATCAGTATTTAAAGTAGACCAAACTTTAGCACCTGTTTTTGCGTTTAAAGCAACTAGGTTACCATCGTTTTGTTGTAGGAAGATTTTACCGTTACCGAAACCAAGACCACGGTTAACGTTATCGCAACATAGAACTGCTTGAACGCTAGGATCTTGTTTAGGGAAGTAAGACCATACAACTTTTTGGTTGTTGTTTAAGTCTAAAGCATAAATGTTATTTGGGAATGCTGTATGTACATATAGCATGTTACCAATAACAAGAGGAGAACCTTCATGACCACGGTTTACACCAGTAGAAAGTGTCCAAGCTGCTTTAAGGTTTTTAACATTACCTTTATTAACTTGAGTCAGCTTTGAATAGCCCTGGTTGTCATGCTGACCACGAGGGTGAGCCCAGTTTGCTGAGTTTTTCATAGCTTTTTCTTGGTCAGCAGCAGCTGAAGCAACAATAGGCATAGCCATTGCAGCAGCAGTTACAAAGCCAAGAGCTAATTTGATTTTATTTAATTTCATTATAAATCTCCATAGTTTTAACTAAGGGTTTAAAAAAGAAGTAAGTACTTCCCCTACCTTATCTCGTAGATTTAAAAAAATCTTTAAGTTAAAATAAGAAACTTACCTACCTTTAGTACTGGTATTACATTAGTACCTGGAAATGATTTTATACCCCTAAATTTCTATTTGCAACAATTTTGTTACAATCTCTTTACATTTATTGATTTATTTTACTTATCATAAAAACAGCCTTATCTGGCTCTAAAAGTTTGATAAACTTGAGGGGAGTAATTTATATCCATATTAGTGTTAATGTAATTTTAAATATATGAGTGGGAAGTCATAATGTCTAGCTTAAACAAAAGAGCGCTTTATCCAGAAATTAATCCTTATAAAGAATTTTTCTTAAAGGGAGATGATACACATGAGATCTTTGTAGAGGAATCTGGTAATCCTAATGGTCAGCCCATTCTTTTTTTACATGGAGGTCCGGGAGGAGGGACTGGGGCTAAACAAAGAAGATTCTTCGATCCAAATCATTATCGAATTATATTGTTTGATCAAAGAGGCTGTGGGAAAAGTAAGCCCTTAGGTGAGACATTGAAGAATACAACAAATGATCTCGTTAATGACATTGGGCTGATAAGAAAGAATTTAAATATTAATGAATGGATACTTTTTGGTGGTTCTTGGGGAAGTACACTCGCACTTGCTTATGCCATTAAGAACCCTCAGCGGGTTCAAGGATTAATTTTAAGAGGAGTTTTCTTAAGTAGAAAACATGAGCTAGAGTGGTTCTTAAGAGATGTTGATATCTTTTTTCCCGAGCTATATCATAATCTACTCAGTCATGGCTCGAATATAAACAAGCAGAATCTTTTAGAAAAATATACTGAATTAGTCTTTTCTCAGAATAAAGAAAGTGCGTATAAGGCAGCCATCGCCTGGAACCAGTTCGAGGGAAGTATTTTAAAATTATTTACGCCCAGTGAAAGCATAGAAAGTAATGAGGTAAACAATGAGTTTGAACTTGCTCGAGCAAAAGTCCAGCTCCACTATATAAATAACAACTGCTTTGTTGATGGTGAAGATATACTAAAAAAAACAAACACACTAAAAGATAAGCCTATTTCAATTATTCAAGGTCGTTATGATATGGTGTGCCCTCCAAAGACAGCTTACGAGCTTCATCAAGAAATACCTCACAGCAAACTCATCATCGTTCCCGATGCTGGTCATTCTGCATCAGAAGCTGGGACATTATCTGCGCTTTTAGATGCCACAAATGAATTTAAAGGAATTAAGTCTTAGTGTTTTTTGATTTGAATTATTAATTTTAATAAATATGATAGTGCAAAAAATTTTAGATTTATTAAAAGATAAAAGAGGGACAAAATACTTTACCTTTAAAGAAGTGCTTGATGGCTGTGTGAGGCATAACTTTATTGCCCTCAATGCTTCGATCTCATTCTTTACCTTATTTGCGTTGGTACCTTTAATATTATTAATTTTTTTTATATTAAGCCAGTGGCTCGCAAATTCAACTTTCGCTTTATCCCAACTTGAGCTTGTCACGTCAAGACTTTTACCTCAGATCAGCGATCAACTCCTGTCTGAGGTGATTAATATTTCAAATAAACAATTATCCTGGGGTCTGGTCTTATTTGGAATTTTATTCCTTGCCACAACACCGCTCACGCAAGCGCTCCGATTAAGCTTTATACAAATATTAGGATTAAGTAAAAACAATACGTATTTAAAAAATAAGCTTAAGGATATTTTTTCTGTTGTAGCCATCATGTTTTTTTTCTTTGCTTATATTTTTATAGACCTATACCTTCAGAAGACGACCTCATTAGTAAATGAATACCTCCCTATATTTCAATATCGCATCGTAACATTTTCACTGTCATTAATATTAATGACGCTAATCATGAGTATATTTTTTAAGTTTTTTATGGCGCCCAAAATAAAGAAAGCACACTTGATATTTGGTGGTTTACTAACAAGTATGCTCTGGTTTGTTCTAAATGATGCGTTTGGTTTTTTCATTGGCCTGAGCCAACCATTAGGATATTTCTATGGCAGCTTAAGGAACTTATTTATTTCATTAATATGGCTCTATCTTAATACTGGTGCAATTTTAATTGGTGCTGAATTAATTGCGGCACTCCATAAGCAAGAAATATTAATTTTAAAACAATTATTTCTTATTAAAAATATTCACAGACATCCAATTATTAATAAGCTCATGTTGATGTATGGGGGAAAATATAAAAAAAATAAAGTTATTTTTAATGAAGGGTCTCAGGACAATGATCTTTACTTTGTTATTGAGGGCGAGGTGGTTATTAAAAAGGATGGTAAGGTGATCTACGCCGTTAATCCAGGTGAGTATTTTGGTGAATATGCTTTGTTACATAAAACACCCCGAACTGTATCAGCTCATATCTGTTCTGATTGGGCTAGATTAATAAAAATAAATGACGCTAAGGTCAGGAAAATGTTAGAAGAAGACCCAAAGATTGCGCAAATATTTATGTTTAATATGGCAAGAAGATTACAAAAATTACTATGACGGCTTCATATCGAATGCGATACAAATTCTTTCTTCATCTGATTCAAAAGGAATTGTGCGATGAAAAACCGATGATGGGAAAAAAACTACATCCCCCTCTTTAGGTTTAATGACTTTTTTGGGAAACCCATCATTAATAATTGGATAATCATCCCCATGAGTGCTTAATTCAATTGCACCCTCATCTTGAGTTTTTGTTTTTTTAGGAACGGATAAATAAATTGCTCCACTTATCCATCCTTCCTCATGAATATGAGATGTTAAATGCCCCCCCGACTGCATCTTTACGTACCAAGAGCTACTGAATTCAATTTTTTTAGGAAATAACCTTATAAACTCACAGCCCTCATCTTTGTAAAGCTTGTAATATTCCTTAATGGCTTCTTTAAGTCCTAACTCAAGAGTTTTAAATGAATCCTCAGTCCTCTTAAACAAATTTCCAGCTGACTGTGTTCCATAAAATAAACGACTTTGTTTGCGATCATTAATATCTGCATTATTAATATCTTTTAATAATTGATGCCTGAGCGACTGATTGTCATCCAATAAACATGGAATTGACTGATGTGAGACAAAATTTAAAGGCTGAGGGCAAAACTTATATTTATCCTCCTCATTAAAATTTTGCGCATAATGCCCGGAGAGCGTCGCTAAAAATGGGGAATTATGTATTGATTGATCAATGAAAGACAACTCTTTTTTAAATAAATCAAATTCTTTTGTTTTATATAAACAGTAAAGTATTCTTTCCTGCCAGTCCTCAAACCGAGAGACTTTAAAGTATTTAATAGCCTCTTCAAAAGCACTATTGTCATACAAAAAAACGGCCAGCTGATAATTTGCTCTTGAGTGCTGTGAGTCAACTTCAACTGCCATTCTTAAAAATCGATTGGCCTCTGGAATATTTCCATTGTGCCAGAGTGCGTCCCCTAGGTCAGAATAGAACTCTGCTTCTCCAGAACCAAGCTCTATCGCCTTTCTATAATGATCTATCGAGAGAGATAGGTTCCCTTGGTTCCTCAAAACATTTGCAAGATTATAATGCCCTCTTCCATCCTCTCGAATACTTAAAGATTTTTCAAAAAATTCAATTGCTTCATCTAGGTCACCTTGAAGTTGTTTGATTGTTCCTATATTTGTAATAGCTTCAAAAAAACCGGGTTGAATTTGAATTGCCTTTTGATAGCGCTCAATTGCTTCATCGAATTTTCCTATACTTTGTAAGGCAATGCCTAAATTAAAATAAGCTTCAGGAAAATTATTATTTAGTAAAATAGATTTTTCATAAAATTGAATCGCATCTTCAACTTTATTTTCAGAAAAAAGTATAGCGCCCAAATTGAAATTCATTTCGGGTATATTTGGATTGATATTTAATGCGATTTTATAGGTCTTTGCTGCATCCTTAAGTAAGCCTTTTCTCTCGAAACTTACCCCCAATAAATTGAATAAAATAATTTCATCAGGATATTCTTTGATCAATGAATTAGTTTTCGTAATTACATCATCATCAAGCCCCCTTTGATGCAAGGCCATTAAGTTTTGTATTTCTATCTGTGAAATTTTTTTCATTTATGAAATTAAAAAATTAATCTTTTGAAATTTAAGTAAGCACTCGATTTAATTAGCTCTATTATAAAACAGCTCTTATTCCATCATAAACATTTTTAACTTATTCATAGAAACAATTTTTTATAAATTGAACAAAAATGAAATAATAAAACAAAATAAATAATAATCTTTGATTTACAACAAAAATAAATCGGAGAAATGTTAATATAATGAACTTTAATTATATAAGTCTAGAAAATAACATGGCCCCTCATACAACAATCGAACTTATCGGAGCCATACTATTTTTAATAGCAATAATTCATACCTTCTCAACCAAGTATCTTGAGCATTTAGCTCATGTTCATAAGCGCTTCTCTGGCATTCTTCATTTATTAGGTGAAATAGAAGTTGTTTTTGGGTTTTGGGCAATGGTCTTTATATTATTTATTTTTAGTTTAGAGGGGCACGACTCAGCAGTTAATTTTGTAGACACCCGAAATTTTACTGAGCCCATGTTTGTTTTTGTAATCATGGTAATCGCCGCGACTCGGCCCATACTTGAACTAGCAAAAGGAATAGTCTTCAGGGTCTCTAGTTTTGTACCATTAAAAACGGAAATTGTAATATATTTTTTATTATTGAGTCTTGTTCCATTATTAGGGTCATTTATTACCGAGCCTGCCGCCATGACTCTCGCCGCACTGCTCTTAAGTCAAAATTTTTTTTCCAACAAAGTTAGCACACATTTCAAATACGCGACCATGGGGGTTTTATTTGTAAATATATCGATCGGGGGAGCACTCACTCCTTATGCTGCTCCTCCCATATTGATGGTCAGCAACACTTGGAATTGGGATATTTGGTATATGCTATCAAACTTAGGTTGGCGATCAGCAACCGGCGTCCTGATTAATGCAATTATTATTAGTTTTTTGTTTAAAAAAGACTTAAGTAAAATAACCTTTAAGAAAAAGACTGGGTCTCAGATGCCTCTTTCAATTATTGCGGCCCACCTATTTTTTTTGGTTAATGTTGTATATTTTGCTCACCATCCAGCGATGTTCATGGGGCTCTTCCTATTTTTTATAGGATTTACTATAGCCTATGAACGTTATCAAAATCCATTAATTATCAAAGAAGCCTTGCTTGTCGCTTTTTTTCTTGCTGGATTGGTTGTTTTGGGTGGAATTCAAGGCTGGTGGATAACGCCCGTACTTTTATCGATGGATTCAAGTGCTGTATATTATGGCGCGACTGGATTAACAGCTTTGACAGACAATGCCGCGCTTACTTACCTAGGCTCATTGGTTGAAGGGCTTTCAGATGAATTTAAACTTGCCTTGGTGAGTGGTGCTATTACGGGTGGAGGATTGACAGTTATTGCAAATGCACCAAACCCGGCAGGTGTTTCAATCTTAAGGAAACACTTCTCTGAAAAACATATCAGTCCGCTGAGCTTATTGCTTTACGCTATTCCTCCAACAATTATCGCAATCATTGCGTTTAGATTTTTATAGGCTTATGACTGAATTCATCTACCATTATAAAAAACTTACTAACAAAAGGAAAAAGCTTCGCCTCTCAATAATTGATGTTGCAAAAGCTTTAACCTTAAGCACAACACAAATTAAATCATTAGAAAATAATTTGGATACCGGTTTTGCATCATCTAAATATAAATTAATTCTATTAAAGCGTTACGCAAAATTGTTAGGCATCAAACCTGAAAACCTTTTTGAAGTAAAAGAGGAGACAGAACAAACAGAAGAAAATGAAACCTTAACTCTAAAGTCTTCTTCAAACATTAAAATAAGTTATTTAATTCTTGGCATTTTTTTTCTGGTTTTTATTTTTTATTTATATTATTCAGATAAAACCGTAGATGAGAAAATAGACTCTTTTTTAAATCAATCATCTAACCTGTCAGACATCATTACTCCTGAACAAGATCAAATTGAGTTAACTGATAACCCTTCTAAAGAAATAGAAAGCCCAGATCAGCTCCCAGATAATACTGTTAAAAATAGTGAAGGTAACTTGGAGGTGGAAGGAATAATTGAAGATAATTCAATAGTTACTTCAGATATAACACCAACCCAAACAACCCAAAGCGGAGAAGAGAGGATTGCTAAGGAAGAAACAGTCAATTTAAATAATGATTTCTTATGCACTGTACAGACCTCTCAAACAACCCCATTTACAACTAAATATCCAGAAAAATCTTCATACTATTTTTATTTTATTTCGCATGGCTCACAGAAAATATGTGTTGCTGACTCTTTGGGGACTTTAAAAGAATATGATCTTAACAAGGGGGCTAAATTTAGCCACCATGGCTCGCCCCCTTTTAAAATCCAATTCAACCCAAATATTAGCGAAGTTTATTTTGAAGGATGGAAAGTTAATTTTCAAGAAGATGATTATTTCGTTCAACTCAACCCAACAATAAACCCTTAAGTTAAATAACTTATTGAGCAACCAATAATGCATCCCAAGCGGTGGTAAATGAACGACTTTTATTTGACTGCTTCATCTGCCATGCTGGATTTAAAGGCTCCACCCCTAGGCGAATACTTTTTTTATTAAATTTATTATTAATTTTATCTACCACCTCCATAGAGCTACTATTAAAGTCCTTCCAAAGACTCTTTTGTTGTATTGATTCACTAATAAGCCCAGACAATAAAACGCCACACTTTGCATATCTAATGTTTGATTTAAAGATTGCCCTAAGGCCCTGTAAAGCGACAGGTAGTATTAAATTATGATGGTTTGTTGGAAATGCTAAAGGAATTCTAATAGAATTTGCGTAGTAATTATCCTTATGGGGGCTGCTTCTAATAAACAGAACGATACTAGTGGCAAGCATTTCTTGCTGTCTTACCTTATATGTAGCGCTAGCTAAAAAAGTACTCATCGCTTCAGAAAGCATATTTAGAGTCTTAACCGGACTACCAAAACTTCTTGACGAAAGAATTTCATTTTTTTTTGAGGCCTCTGTCATAATTGGAAAGCAAATAGATTGATTTAACTCCACCACCGTACGCTCTATAGCCACATTAAAGTAAAAATTAATCTTGGCTGGGTGAGTTAACTTTAAATCAAGCACTGAATTAATATTCATCTTTTTCAATTTAGTAGATGTTTTAGGGCCTACCCCCCATACCTCACTTACCTCAGTAAGTGACATTATTCGGTTTACTTCATTTTCTTTCGCCCCGCTGAGATCACAAACCCCTTGCCAACTATCTTGGGTCTTTGCGCAGTGATTAGCAAATTTAGCTAATGTCTTCGTGGGGGCTATGCCAACACATACTGGCATACCCAACCATTGTAATAATTTTTTCCTTATCAACCTACCAACTGTATTAAGATTTTTTTGGCCACTTAAATCTAAGAAACATTCATCAATGGAATAGATTTCCTGAAGATCAGAAAAGTTTGAAAGCACTCGCATAGTACGAGAGCTCATATCAGCATAAAGGGGGTAATTTGATGAGAGGATGTTTACTTTTTTTTCATTTAAAAACTTTTTAACTTGAAATAAAGGCACACCCATTTTAATGCCCAGTTTTTTAGCTTCATTGCTCCGAGAAATAACACAGCCATCATTATTACTTAATACAACTACAGGCTGACCTATAAGGCGAGGATTAAATAAGCGCTCACAACTAACATAGAAGTTATTGATATCAATTAGCGCTATCATTTATTTAAATTTTCTAACAGCTCCCGTTACCACCCCCCATAATTCAAACTGTGTATTATCATCAATCTCAATAGGCTTGTATTTTTCATTCGCAGGTAACAAACGTGGTTTTAATTTATGTTTAGAGAGCGTTTTAATCGTAAAATTACCATCTACTGAAGCCAACACTATATCTCCTATTTTGGCTTGTATAGATCGATCAATGATCACAATATCTCCATCATTGATGCTCGCATCAATCATAGAGTCCCCTTTAATTTTCACAAAAAAAGTGGCATCACTTTTTTTAATTAAATATTCATTTAAATCTAAACGCTTTTCAACATGATCATCAGCAGGCGATGGGAAGCCAGCAGGGACTTTATGTTCAAATAAAACAAGGGGGTTATAAGTAATCTCATCGCGGGCCAGACTAATGTTATCAATATTGTTCAATCTAGATAAGTTGAGATATTTTTTAATATTACTTACAGAGCTACGTGGGACTCTCATTACCTTAGTCTCCTCCCCATACAAACCACTCCCAGGCCTTCTTCCAGCTCCTAGTCTAACGCCTCCTCGATTATTTTTAATGGGTTTCATTTGAATATTGTAACATTAATCAAATATATTAGTCCCTAAAATTATTTCATTGTTTTTATTGACAAGAAAGTTTAAAGAGGGCAAAGTGTTTTTAACCTTTGCCTGTACAGCAGTAAGCGTAGGGGTGTTAGAGAACAGTGGCAAAAAATAATTTATTAAACAAACGGAGGCTTTATGAATAAAGGTGAATTAATCAACGCAGTGGCAGCAGCAACAGACGACACAAAAGCAGGCGCTGGACGTGCCGTTGATGCAGTAATCGAATCAATCACTGGGGCGCTAAAAAAAGGTGACACTGTTACCCTAATTGGCTTTGGTACTTTTAAAACAGCTAAAAGAGCGGCCAGAACTGGACGTAACCCTCAAACTGGAGCAGAGTTACAAATTCCAGCAAGAACCGTGCCTTCTTTTAAAGCGGGTGCAGCACTAAAAGACGCAGTAAACTAAGAATTTCGAGAAATAAAAAATGCCCTTTTGAGGGCATTTTTTTTACATGCCGCAATTCCGACACTTTCCTAAAACCTTATCAAACCCTTTGGTCTTATCTAGACCAATGACATCTTTAAAGTTTGCGTCTTCAACATTCGCCCCCGTTAGATCGGCCCCCGTTAGATCGGCCCCCGT
>Ga0233445_1000507_pt1 | contig 43172 bp, 42 predicted proteins | sample SI_124_October20_5_FD_182779 | JGI IMG/M metagenome (GOLD analysis project Ga0233445, IMG submission 182779) | Seawater microbial communities from Saanich Inlet, British Columbia, Canada - SI_124_October2016_100_MG | ecosystem: Environmental > Aquatic > Marine > Inlet | place: Canada: British...
TAGTAGTGTAGGGCATCATCCGATCTAGGCAAGAGAGGTGTGCAGGGCCGTTTGAAGAGTCTGCTTTGACTGTTTGTGGTGGTGAGCTTGTAAGGTAGAATTAGGCGATGGAAAATAGCCCGCAGATCATCCTCGCCTCAGCCTCTCCTCGCAGAGCCGAACTGCTTTCGCAGATTGGTGTACGCTACCGTGTTGAGGTCGCCGATATTGAAGAGGTGGTGGGGGATGAGAACCCTCAGCAGGCGGTGGTTCGATTGGCTACAGAGAAGGCGCAGCATATCCGAGGGCAACAAGAGAAAACAGCCTTGCCTATTTTGGGGGCAGATACCATTGTGGTGCATCGGGGAGCGGTACTGCAGAAACCGACCTGCAGAGCCGACGGGCTGGAGATGCTCTCGCGCCTGAGTGGAGAGACTCATCAGGTGATGAGTGCGGTTACCGTAGTGAGTGAGCGGGGCGTACAACAGAGACTCAACTGCAGTGAGATCACCTTTCGTACCATTACAGAGATGGAGCGAGAGGCCTACTGGGCACACGGTGAGTCGAGTGATAAAGCGGGTGGTTATGCAGTGCAGGGGATGGCGGCAATCTTTATTGCCAATCTAAAAGGAAGTTACTCGGGGGTGATGGGATTGCCTCTGTTTGAGACGGCGCAGCTGTTGCGCGAAACAGGAGTGAAGCTATTGTGAGCACGGAAATTCTAATCAACGTAACCCCGCGTGAGACCCGTTCTGCGCTGTTGGAGAATGGTGTACTGCAAGAGATCTACATCGAGCGCCGTAACCACCTCGGTATGGTGGGTAATATCTACAAGGGTAAAGTGAGCCGTGTACTGCCGGGGATGCAGGCCGCGTTTGTGGATATTGGTCTGGAACGTGCCGCCTTTCTGCACGCTTCCGATATCGTCCCGCAGGAGGTACGAGAGGAGATCGAGTGTGATCAAGAGACCCCATTGATTACTGAGTTGGTCTCCGATGGGCAAGAGCTGTTGGTACAGGTGGTGAAAGATCCACTGGGGACCAAAGGGGCACGGCTAACCATGCAGGTCTCTATCCCCTCTCGCTATCTGGTGTTTATGCCGCAGGTGCAGTGTATGGGGGTTTCACAACGTATCGAAGAGGAGGAGGAGCGTGAGCGCCTGCGCGGAGTGATCCAGCAGGCCACCGCTGCAGGGGGGTACGGTGGTTTTATTGTGCGTACCGCTGGGGAGTGGATACCGGATGAGGATCTGCTGCATGAGGCTAAGCTACTCTACAAAATCTGGGAGTCGATTCGTGAAGAGGGGAAAAAACAGAAAGCGCGTACACTGGTGCACCGTGACCTGCCACTGGAGCAGCGCATTATCCGTGACCAGCTCAAGGATAGCGTAGAGCGGGTACGTATTGACTCTCGACGTACTTGGGAGGAGTGCCGTGACTTTACTGCTCGCTTCAATCCAGAGCTCGCCTCGCGGGTAGAGTACTACCCCGGAGAGTGTCCTATCTTTGATCTCCATTCGGTTGAGGATGAGATTCAGAAGGCGTTGCAGCGTAAGGTGCCGCTCAAATCGGGCGGCTATCTGATCATCGATCAGACTGAGGCGATGACCACCATCGATGTCAATACGGGCTCGTTTGTCGGTCATCACAATTTGGAAGAGACTATCTTCAAGACCAACCTGGAGGCAACGCAGGCGATTGCACGTCAACTGCGGCTGCGTAATCTGGGGGGGATAATTATTCTCGATCTGATCGATATGGAGGATGAGCAGCACCGCCAACAGGTGATGCGCTCCCTGCAAAAGTTTCTGGATCTGGACCATGCTCGCACCCACATCAGCACAGTCTCGGCGTTGGGGTTGATTGAGATGACCCGTAAACGCACCCGAGAGAGCCTAGAGCATGTGTTGTGTGAGACCTGCCCCACCTGTGAAGGGCGAGGTTTTCTCAAAACTGCAGAGACGGTCTGTTATGAGATCTTCCGCGAGATTATTCGAGAGTCGCGACAGTATGAGGACTCACGGGAATTTCTGGTATTGGCTGCACAGGATATTACCGATCTGTTGCTGGATGAAGAGTCCACCAGTCTGGCCGAGCTGGAGGAGTTTATCGGTAAACCAGTGCGCTTGCAGGTAGAGACCTTCTACACCACTGAGCAGTTCGATGTGGTCCCTGTATAGCCGAAAATTCCTAAGCAGCCTCTGGAGTAGTCTTTGGGGTACCTTCTGGATACTGCTCTCCACCACGCTGGTCAGTGTGGCGGTGGGGGTTGTATTGCTGCGTCTGGCACTACCGGGGGTTGAGCACTTTAAGCCGGATCTAGAGCAGTGGGTCAGTGAAGAGGTCGGTGGAACGGTTGAGATTGGCGACATCTATGTTTCGATGGAGGGGCGCTTTCTACAGTTACATGCTGATCAAGTACTGGTGCGTGAGCCAGAAAGTGGTCAACCACTGCTCTCTTTCGCGCGTGGGGCGCTACAGTTTGACCTGCTTCGCTCTCTGCGAAGAGGGGAGCCGGTAACCACCCTCTTTACCTTAACCCGCCCTAAGGTGGTGATTACTCGCAGTGCCGAGGGGCACTTTTTGGTGGGTGGAGTGGGGGCAGGAGAGCTAGAGGAGAAAGAGGATAGGTACCCGCCTCTGCTGCTCGGTTGGTTACTGAAGCAGCCGCGCTTGAAAATTGAGGATGCAGAGCTACTGTTGCATGAACAGCAGTTGGCTGCGTTGCAGTGGCATCTGACCGATGTAAATCTGGATCTGCTCAACTCAGGCTATCGTCATCAAGCCAATGCTCGGCTGTTATTGGATGGGCAGCAACCGTTGGAGATGGAATTAGAGTGGTTTGGTGACCTGTTGAACCCTCAGGGGTGGGATGCACAGATGCACCTCAAGGGGGAGGGGATGCAGCTCACCTCCTTGATTGGAGGGGCGAATAATCCACTGACTCCGCTGGCTCAGGGGGAGGCTAATCTGGATGTGTGGGGAGAGTGGCTCTCCGGTCGACTGGAGAAGGGGCGTGGATTGGTGCGTCGTAGTGAACAATATCTGGATCTGCCGGGGCTGGCCGCTGGGGAGTTCTTCTGGAAAAAACAGGGTCCACAAGCTTGGAAGCTGCAGCTGGAGCAGCTGGTCTGGGGGGGAGAGCAGGCCAGCGAACAGGATAGCCACCCCAGCTCTGCTGTGGTGGTACGTAAACAGAGTGCCCAAGGAAAAGATCTATTGTTGGGGGCTGTGGACCATATCCGTCTGGTCTCTTCTCCCGAACTCTCTGGGCTCTATGCCACCATTGCACACGGTGAGGGTGGGGTACTGGTATCCGGTGATCTCCACCATCTGCAGTTCCGCTCTTTCCCCAATGATGCAGGTCTGTTTAATGAGGTTGAGGCGAAGATGGAGCTGCGTCAGCTTTCTGCTCAGGGGACCAACCAGCTCTCCCGCTATGGGCTGTCTGGGGTCAATGGTGTGCTGCATCTGAATGAGCAGCAGGGCTATTTTCTACCCGCCTCAGGCCCGTTGTTGCTGGGGACAGGGGAGATCTACCCCGCACCGATAGAGCTGGGGCTGCAGAAAGGGGTGATCCACTGGAGTAAACGCCCCAACGGCCTGCTGGTGACCCTGGAGCGTGCCGAGGGGGAGGTTGGAGGGTTGGAAATCTCTGGTGGGGTACAGCTCTTCTCTCCGGCTGCGGGGGGCGCTCCACTGCTGAGTATGGCGCTGGGGCTGGAGGCGCAGCGGGTGACCGATGTCGTCAAGCTACTACCGGAGTCACAGCTGGGGCCGGAGTTGATGCAGTGGCTACAGCAGGCACTGCTTTCGGGATCATTAAAGCAGGGTACGGTTTCCATGAAGGGGCCGCTTGACCAGCGTTTCCCCTATCAGCAGGGAGAGGGGGTGTTTGACATCAACCTGCAATTGGAGGATCTCTATCTGCAATATGATCCGGAGTGGCCCACCATTACCCACAGTCAGGCGCAGGTCAACTTCAATAGCGACAAGCTCCATATTGTGCTGAAGAGAGGAAAGCTGGATGGACAGGCCTTTGAGTTGGTTGAGGCGAATGGCTTTACCTTAGGTGAACAGCCTCTGATGATTCATGGTGTGTTGGGGAGTGATAGCCATAAACTGTTGCGCACACTGGAACGCACCCCACTCAAGTCAGTGGCAACAGAGATCAATTCAGCGCTTGATCTACAAGGGTATGCACTGCTGGATCTCAATCTGGAGATCCCTCTGGGTGAGGGGGAGGAGAAGGTCAGAGGGCAGGTGGGGCTATATGACAACCAGATGACGGTGCGTGATATCGACCTTACCCTTAGCCAGCTGCGTGGCAACATCGACTTTACTGAAGAGGGGGTGACGATTGAGGCGATGCAGGGTGAGGCGTTGGGTGGCCTGATTCATCTCACCGCATTCAGTGCAGAGCGGGAGCAGCGGCAGCAGGTGATTGTAAATATGGAGGGGGTGTTTGAAGAGGCGTCGATGAAGTCCTGGTTGGGTCTCTCAGCACATCAACGTAAGCTGTTTAGTGCCGATACGCCTGTTGCGTGGAATGGGCGGCTCACCGTAGATGAGGATGATCTGCAGCTGCACCTTCACTCCCGCCTGAAAGGAGTTGCTCTGGAAACCCCAGCCCCCTTGAATAAACGCTTTGATCAAGAGTGGCCCACAACGCTAACGCTAGGGATGAATCGAGAGGGGGTTAATCAACTACAGATCTCGACCCCTGATCGCCTGTTTGCAGAGTTGAAGAAGGTACAGTGGGGGGATGATCAAACTCAGGCATGGCGTGGGCAGGTCCGTTTTGGTGCAGTAGAGCAAGAGGTTGCAGCAGAGACGTTGCGCCGTGGTGTGACTCTGCAGGGGGTATTTGAGCAGATCAATCTGGATGCTTGGTATGGGCTATGGAAAGAGCAGTTGGGGCAAGAGAAGGGGGCGATAGCATCCACCCTCAAGGTGGATCAGATTCTACTGTTGGCGAATGAAGCGGAGCTGTTTGAGCAGCAGTTGAAGAATCTCTCGTTGGTGATGCAGTCGGATGAGTCGGGTCAGTGGGGGATTGGTGTCAGCAGTGATCAGGTGGAGGGGAAGATTTTGGTCCCCTCTAGTGTTGAAGAGACGCTGGTGGTAAATCTCAACTATCTGCAGTTGGGAGATGAAGGGGAGGCCCGTGACTCATCAGAGATGGTTGTGGATCAGGGGCCAGAAGTTGACCCCAGTCAGTTCCCTGCAATGCGGGTTAGCAGCGAGAAGACGGTGATTAATGGTATCGATTTTGGTGTGCTGTCATTGCAGACCCACCCCACCCAGAGAGGGCTGTTTGTGGATGAGGCCTCGCTGAACTCTGATGCGATGCGAGCCTCCCTGCAAGGGAGTTGGCTACAGCGCAGTGGTCAGCCACTCTCCAGCTTTAACATCCATGTGACGGGCGATCAACTGGGGCCAATTCTTGGGCAGTTTGGTTATAGTGGGGCGATTGATCGTGGCAAAAGTGTGATCCAGTTGAAGGCTGAATGGCCCGACACCCCGCTCGACTTCTCTCTCTCAAAGTTAGAGGGGGCACTGGAAATTTCAGTAGAGAAGGGGCAGCTGCAGGATGTGGATCAGGGGGTGGGGCGTGTTTTTGGTCTGTTGGGTATCCACACCCTAGTGCGCCGTCTGACCCTCGATTTTTCCGATATCACCGACAAGGGGTTCGCCTTTGATACCATAGGCGGTACATTTGAACTGAAGCAGGGCCATGCACATACCCGTAACCTCGTCATTGATGGCCCTTCGGCCACCATTAAGGTGGAGGGGCGTACCGGAATTGTAGATCAAGATTATGATCAAGAGGTCTCAGTGAGCCCCAAAATCTCTGAGACCCTGCCCGCAACGGGGGCGCTGGTTGGTGGACCTGCTGGGGCTGCAGTAGGTGCTGCGCTGCTGCTTTACCAAAAGCTGTTTCAAGAGGAGGGGCTGGCAACCACCCGTTACCGTCTGCAGGGGAGCTGGGAAGAGCCTCGGCTGGAAGAGATAAAAGCACGTGCGCCCGTAAGCGAGCCTACGTTAGATTAGTTACTGAACTGGAGTTGTGAATTAATGGAAGTATTTGAACAGGTTGTCCAAACCCTGCTGGAGCCGGGTGAGATCTCACAAGATGTAATGGGCAACACCCTGCACCACATCATGGAGCGGGGGATGGATTTTGCAGACCTCTATTTTCAGCAGAGTCACCACGAGTTTTGGTCTCTGGAGGATGGGGTGGTGCGCGATGCCAGCTATGACATTGATACCGGTGTGGGGGTACGTGCGATTCAGGGGGAGAAGACCGGTTTTGCCTACTCTGATGAGATCAGCGCCAGCGCACTGATGCAGGCTGCAGACTCTGCACGCATCATCTCCAGAGGGGGAAAGAGCGGAAAAATCAAGGTGCCTGTGCGCACCCCCATTCCACATGAACTCTATGCCAGTGCCAACCCACTGGCCTCCATCAATGCAGAAGAGAAGGTGGCACTGTTACAGCAGCTTGATCAATGGGCGCGCGCAGCTGATCCACGGGTGGTGCAGGTGATGGCGAGCTTGTCTGCGGCCTATGATCTGGTATTGGTAGCGGCCAGTGATGGTACCTTTGCAGCGGATATACGCCCTCTGGTACGGATGAATGTTTCAGTGATTGTGGAGCAGAATGGACGTAGAGAGAATGGCTCTTCCGGTTTTGGTGGCCGTTCTGACTTTGGGTTGTTGCTGGATGGGGATCGTGCCGAAGAGAATGCCAAAGAGGCGGTGCGTCAGGCGCTGGTCAACCTAGAGGCTGAGGATGCCCCAGCGGGTGCAATGGAGATGGTGCTGGGCAGTGGTTGGCCCGGTGTACTGCTGCATGAGGCGGTGGGCCACGGATTGGAGGGGGACTTCAACCGTAAAGGGACCTCGGCCTTCTCCGGCCGTATGGGGGAGCAGGTGGCGAGCCCGCTCTGTACCGTAGTGGATAACGGTGCGTTGGCAGGGCGGCGCGGCTCTCTCAATATTGATGATGAGGGGACAGCTACCGGCAATACGGTATTGATTGAACGTGGCACCCTCAAGGGGTATATGCAGGACAAGACCAATGGACGTTTGATGGGCGAGTCTTCCACGGGTAATGGGCGACGCGAATCCTATGCGCATCTACCGATGCCACGCATGACCAACACCTACATGCTGCCAGGGGAGCACACCAAAGAGGAGATGATCGCCTCAATGGATCGCGGTATCTATGCCGTTAACTTTGGTGGTGGTCAGGTCGATATCACCTCGGGTAAGTTCGTCTTCTCAGCCAATGAGGCCTATCTGGTCGAGAAGGGGCAGATCAAACAGCCGCTGCGTGGGGTCACCCTGATTGGCAATGGTCCAGAGGTGATGTCGAATATCACTATGGTCGGTAACGATCTAGAACTGGACCCCGGTATCGGTGTCTGTGGTAAGGATGGACAGAGTGTTCCAGTCGGGGTGGGACAGCCCACCCTTAAGGTGAGTGAATTGACGGTAGGAGGGACTGAGGTATGAGTCAACCAGAGCAACAGCGGTTAGAGGTTCTCACTCAACAGATTCTGGATGAGGCAAAGGCGCAGGGAGCTACGGCTGCCGAGGCAGGGAGTCATGTTGAAGAGGGGTACTCCACCTCAGTACGGATGGGAGAGCTCGAGACCATCGAGCGTCATAAAGACTGTGGGATGGGTGTCACCGTCTACTTTGGTCAGCGTAAGGGGACCTCTAGCACCAGTGACTTCTCGGATGCAGCAGTCAAGGCCGCCGTCAGAGCCGCTTGTGATATCGCCCGTTACACCGAAGAGGACCCCTATGCAGGTCTGGCAGATCCAGAGCAGATGGCAACCGAATTCCCAGACCTAGAGCTGGATCAACCTTGGTCCGTAGATGTGGAGCAGAGTGTCGATCTGGCACTGGCCTGTGAACAGGCCGCACTGGAGTCCGATAGCCGTATCATCAACTCAGATGGTGGCTCTGTCAGCAGCCACCGCTCCCTGCGGGTCTATGGCAACAGTAACGGCTTTCTTGCTGGGTATGGGAGCAGTCGACACGGTCTCAGCTGCTCAGTAGTAGCACAGCAGCCGGGCCACTCAGAGATGGAGCGAGACTACTGGTATAGCTCATCACGTGATCCAGAACAGCTGGAAGCCGCCAGTGAGGTGGGTAAACGAGCAGCTGAGCGTACCCTTGCACGTCTCGGTGGACGTAAGGGGAAGACCTCGCAGATGCCTGTACTGTTTGATGCCACCATCTCTAGTGGGCTGATAGGCCACCTGATGGCGGCGATTCGTGGTGGTAGCCTCTATCGCAAGGCCTCGTTCTTGCAGGATCAGCTGGGTGAGCTACTGTTCCCAGAGTGGGTCACCATTCATGAACAGCCGCACCTCAAGCGTGCCAGCGCCAGCGCCCCCTTTGATAGTGATGGCGTCGCTACCCGCAGTCAGAACTTTGTCACCGATGGGGTGCTCAACAGCTATGTGCTCGATACCTACTCCGCTCGTCGCCTGGATATGGAGACCACCGGTAATGGGGGGGGAGTGCGTAACCTGCGCATGAGTCATGGTGAACAGAGTCAAGCCGATCTGTTGCGTGAGATGGGAGATGGCTTGTTAGTGACCGAACTGATGGGGCAAGGGATCAACATGGTGACGGGTGACTATTCGCGTGGTGCCTCCGGCTTCTGGATTGAGGGGGGCGAAATCGCCTATCCGGTGGAAGAGATCACCATTGCCAGCAATCTGAAGGAGATGTTTAAGCAGATTGTAGCGGTAGGCAGTGACACCGATCTACGGGGCAATGTGCAGACCGGATCTATCCTGATTGAGCGGATGAGTATTGCTGGGGAGTAAAGAGAGGGGAGGTAAGCGCCCCGTGAACAGTGCTCTTACTGTTTACGGGCGACCATCTTTTCCGTTCGCTTTGCCCAGAAGTCCCGTTGCTTTTGCATGTTCATACCCGCAATCTGGGTAGATATCAATAATTTCATAAGTCCCAAATCTCCATATAGACCGACCTCACAGCGCCCAGCAACTCAAAGTGGCTGTTATTTGACCGCAGCAAGAGAACTTATCTGAGGTGTTACTCTGGATTTCTGTTCAATCGCATAGTAATTGTCGGTATTTCTCTGCTTGCCCAGATTTTGGACGCACCTCTCCTGCAAGATCGATTTATGGGCAGTCTGTTTTCTCTATATTGGCGGCGGATCAATGCTCCTCAATGCAATCAGTACCTGCTGTAGCAGGAGTTGGTGTTTCTGTTTTGCCTTCACGTAGAGTTGTCGTGAAGTTTTGACAATCTTTGCTGCGATTGCGTAGAGCCTCCAGCGGATGGTTGTAACCCGATGGTGAGCCAGCTCCTCCGGTAGTAACTGGCGCATTAGGGCGAATAGGTTGTAGGAGAGTGCACATATTTGTAGATATATTGCATTGGCCTGAAAGTCACTGCACGGCAGTGTATCCCCGCCAAAGTCTAGCTTTAACTCTTTGATCCGGTTCTCGCTATCCTCTCCCCGCTGGTTGTACCAGTGGACAAGCTCGCTATCACTCATCTCTTCTCGGTTAGTGGCAATGGCTCGGTAGATATAGCGGTCATCACTGATCTGTTCTGCACTCTCTTCTTGTTCGAGATCCAGTGCCATTTGTCCTTTGATCTGTTTTCTCTGGATAATGAGCGTGAACGGCTTCTCATAGCCTCCAATCCAGTGGACCATCCGACAGGTTTGCTGGTTTCTGATCTCTTCTCCCTGACGGTTGGGGAGTGGTTTCCACTCGCTCTCTTCAAAAGCATCAATCTGTTCTTTGATGGCGCGGCTCATTTTGGCCCGAATGGCATACTCGATATCCTGTTGATCGCAGTATTGAATGATCTTGATCTGATAGCCTGCTGAGTCAATCCGTAACCTCTTGAGACTGACACCTTCGGGCAGCCCTTTCTCACATTGCTGGATAAATTCCAGATTCTCCTTTGCCGGAGCGGCGTTCCCTTCTCTGAAATCACAACCTACAATCTGACTTACCTCTGCAATGTGCCCCACCATAGGCATGTAGCCCCGGTTCTTTTTGTAGGTCCATTGGGCCTCAGATTTATTGGCAACAATCTCACTTGCATCAATATCTAGGGTGACCTCTCTTTTGTGGTGTAGGGCCGTTTGAAGAATACGCTGGTTAACTCGGTTCCATGCTTTGAAGGCTGTTGGCTCTTTACCCATACGACGCAACCACTCCCCCAGTGCACTCGCTTTTGGAAGTCGTTTCAGACCCAGCACGGACATTAGTGCCTCCTCTTCGTGGAGATTACGCACATCATCTAAGTGAAAGCTCCCCTCATGCTGCATCAGAATCAGTGTTTCGATGAACACCGATGGTTTGAAACCACGATTACTCCCCGGTAGCGGGAACTGCTGGTCGATATGCTCTCCAAGCTCCATCGATTGCATTAGCTGGGCTATCGTCAGCAATCCCGCACGGGAGGTCAATTGGTCATTTGTGGTGGTGAGTTTGTAGGGTAGTATCTTCATCAGAAAACCTTGGTTTCACCTGTTGGGTGATAGGGTGTTTAGTCGCAACCTATTTTACAACCAAGGTTTTCTCCTTTTTACGGTTTTCTATCTGGGGATTGGGGTAAGTTCTTTCAGTTGAAGCTCCCTCCCCAAAGCAGGGGGAGGGAGCAGAGACATGAAAGGACTTATGAAACTATTCATACTAACAGCCCATCCAGCTCCTCATAGCGAGAAAACAGCCGGTCCATACTCACTAACTGTGACCTATGCTCGATTGCTGTTGCAATAATTGCTCGGTCCATTGGGTCCCCGTGATGCTGTGGCAACAGCGCTGCACGAACTGCAATTGCTTTGTCTGTTGGTAATACCTCAATACCAGAATCTTCAGTTGCCAGAGTAATCCACTCCATGAGGGGCAGGCTTACCTCAATGCGTCCACTACGGATCAGCCATAGCGATTCATAGAGTGATGCGGATGAGATTGCCAATGCCCCGGAAAATTGCTCAATCTGCTGGCGCAGGGCGACGGGTAGTTGTGGATTTTGTTGTAACCACCAGACCCAGATATGGGTATCCAACAGAAGATAATGAGAACTCACTTAAACGCCTCTGGGTCTCCGGCCAATTGGTCTGCACTGCGTTCAACCATTCCATTTAGTTCATTTTCAGAGAAGGGAGAAGAGGTGATGTCTCCGGTAATAGTCATAGCCTCTTTCAACGCTTCAGCTGGAGTGTGGTTTCTTGCGCTCCTCTTATGCTGATCTTGAATCAGAAAAATGGCCTCAATGGTTGCGTTGGGGGCCAGAACAGGGTGTTCAATCAGGCTACCTTGGTCGTCGGTGTGTAGTACTACTCTTTCTGCGTGCATGTCAGGTACCTATTAAATTAATCTCTAAATAATTTTATTCACCTGAATTTCAAGTGATTAAGTGCATAACCCAGTAAATATATCCATTATATGGATAGTGTATTCATTTCTGAATATAGGTCAATCTCAAGAGATGCTTGAAGCGGTAACCCTGTTCGACTTCAAGGTACCTCTAAAAATAGTAATTTTTCTGTGAGTGTATAGATTCAGGTCGTCGCAAGATAGCGGGTCACCAGTTTATCCAGCAAATTGGCAAAGGCCTGTCGGTCATTCTGATTGAGTGCAGCAGGCCCTCCGGTATCCACACCACTGGAGCGCAAGGTGTCCATAAAGTCCCGCATACTCAGTCGCGCCTTGATATTGCTCTTGGTGTAGTGCTCGCCGCGTGGGCTGATCGCTTGACCGCCCTTCTCGATGGCATCAGCAGCCAAGGGGATGTCGGCAGTCACCACCAGATCACCTGCTGCCATTCGTTTTACAATCTCATTATCGGCGACATCAAATCCGGCGGAGACCTGCAGAAAAGAGATGTGGGGGGAGCGAGGGATACGGATCGGTTGGTTGGCAACCAAGGTCACAGGGACCTCGGTGCGTTTTGCAACACGAAACAGAATCTCTTTGACCACTACGGGACAGGCATCGGCATCGACCCAAATCTGCATCTTAATTCTCCAAAGTCTCTTCTGGGTGGTTATCTGAGGAAGCGTTATCTGAAGTGGCGTGTAGTGCCTGTTGTGCCAGCAGTAACCAGCCGATTAGAAAGCAGATGCCGCCGATAGGGGTGATGATCCCCACCATTTTTATGTCGCTTAGAGCCAGCAGATAGAGGCTGCCCGAGAAGAGGAGAGTGCCTCCCAGTAGCCACCAACCCGCTTTGATTGCGGTTGGAATGGCGGTGGAGAGTAGTCCGATAAGAATCAACCCCAGTGCATGAAAGCCGTGATAATCCACACCCGTATGCCAAGTCTGTAACGCCTTTGGGGTGAGCAGCTCTTGTAGTCCATGCGCCCCGAAGGCCCCCAGTGCAACCGCAAGAAATGCGTTGATGGCACCGAGAGCAATCAGCTTTCTTGCGTTGGGGGAGAGACTGTTCACTCTTTGATCTGCTTGATGTCAACCATCCGGGTCTCAGAGAACTTATCGTGTAGTGCTAGGTTGTCTTTATCCAGTAGCATATAGAGCAGCCCCGCTCCACCCAAACCAACTGCTGGAATGGCGCTGATGAAACGTAGCAAAACATGCCACAGAGTAAGTGGCTTGCCATCGATACGCTCCAGTCGAATGCGCCATGTCTTCATCCCCAAGGTCTGTCCCGTGTTCATCCACGGCCAGGCGAAGTAGAAGAAGCTGACAAAGAAGAGCCAGGTGGTCATCAGTGGGTTGCCGGGGTCAGTCGCCTCACCTTCGGTAAATATAGTCCCCACTGCAGCAGCGCAGAGGAGCAGGGCGAGTAGTAGCAGGCTGTCGTAGAACATTGCAAACAGACGGCGGGATAGCCCTACGTTGGGGAGGACACTAGAGGGGGGGGAGATCGGTTTTCGGTTCATTTGTCTATTCTCTGGGCTGTCTTCACCAGAGTGGGAGGGTATACTCTTCGGTTTAATTCAACCCATTTTAGCAGACAATCACCGGAGTCCCACAGATGCCTGAATATCGTTCCAGAACCACCACCCACGGTAGAAATATGGCCGGAGCCCGCTCGTTGTGGCGTGCCACCGGAATGAAGAATGAGGATTTTGAGAAACCGATCATTGCGGTGGTCAACTCTTTTACCCAATTTGTGCCGGGTCATGTCCACCTTAAGGATATGGGGCAGCTGGTCGCGCGTGAGATTGAGAAGGCGGGTGGTGTTGCAAAAGAGTTCAACACCATCGCTGTGGATGACGGTATTGCGATGGGGCATGGGGGTATGCTCTATAGCTTGCCATCACGTGAGATTATTGCTGACTCGGTGGAGTATATGGTCAATGCCCACTGTGCCGATGCCATGGTCTGTATCTCCAACTGTGACAAAATTACCCCGGGAATGCTCAACGCCTCGTTGCGTTTGAATATCCCTGTAATCTTTGTCTCGGGTGGACCGATGGAGTCCGGTAAAACCAAGCTGCAAGGCAAAGAGGTGCATCTCGATCTGGTGGATGCGATGGTCTCTGCAGCGGATGATAAGGTCTCTGATGAAGATGTGGATGAGATGGAGCGCTCCGCCTGCCCGACCTGTGGCTCTTGCTCTGGGATGTTTACCGCCAACTCCATGAACTGTCTCACCGAGGCGCTGGGGCTATCCCTACCCGGTAACGGTTCACTGCTGGCAACCCATGCAGACCGTAAAGAGCTGTTCCTCGAAGCGGGTCGCCGTATTGTCGGTCTGGCTAAACGCTACTATGAAGAGGATGATGCATCGGTGCTGCCGCGCTCAATTGCCACCTTCAAATCCTTTGAGAATGCGATGGCGCTGGATATCGCCATGGGTGGTTCTACCAATACCGTACTGCACCTATTGGCCGCAGCGGAAGAGGGGGAGGTCAACTTCACCATGGAAGATATGGATCGCATGTCACGCAAGGTGCCGCACCTCTGTAAGGTGGCCCCTTCCATTCCCGATTACCACATGGAAGATGTGCACCGTGCTGGTGGGGTGATGGCGATTTTGGGAGAGTTGGAGCGTCAAGGTCTGCTCCACCCACTACAGGGGACGGTCCACGCCAAAACCCTCGGTGAGGCACTGAACCAGTGGGATGTGTTGCACACACAAGACCCTGCAGTAGAGCAGTTCTACAAGGCGGCACCGGGAAATATCCCGACACAGACCGCCTTCAGTCAGGAGAAACGTTTTGATGAGCTAGACCGAGATCGCCACAATGGCTGTATCCGTGACGGTGCCCACGCCTATAGTCAGGATGGGGGGTTGGCGGTACTCTACGGCAATATCGCTGAGGATGGCTGTATCGTCAAGACTGCGGGAGTGGATGAGTCGATTCTCGACTTCACGGGTCCGGCGCGTATCTTCGAGAGTCAGGATGATGCGGTCGATGCGATTCTAAGTGACAACATCAATGAAGGGGATGTGCTTATTATCCGCTACGAAGGACCACGTGGTGGCCCCGGTATGCAGGAGATGCTCTACCCCACCAGCTACCTCAAATCGAGGGGGCTGGGTAAGGCGTGTGCACTGATTACTGATGGACGGTTCTCTGGGGGGACCTCTGGGTTATCGATTGGTCATGCCTCTCCAGAGGCCGCAGAGGGTGGAGCCATTGGTCTGGTAGAAGAGGGGGATAGTATTGAGATCAGTATCCCCAACCGTACCATCAATGTGGCAATACCAGATGAGATGTTGGCAGAGCGTCGTGCGCTGATGGATGAAAAAGGTGCGAAGGCATGGAAGCCAGTAGACCGTGATCGCCCTGTATCGGCAGCGCTACGTGCCTATGCGGCGATGACCACCAGTGCCGCGCGTGGTGCGGTGCGTGATGTGGATCAGTTGAAGTGAAAGTAAGCCACAAGCCTTTACTTGAGGCTTGTGGCTGCTAAATCCGATTGCTATTCCGTCCACCACCACTACGCAGTCGCGCCAGAAAGAACCCACTAAATAGCGAAAATAGCACCACCAGTGCGCCCACCATAAATGAGTCGCGTCCCTTGCGATCTTGTAGTGCTTGGTTAGCCTGTTCTAAAACATCCAGCTCCCGTTTCTGGGTGCGGATCTGGTTACGCAACAGTGCATTCTGCTGCTCCAACTCCAGTGCACTCGAATTTACATCACGAATGGTATCCACCTCTAGGTTGGCGCGGTGGACATTCTCCTTTAGTTTCTGAGACTCAGCCTCAATGATCTGCTTCTCCTGTTGCATACTGCTAATGGTGCTCTTGAGACGGTTGATCTCTAGTGTGTACTGCACCTGTTTCTGTGCGCCTCCCTTAGTTGCAGAAACGGGAGACTTCTCGGTCAGGTAGCGGGTTGGTATCCAGCCGCTAATGCCCGACTGCGTGGTCACTTGGGTGAAGCTGTTTTTCTTCTTCTTACCCAGTTTGACGGACTCCCCCACCGGTAGCAGTTGCAGAATTTGGCGGTTGGCCGTGTCTGGTTCTGCTCGCAGTGGAATAGGAATACCGGAGACGTAGCGCTCAGCGGCCTCAGCCACGGAGAGCGTCAGTAGCAGTGTGATCAGTAGAGGAAGTAACCGTTTCACAGCGCGGCTATCTTCTCTTTCTGTTCGATCAGCTGCTGCTGGCGGGTCTGCATCTCTTCCAGCTTCTCACGCTCCTTGGCGACCACCGCTTCAGGGGCGCGTTCAACAAATTTAGGGTTGTTGAGCTTACCGCCCAGACGTTTGATTTCACCTTCGACCTTACCGATCTCCTTCTCCAGACGCTGTAGCTCTGCCTCTTTGTCGATCAGTCCCGCCATGGGGATCAGGATCTTCATGCTGCCCACGAGTGCCGTGGCAGATTCTGGTGCTTCAGCACCTTCGGCTAACAGTTCAACAGACTCCAGGCGGGCCAGTGAGTGGAGTGTGGTTTGATGGTCGTTGAGTCGACGCTGGTCTTCGCTGGAGGCATCCTGTACTAAAATTGCCAGTGGCTTGCCGGGGGCGATATCCATCTCACCACGAATGCTGCGGATACCCAGTACGAAGGCCTTAACCCACTCCATCTCACTGCTGGCATGGGTGTCAATTTTGCTCTCGTCTGCTGTTGGGAATGGCTCTAGCATCAGGCTGCTCTCACCTTCGACCAGGGTTTTCCCTGCCAGTGGTGCAACTCGTTGCCAGATCTCCTCGGTGAGGAAGGGCATAATGGGGTGGGTTAGGCGCAGTAGGGTCTCCAGTACGCGCACCAGTGTGCGACGGGTGCCACGTAGCGCAGCCTCGCTGCTATCATCGTTATAGAGTACGGGTTTGGAGAGTTCCAGATACCAGTCACAGTACTCATTCCAGGTGAACTCGTAGATGGCATTGGCTGCACGGTCGAGACGATACTGGTCCAGTCCACGCTCTACGGCAGTCTCCGTCTCTTGCAGGCGGCTGATGATCCAGCGGTCAGCGGTAGAGAGTTCAATCTCGCCCCCCTCCTGTCCACAGTCCTTCTCTTCTGTGTTCATCAACACATAGCGGGCCGCATTCCAGATCTTGTTACAGAAGTTGCGGTAGCCCTCGGTACGTCCCAGGTCGAAGTTGATATCACGTCCGGTGGAGGCAAGCGCGGCAAAGGTGAAGCGCAGTGCATCGGTACCGTAGGATGGGATGCCGTCAGGAAAATCCTTGCGAGTCTGCTTCTCGATCTTTGCCCGCATCTGCGGCTGCATCAGCCCGGTGGCACGTTTGGCGACCAGCGTCTCCAGATCAATGCCGTCGATCAGATCAATCGGGTCGAGTACGTTCCCCTTGGATTTGGACATCTTCTGTCCGTGGGAGTCCCGTACCAGCCCGTGGATGTAGATCTCCTTGAAGGGGACGTCATCCATAAACTTCAGCCCCATCATCACCATCCGTGCGACCCAGAAGAAGATGATGTCAAAGCCGGTGATCAGCACGCTGGTGGGGTAGAAGGTCTCCAGCTCCGGTGTTTTTTGCGGCCAGCCCAGTGTAGAGAAGGGCCAGAGTGCAGAGGAGAACCAGGTGTCGAGTACGTCTTCATCCTGGCGTAGTTTAAGGTCATCTGCGAGCTTGTACTTCTCGCGTACAGTGGCCTCATCGGCGGCGACATAGATGTTGCCCGCCTCATCGTACCAAGCGGGAATGCGGTGGCCCCACCAGATCTGGCGACTGATGCACCAATCCTCAATGTTGTTCATCCACTCGAAATAGGTCTTCTCCCAGTTCTGTGGTACAAATTTGATCTTGCCGCTTTTGACGGCATCAATCGCAGGCTCGGCCAGTGGAGCAGTCTTCACATACCACTGGTCGGTGAGAAACGGCTCAATCACGGTGTGAGAGCGGTCGCCACGTGGCACCATGAGCTTGTGCGGCTCAACCTTGTCCAGCAAGCCCAGTGCGTCTAGGTCAGCAACAATCGCCTTACGGGCATCGTAGCGATCCATGCCACGGTACTTCTCCGGCATCTCTTCATTGATTTTTGCATCGATGGTGAAGACATTGATCAGTGGCAGGTCGTGGCGTTTGCCGACCTCGTTATCGTTAAAGTCGTGGGCTGGGGTGATCTTGACGCAACCCGTGCCCTTCTCGGGGTCAGCGTGTTCATCGCCAACAATAGGGATGGTGCGCTCACAGAGAGGCAGTACCACTCGTTTCCCAATTAGTTTTGCCAGTGTAGGGTGTTCCGGGTGGATGGCAACGGCGCTATCACCCAGTAGGGTCTCGGGACGGGTGGTGGCGACGGTGAGGTATGCCTCGGTTGCCACGCCCTTGTCGTCGGCAATCGGATAGTGGATGTACCACATGTGACCGTTCTCCTCTTCCGAGACGACCTCAAGATCAGAGACGGCGGTGTGCAAGACAGGGTCCCAGTTGACCAGCCGCTTGCCACGATAGATCAGCCCCTCATCATAGAGGCGTACAAATACCTCATGCACGGAATCAGATAACCCCTCATCCATGGTGAAGCGCTCACGCTTCCAGTCCAGTGAAGAGCCCATGCGGCGAAGCTGACGGGTGATGGTGCCGCCGGAGTGCTCTTTCCACTCCCATACTTTGTCGATAAATTTATCACGCCCTAAGTCGTGGCGTGTCTTCCCCTCTGCATTCAGTTGGCGTTCTACTACCATCTGCGTGGCGATTCCGGCATGGTCGGTACCTGGCTGCCACAGAGTGTTGTGCCCCTTCATCCGGTGGTAGCGGGTGAGGGTGTCCATTAAGGTGTCCTGAAAGGCGTGGCCCATATGCAGGGTGCCGGTCACATTGGGAGGCGGGATCATGATGCAGTAAGGCTCGCCTTCGCCGCTGGGGGCAAAGTGGCCCTGCTTTTCCCAGGTTTCGTACCAGTGTTGCTCAATGGCGTGGGGGTCGTATCGCTTTTCCATGTGGTGTGCTTTCAGATGTAGGGGTTAAAAAAGGGGGGGTTATTCTACCAGCTAGAGTTTGTGGGTAGAGAGCTCATAGCCCCGGTCTTTGTAAAATTTATAGCGCTCTCGCCCAGCAGCTTTGCCGTTACCATCAATGATCTCGGCCAGTCGGTTGTGGCGACTGAAGAAGAGAGGAACGGCATCCGCCAGATTGATTACCACCTCAATCGGATGGTGCTGTGGTTCTTGACTGCCGATGGTGATCGGTGGGTATGCAACTCCGCTGGGTACTGGGCTCGATTTCCCATCACTCAACTCATGTGGAATAAAGCTTTCACTGCGGAAACTCCAGAGCAGCTGGTCTACGGTTTCGGCCTGTTCTGAGGTGCTGGTGTGGATATGTGTCGCCAGTTTCTGACGGTACGCCTTCTCTGCAATGCGGCAGGCAACCCGCATCGCACTATCGGCTTGCGCTTCATCGGTAACGTAGAAGTCGATGCGGGTCATAGAGCAGTCACAAACATTACAAACATCACAAAAATTGCGTCTAGCACTTCTAGCATTTGTTAATCAGGTGTTGCACCAGCAGCGAGACGGGGCGACCAGTGGCCCCTTTCTCTTTGCCTTGATTCCATGCCGCACCGGCGATATCCAGATGCGCCCATCTCTGCTTTTCTGCAAAACGAGAGAGGAAACAGGCGGCGGTGATGGTGCCTGCCTCGGGGCCGCCAATGTTGCCCATGTCGGCAAAATTGGAGTCGAGCTGAGGCTGGTACTCGTCCCATAGTGGTAGTCTCCAGCAGCGGTCACTGCTCTGCTCACCCGCCTCTAGCAGGCTGTTGGCGAGCTGATCATCATTACTCAGTAGCCCAGCGGCATGTTTACCCAGTGCCACTACACAAGCGCCAGTGAGGGTGGCGATATCGATAATCTCCTCTGGTTTGAAGCGCTCGGCGTAGGTGAGGGCATCACAGAGAATCAGTCGTCCCTCTGCATCGGTGTTGAGGATCTCAATGGTTTGACCCGAGAGGCTGGTAACCACATCGCCCGGTTTGGTGGCCTTCCCACTGGGGAGGTTCTCGGTGGCGGGTACAATGGCAACCAGATTAATGGGGAGTTGCAGGTCACGTACCGCCTGTAGGGTGCCGATCACTGAGGCGGCACCACACATGTCGAAACGCATCTCATCCATACGTGCACCCGGTTTGAGTGAGATACCGCCAGAGTCAAAGGTGACCCCTTTGCCGACCAGTACGGTAGGCGCCTGACTCTTTGCGGCACCTTTATACTCGGCAATAATCAATTTGGCGGGCTGCTCGCTACCGTGAGAGACGGAGAGCAGTGCACCCATTCCCAGCTTCTCCATCTCTTTCTCGTTGAGTACCTTGATGGCGATGTTCTTCTGGTTACGGCCAATCTTGCGGGTTTCGCGGGCTAGATAGTCCGGGGTGCAGATATTGGCGGGGAGGTCTCCCAGCGTGCGTGCTAGTGAGACCCCATCGGCAATCGCCTTGCCTTCAGTGATCGCCTGTTTGATGAGGTTGCTTTGCTTACGGTTGCCGGTAGCGAAGCTGATCTTCTTCAGCTCTGGGCGTTCGGCCTTCTTCTTTTTGCTATGAGGGAGGTGGTAGCTGTAGCTGGTGGATTCGATTGTCTCCACCATCAAACGGCTGACGCGGTGTAGTGAATCCGTTTCGGTTGTAACAGGCAGGAGTGCGCTGCGGCAACCGCTGTTTTGTAGGGCTTGAGTGGCCGCAGTGATCGCCTTTTTTAGATCACGATCATTGGGGGTGGTGGTTTTGCCAAGCCCCAGCAGTAGAAGGCGTTGTGCCTGAATGCCGGTAGGGTTGTGGAGCCACTGGATCTCACCCGCCTTGCCTTGAAGGTCGCCACGATCAATAAGCTGTTGGATCTGGTTTTCTGTGATCTGATTAAGCGAAGCAACTGCCTCTGCAAGTGGTTCACCCTCAACAATCGGGCAGATGATGCAGTCTGTTTTGGTTCGTTCCAGTGCGCTACCGATGACAGAAAAGTCCATAAATTAAAAACTCCGCTTATGTATAAAAAGTAAAACGGATATTATTAGCCAATGGAGAGTCAGGTACCAGAGAAAAAAAGGAAGAACAGGGCATTCACCACCTTGGAGCGCTATCTTGTGCTGCAGGTGATGTGGTCGTGGTTGGTGGCGACCCCGATTCTGCTGGTGCTATTAATGACGCTGCGGGTGAGCAAGATCATGGCGCAGGCGGCTGCAGGACAGATTCCGGTTGAGTTTCTTTGGTCGCTGATCTGGCTGAAGGTGCCCGCCTATTTAGGTATGGTGGTGCCGATGACCCTGTTTTTTGCGGTGCTATTGGCATTTGGTCGTCTCTATCAAACCAGTGAAGTGACCGCCTTTCGGGCGGGAGGGATCGATATTTTTGAGGCGGCGCGTGGGGTGCGTTGGTTTTCGGCGGTGGTGGCTGTACTGGTGCTGTTATTGGTGCTGTTTGTGACTCCGTGGGCTCAGACCGAGATTAACCGTATCCATGATGAGATCAACGCCAACGCCAATCTGGTGGGGTTAACGGCGGGGCGCTTTAAACCGATCTCCGGTCCTAATGAACGTATCTTCTATGCCGAAGAGATCTCGGTCGATCAGCGTGAGCTACAAGGGGTCTTCTTCTATGAGGCGCTGCCACCAGACCGTTTTCGTCTAATCACGGCCAAGAGTGGAGAGATGTTCCCGGACAAGAGTGGGGATGGTAAGTGGTTGGTGATGCAGAATGGACGACAGTACAGTGGCCGCCCCGGTGATGCCGATATGGAGATCGTCAACTTCAAGGAGTATGGCTTCCTGATGAACCTCTCCAAAACCAGCAGTGGTGAGCCGAAGGGGCGGGCGATCCCACTGCGCGACCTGTGGGATTCAGATCGACTGCAGTACCAGGCTGAACTGCAGTGGCGCCTGTCGTTACCGATCATGACGGTGTTGCTGGTGCTGCTGGCAGTACCGCTGAGCAGCACCTCTCCACGCGGGGGAAAGTATGCGGGGATGATACCGGGGGTACTGCTCTATCTACTGTTCAGTAACCTCTTCAATATTGCCTACGGCTGGATTGAGCGAGGGCAGATTGCCAGCTGGTTGGGGATGAGTTGGATCTATGGGGTGATTCTGCTGCTGGCCTTTCTGCTCTACTGGCGTGAAGGGGTTGTGCTGTTGAGTCGGAGGCGGCGCGAATGAATATTCTGGGACACTATCTGGGGCGTGAACTGCTCTGGGGCGTTGGAATGACGTTGGCGAGCCTGGTCGCTATCGCCTACTTTGTCACCTTTGCGGGAGAGATGGACCATATCGGTACCCATGATTTCACTGCAGAGACAGCGGTACTCTATGTGATGTTGAAGATGCCGAAGATTGTGCATGAGATGTTCCCGGTATCGATCTTGATTGGTGGGCTGTTCTCCTTTGGTGGGCTGGCCGCCACGAATGAGTTGACTATTATGCGAGCGACTGGGGCCTCAATGCTGGGGCTGTTGTGGCAGCTGCGTAAGGTGGGGCTGCTGTTGATTGTGGTTGCGGTGGTCAATATGGAGTGGGCGGTGCCGCTGGCCGAACGTGGCGCTAAGGTGGTGAAGACCACGGCGCTGCATCAGTCCCTTGTAGAGTACAGTGATGCATTCTGGCTGCGTGATGGCGACCATTTTGTGCGTATGGAGCATGTAGAGAGTGATGGCTCTGTAGCTGGGGTGCAGTGGATGAAGATTCTGCAGCATGGGGAGTTGTCCGAGGTTAGCTTTGCTGATCGAGCCACCCATAAGGATGGGGTGTGGAATATGGAGCAGATTCGGGTGAGCCGTATTGGGCGGCAGCAGGTGACTGCTGAACAGCATCAGCAGTTGGATCACCAGTCGACCATCTCACGGGACTTTGTGCGCCTTGCCTCACGCGATCCAGAGGACCTCTCTACCGGAGATCTGCTGCAGTACAGCCGTTTTTTGGAGAAGAGTGGATTGGACTCGAACCGTTATTGGCACACCTTCTGGTCCCGTATTGCTGCTCCGTTTGGTCTGGTGGTGATGATGGTGATGGCGTTACCGTTTTCGGTAAGTGAGGGGCGTTCGCTATCAGCGGGACGACGGATAGTGACTGGTGTCTTTATCGGTGTTGGTTTTTACCTAATCAACAAGGTGCTGATGAATACGGGGGAGATCTATCAATTTAACCCAGTGGTTACGGTATTTATTGTGCCCATCCTGTTCTTCTTGTCGGCGCTGTGGATGATACGGCGGCGTGGCTTATGAGGCGTGTGGCTTCATCTGCTCTGCTGTAGGTCCGGCACTGAAGTACTCATCCGCCTCATCAATATCCATCGGTTTACCCTCTTCACAGCAGTCGCCGCAGATCATCTCCTGCTCGTAGTCATTCCAGCCTCGTAGCCCCGTACGTAGTGAACTGACGTTTTTATACCCCATCAACTGCATGGTGTGGGCGGCAAAGATGCTGCGGTTTCCTGAACGGCAGACCACCACCACCTCACGCTCTCGCGCCTGCACCAGCTCGGGTACCGTCTCTTCATAGTTCCATTCACAGGCGGTCTCGAGAATGCCACGAGGGACATTAACGGAGTTGCGGATATGCATCTTGGCGTACTCATAGGGTTCGCGTATGTCGAGGATGAGGATGTTGTTCTCCTCCTCCAGTTTCTCAGTAAAATCCCAAGGGAAGATCTCGGTGATCTGTGGGGTCAGCTCCTTGACCAGTTCGGTGAACAGTTTCATCGGGTTTTCCTTTTATCTATCTTGTTTGGTGATGCCGCGCTCTACTGCGATTACAGCAGCCTCTACGCGAGAGTGAACGTCTAACTTTTTCAAAATAGATTTCACATGTAATTTTACGGTGCCATCGGAGATATCCAGTTCACGTCCAATCACCTTATTGCTCTGCCCCTCGGCAAGGTGAGAGAGAATCTGATACTCGCGTGGGGTGAGTAGCGCCTGAAGATCATCGCGCTGGTGGGTCTTGAGGATCTCCCCCTGAGCTACACGTGCCAGCAGTGGGGTCATGGAGGGGGCAACCACCACCTCGCCCTTGAGAGCCCGCTCTAGTGAACTGATCAGCTCTTCGGTCTCCATATCCTTGAGTAGATAACCCTGAGCGCCCCCCCGCAGTGCAGCCAGTAGGTCCTGCTCCTCTTCGCTGGTGGTGAGCATGACGACGGGAAGGGTGGGGGTTCTCTTCTTGAGTGCGGCCAGCACTTGCAGTCCATCCATCTCTGGCATGCGCAGGTCGAGTAGTACGATATCGGGTTCCAGCTCTGTGGCGAGGCGAATACCCTCTTCCCCTGTGCCAACTGCGGCGGCGATCTGAATATCATGCCCCTGTAGCAGAGCACCGATTCCGGTACGAAACAGGGTGTGGTCGTCGATTAGCAGGACTTTCATAGGAGTGCGAAAATATCTTCTTCGTTTTGCTCTTTGACGGCACCCGTGATGGAGATACGGGTCCCTTCACCGGGTTCACTTTCGATCTCCAGTGTACCACCGATCGCCTCCATTCGTTGCTGCATCGCAGAGAGGCCGATGTGTTCGCCCTCAATCGGGAGTATGTTCTGTTCGGTATCAAAACCGATGCCGTCATCTTCAATCAAAACCCAGAATCGTTGATTCTCTAGGCAGTTGGTGAGGATGCGTACGTTCTGTGCTTGACTGTGTTTGCGGATATTGACCAATGACTCTTGAATGACTCGCAGCAGGTGTCCCTCGGTCTCTGGGGGGAGCTGGATGGTGTCGCATTGATGTTGGAAATAGGTGTTGATACCGGTCTCTTTGCGGAAGGTGTCACTGATGGTGGTGATCGACTCAATCAACCCCTGTTGATGGATGGGGGCACGGAAGTTGGCGATCAGGCTGCGCAGCTCGCGGTTGGCACGGTAGAGCCCCTGTTGTAGATGGAGAATCTCGTAGTGGTGGTGGCTCTCCTGTGCCGCGTGTTTATCAGCGCGTTTCTGGTTCTCTTCCATAATCTGGGTGCGGATTTTCAGGCTGGCAAGGGTCTGTGCCAGTGAGTCATGCAGCTCATGGGCGATATGGGCGCGCTCTTGATCCAGTTTGCTCTTGTGTGCCTCCTGCTCCAGCCGAAACTTTTCAATCGCCATCCCTAGGTTTTGGCCGATATTGAGTAGCAGTTTGTCCATTTCCTGGCTGATCTCTTGCCGCTCTGGAGAGACAAACAGGGTGTAGACACCGAGCGTCTTCTCCTGATGCTGTAGGGGGACAATAATTACTCCGCTATCGGTACAGGATAGCTCTACCCCTTGTTCATTAGGGCAGCCGCAGACGTTCTCTTGGTGAAGGATTTGTTTACCAGAGAGCGCCTGCCCGCAGAGTGTGTTGTTGACGGGGATGACCCCCTTGAGCTGCTCCTGCTTCTCCTCAATACCGATGCTGGAGAGTAGTTTCATCTGGTTGTCGCGGGTCAGTAGACGAACCGTAGCGGCATTGGCACCCACCATCTCTTTCAAAAAAGAGAGGAAGCGCAGCAGCAGCTCACGTACATTTTCTGAGCTGTTGAGGCTGGCAACGACATCGTAGAGGATGCGTAGTGACGCGGCCTGTTGCGCCAGATGACGGGTCTTGGCGCGAATCTGTAGCTCTGTCTCCTGCTCGTTCTGTAGCAGGCGCTGCTCCAGCTGGTCGAGCTCAGGCACCACGGCTCCATCGGGGAAGCGGCTGCGCAGGGTTTCAATCAGGGTTGTGGTAGAGGGGGCGGGCATAGAGATCCTGAGTTATTCGTTGCCACTCAAAAGTAAAAAAGCCACAGACACAAGGTCTGTAGCTTTTCGTTGGCAGCGTGTAGCTTTCAACGGGTAGTGATCAGTACCCACCTTTACGGCGTGACTCTGGCAGTCCAGCAATCTTACCCGCTTGCTTAGAGGGCTGCTTAGGGAACAGAGTGTAGAGATCTTTGGAGTTGATCTTCTCGCCCCAAGCTGCAGACATCGCCTTAACCAGGTTGCGGTCGTTAGGCTGGCTGCCACCATTGTTAAAGAACTCATCACGTAGGTGGTTAACCAGGTCCCAGTGCTTGTCGCTCATCTCAACACCTTCAGCTTCTGCGATTACCTTGCCTACCTCTTCGTTCCAGTCATCCTGGTTCTCAAGGTAACCGTTGGGATTGGTCTCGATGGTCTGTCCGTTGACTTCATAACTCATGTTTCAGTTCTCCTTGTTGTACATACTATAAAAATCTACCATTAAAACGGTAACTACTAAAAAATTGAGGAGTGGTTACTCCTGTTCCTGAAGCTGATTCTCCACTGTTTTGTGGGGTAAAAACAACCCGCATCCAAAATCTTTCCCTTGATCCAACCCTTTTTGTTGCAATTGTAGCGCCTCTGAGGGGGTAAGGTCAGCCATCATCAGGCTCTGTGTGGTGATGGTTTGATGGCCAGCTTGGAGTAGGTTTTTGCGTCCACATACCATCTTCCGAGGGTAGATATCTCGCGCGGCCAGCTGCTGGCGAATTCGCTTGAGAAACTGCTCTTCACTCTCATCGGCCTCAAAGATGGCAAAGCGAGTATAGAGGGTTGTGAGCTTGCTTAGCAACTGTGTGTCTGGGTGGCTCAGGGTTATGCTGGCTGGCTCTATCTCTAGCGTAGTGCCATTCAGGGTGTTGATGGCTTCGTCAACACGGGATTTGGGCAGGCGCAACGTCAAGCGGGTTCTGCGAGAGGGGTAGAGTAGGGCCTCACCACGCTCGGAGTTGTTCTCCGGTGAGAGCCAGCCATTACCGGATGTGGCCACTAGAATCTGGTGTAGTGCCGCATAGGGTTCCTCTTGGAGCCAAGGAAGGTGAGCCAGCACTGCGCGGCTCAATGCCCAGCCGTGGTCGGCTGATAGCGCTTTGCACTGAATACGGAAGCTGAGGTCGACCACCTCATCTGATATGACGATGGTCTGCTCTCTAGCATCCTCTTCCCAGAATGACATAGTGGTTAGCTTACCTTTCTAACCCGGCAGCTTAGCGCGTAGTGCATCACGATCAATCCACCAGTTTTCCCCTGCGAGCGCATCTACTGCGGCAGAGAGTTTGGGGAGGAACGAGTCGGGGTTATCAAACTCATTGCCGAGCATCCAGATATCAAACTCCTCTTGGTTTTTGATATTGCGATGCTGAGCTGCGACTTCGGCCAGCCGTTGGCTGGTAAAGAAGCGGATGTTCTCACCAGCTTGTCCCTCAGCGCCGCGCTTGTCGGCAATGAAGTGGGCGCTGACGGCCGCCACTGCAGCAGTATCAGAGCCTACAGGGGACTCTTCTACCATATGTTGGAGGATGGCGACGGTGGTCTCTGGGTTGATAGGGTAGGTGATTCCCAGCCAGATGCCGTGAGCCAGTGCAATGAGTGAATCCTTTTGATCGGCTGTAACCAGGATATCGGTAGATGTGACCGCCAGCTCCCAGTTCTCGACAGTTTTGAAGTGTTCAAAGGCCTCCCAAGCGGCATCCCAGGCATCCTCTTTGCGCTGGAAGTCGAGTAGCAGGGTGCCGTAATCGAGTAGTAGTTCAGCGCGCTCATCGGATGCAGCAAGCCCTTGCAGGCGTAGCTCCAGATCGGCCATGCGAGACTCTTTAGATTCTGCGCTCTCACCCTCGTCGGCGAGTAGGTCCAGTGGTGCTGTTGCGGTCATGGTGATCTCCTGAGTGTAGGCTCTGTTCTATCTATTCTAAGAGAAGGCGGCTTCAAGCCGATCTTCCCAGTTATCTGGGGTATCTGTAAAAGGGGGGCGCACATCAATGCGGAAAAAACGTTTACGTCTAGCGCGTGCCATATCATGTACGGCGCGTTCCAGATCTTCAAAGGTTTCCATCTCGTGCTGCTTTTCCATCAACACTTCGCTTAAATTTAGCATGGAGTTCTCAAGGCCTCTCTCAAAAATGTGTAGAAAAAATGTGTGGGGAAATAACCGACTTGTTTAGTATAGATTAAGGGTATTTGCGCCGAAGACAAGGGGTAATTAAAGCACCTATTCGGAGGGGGTATATTGTAATTTAATGATTTTATTATAAACGGGCTGTTTTATATCCCATTGGGGATAGATGGGGTATCCCTATTGACTGCAATAAGGGCATTGAACCCCCTCAGCTGCTCTGACATACTTCGATCCTCAATTTAAGAAGAACCTGATGTATGCGCTAAGTTTGATTGGTGCGAAAGTTATGAGTTCTGAATTGAGAAAGAATATCTCTTTTCTGGTGAATCCCTTCGGGGGGTCTTGAAGGTCCAGAAAAGAACCACTGAAAAATGAGAATGACTGGTTAAACGTTAAGGAGCACCTTACAGATGTCAGAGAAAACCAAGCTAAACGCAGTCAGCCCTGAGCTGGATATCGCAACCCCAAATTTGGATGAGCTGGAAACAGGTCCTTGGCCGAGTTATGTGTCAGGCCTAAAGCGCCTTGCAGCGAGTGATGCGGCCCATACTCCGATGATGCGTGGCGTTATCGGAACACTGGAGCAGTCTTTCATTAACCGTCGCGGTTACTGGAAGGGCGGCACCGTCGGTGTAATTGGTTACGGTGGTGGTGTTATCCCCCGTTTCTCTGAGCTGAAGGATGACAAGGGCGAGACCATGTATCCAGCGGCGCTGGAGTTCCATACTATTCGCATCATGCCAGCTTGGGGTAACCACTATAACTCCAAACTGCTGAGAGATATGTGTGACGTTTGGGAGGCGACAGGTACAGGTCTTGTTGCGATGCACGGACAGTCTGGCGATATCATGTTCCAGGGTACTGACACAACCGGTGTACAGGTTGCTTTCGATAAGTTTAACGAGATGGGTTTTGATATGGGTGGAGCCGGTCCTGCGGTTCGTACCTCCGTCTCTTGTGTGGGTGCGGCCCGTTGTGAGCAGTCTTGCTACGATGAGGGTGACCTGATGCGTGCCACCATCAATGAGTTCCTTGATGATCTGCACCGTCCAGCGCTGCCATACAAGATGAAGTGGAAGTTCTCTGGTTGCCCTAACGACTGCACTAATGCGATTCAGCGTGCAGATATGGCGGTAATCGGTACTTGGCGCGATGAGATCAAGATCAACCAAGACGGCTGGAAGGCATTTGTAGCGGATAAGGGTATGAAGCATGTGGTGGATAACATCACTAGCCGCTGCCCAGGCCAGTGCATGGATGTTGCTGAAGACAGTACTTTGACAATTGATAATAAGCAGTGTGTTCGCTGTATGCATTGCATCAATGTGGTCTCTTCAGTAAGCCAGCAGTATGTAGGTAAGGATGGCGATGCGATCCTTGCACAGGGTGATGATAAAGGGCTGAGCATCCTTATGGGTGGTAAGCGTACGCTGAAGGTTGGCGATATGTTCGGTACCGTTATTGTTCCATTCATGAAGCTGGAAGACGAAGATGATAAGGAACGTTTCCTTGAGATCTGTGGCGACCACGTAGACTTCTTTGCTGAGAATGCGCTGGAGCATGAGCGTTCTGGTGAGATGATCGAGCGTATCGGTCTGCCTGCTTATCTGGAAGGGATGGATCTGGAAGTGGATCCTCAGATGATCAGTGAGCCACGTCAGTCCTCTTATGTCCGTATGGACGGATGGGAAGATGAAGTTGCTAAATGGGAAGAGCGTAAGAGCGCGTAAGCGGTCTTTATTCACTTAAGCAATTAAATTCAAACAAATTAGAGTCATTGGAGAATAGTTATGGCAGAAGCACCACGTATGCCTGAGGAGAGCGGAGTACCCGACGCGTTCCCATTTATGCACCCAACCATGAAGGACAACTACGGAAAATGGAAGTTCCATGACCGTCCTCGTCCGGGTGTACTGCACCACGTTGCCAAGTCTGGTGATGAGATCTGGAGTGTTCGTTGCGGTACGCAGCGTCAGCTTGACCTCTACACTATCCGTTTGCTGGCTGATATTGCTGACGAGTTCAGTGATGGCTTCCTGCGCTTCACTACACGTAACAATGTAGAGTATCTGTGTAAAGATGAGAGCCGCGTGGCTCCACTGATTGAGCGCCTAACCGAAGAGGGTTTCCCTGTCGGTGGTACCGGTCCTTCGGTCACTAACATCTCCCATACACAGGGTTGGATGCACTGTGATATTCCTGGTACCGATGCATCGGGTGCAGTAAAAGCACTGATGGATGAGCTGCACGAAGAGTTTATCCGTGAAGAGATGCCTAACCGTGTGAAGATCACCTCCTCTTGCTGCCAGATTAACTGTGGTGGTCAGGGTGATATCGCAATTAATATTCAGCACACTAAGCCACCTAAGATCAACCATGATCTGGTTTCTGGTGTCTGTGAGCGCCCAACAGTAGTTGCACGTTGCCCAGTTGCTGCGATTCGTCCTGCGATTGTGAACGGTAAGCCTTCACTGGAGATTGATGAGAAGAAATGTGTCTGTTGTGGCGCCTGTTTCCCACCTTGTCCTCCAATGCTGATCAATGATCCTGAACACTCTAAGCTGGCGATCTGGGTTGGTGGTAAGCACTCTAATGCACGTAGCAAGCCTAGCTTCCATAAGCTGGTTGCTGCTGGTATCCCTAATAACCCACCTCGCTGGCCTGAAGTTTCTGAAGTCGTACTGAAGATCCTCAAGGTTTATAAAGAAGATGCGAAGGATTGGGAGCGTATGGGTGAGTGGGCTGAGCGTATCGGCTGGCCTACATTCTTTGAGAAGACTGGTCTGCCATTCACTAAGTATCACATCGATACTTGGCGCGGTTCCCGTGCAAGCCTGAACAACTCTGCTCATATCCGCTTCTAAGGAGTGTCGAGATGAAATTTTCAATTCAGGTAAATGAAGGCCCTTATCAGCATCAGTCTGCGGATAGTGCTTACAACTTTGTAAAGGCCGCACTGGAGAAGGGGCATGAGATCTTTCGTGTCTTCTTCTACCATGATGGTGTCAATAACGGCACTCGTCTAGCGAGTCCACCACAGGATGATCGTAATGTTCAGCAGCGTTGGAGTGATCTGGCGAAAGAGCATGAGCTTGATCTGGTGATCTGTGTGGCTGCTGCGCAGCGTCGCGGAATCGTGGATGACGGCGAGGCAGAGCGGAACGGTAAGGATGCTACCAATATTATGGATGGCTTCCGTATCTCCGGTCTGGGACAGCTGATTGAGGCGGGCATTCAGGCGGATCGCTTGGTTGTCTTTGGCGATTAACTAGAAAATTTTTTAGGAGAAGAAAATGTCTGAGATTAAAAAGTTTGTCTACGTCAATCGTAAGGCACCGTACGGTACGGTCTACGCACTGGAGTCACTGGAAGTGGTTCTGATTGGTGCAGCCTTTGATCAGGACGTACGTTTGATCTTTATGGATGATGGTGTATTCCAGATCAAGAAAGATCAAAATACTGAAGGTTCCGGTCTGAAGAATTTCTCGCCAACCTACAACGCATTGGGCGACTACGATGTCAATAAGATCTATGTTGAGAAAGAGTCTCTGGAAGCGCGTGGGCTGACCTTGGATGATCTGATGGATCTGACCTACGAGGATGAGGATGATGACTGGGCTGAGAAGTCCTCTATCAGTCTGGTCTCTGCCGATGAGATCCGTGATCTCATGGAAGACAGCGATGTCGTTCTCAGTTTCTAGGATACAGGAGATTAAACATGCTACATATTGTAAATAAGTCACCTTTCCAGAACGACTCTTTCATCTCTTGCATGGCTCACGCCGCTGAGAGCAGCACGGTGTTGCTGATTGAAGATGGCGTCTTTGCAGCACTGAAAGGCAGCAACGTCGCCGACCACCTCTCTAAGGCTAAGGTTATTGCCCTACAGAGTGATGTCTCAGCGCGTGGCATCGATGCCAATTTGGCAGAGGGTGTAGAGCTGGTGGACTATGCGGGTTTTGTGGATCTGGTTGCGGATAATGAAAGCGTTCAATCTTGGGTTTAAGTAGACCTGGGTTTTAATAACGCGTTTTGAATTTTTTTAAATTTTAATTTTTTCTGATTAGGAGAAATGTTATGCCAAGTATGGACGTAAATGGTAGTGCAGTAGAAGTTGACGAAGAGGGTTACCTCAGTGATATCAACGACTGGAACAGAGACATCGCTTCAGCCTTGGCTGAGACCGAAGAGGTTGAGCTGACTGATTCTCATTGGGAAGTGATCGACTTCCTGCGTGAGTATTATGACGAGTATCAGATCGCTCCAGCAGTACGTGTACTGACTAAGGCGATCGGCAAGAAGTTGGGTAAGGATAAGGGCAACAGCAAGTACTTGTACGAGTTGTTCCCATATGGCCCAGCAAAGCAGGCTTGTAAGATTGGTGGCCTGCCTAAGCCAACTGGCTGTATCTAAGTGTAACGTCCCAGCTGTTGTATAGGCTGGGAATTAGACTTTGAATCTGGGGGGTGTACGCACCCCCCAGACTCTAAACCAAGAATTTCTGGTATTGGCTATACCCAAAGTATGCTGTACGTATACTCCAAAGGGATAGCGGATACTGCAACGGACTGATCTGAGATGACCGCGGAGGCGAACGGCATATGTTAACTGGACTATTTGCCATACTATTTTACGCAGCGACCGCCATTCTGGTGGTGGGTGTTGCCAATCGAATTGCTGCCTATTGGCGCACACCGGCTCCGCTTAAGATCCCAACCATGCCTGCACCTCGCACACAGGGTGGGATGGTCTACCGTATGGGCCGCGAGGTCGTACTATTTGAGAGCCTGTTCCGTTCCAATAAGTGGATCTGGATCTTTGGCTGGATGTTCCATATGGCACTGTTTCTGGTGCTGCTACGTCACGGTCGCTACTTCCAAGAGAGCCCATGGTTCCTCACTGAGGTGGTGCAACCTTTCGGTAAATATGGTGGTTTTGCAATGATTGCTGGATTGGCAGGGCTCTGGGGACGTCGTTTCCTGGTCGAGCGAATCCGCTACATCAGCACCCCTTCTGACCACTTGATGTTGATACTGCTGCTCGGTATCGGTATCAGCGGAATGATGATGACCATGGTTGCCCATACTGATATTGTTGCACTGAAGCATTTCATGATTGGCCTGATGGTGTTTGATTGGAAGCCTCTGCCTGCGGATCCTGTGCTGATTGCCCACCTCTCACTGGTGATTATACTGATGGTGATCTTCCCGATCAGTAAGCTGATGCATGCCCCAGGCATCTTCTTCAGCCCAACACGTAACCAGATTGATGATTCACGTGAGAAGCGTCACATCGCCCCCTGGGCTGCTGAGATGGAGAAATAAGACGTGGCCAAGAAAGTAGATTTTGATACCCCTGCACTGAGCGAATATCTGCAGATTCCGGTACTGCAAGAGGGGGCGATGGCCCACTCTTCCCCCTTCGTGGCTAAGCCTGCCCATCAGGAGCCACTGAACTTCCCGGGTGAGTTGGTCGAAGACTGGCACGATCAGGCTATCGCCAAGATGGAGGATCTGAGCAAGACTTCACGTAGCTTCAGCCTCTTTCTCGATATCTGCGTGCATTGTGGCTCCTGTACCGATAAGTGCCACTACTTTATTGGTACCGCAGATCCGAAAAATATGCCGGTTGCTCGACAAGAGCTACTGCGCAGTGTCTACCGTCGTTACTTCACCTTTGCCGGTAAGTATTTCCCCAACTTGGTGGGCGCAAAAGATCTAACCCGTGAGACCTTGGATGAGTGGCACAGCTACTTCCACCAGTGCTCTGAGTGTCGTCGCTGCTCCGTATTCTGCCCCTACGGCATCGATACTGCAGAGATCACCATGGCCGCGCGCGATATTCTCGACGCTGTCGGTTATGGTCAGAAATATGATAATGAGATTCTTACCAAGGTATTGAAGATCGGTAACAATCTTGGGCTGCCTGGCCCTGCATTGGCCGCTACACTAGAGGATTGTGAAGAGGATCTGGAAGAGGAGACCGGTCTGCCAGTGCGCATGCCACTGAATGAGAAGGGTGCCGACGTATTGTTGATCACCCCTTCCGCAGATTTCTTCGCAGAACCGCATATTGATGGGCTGATGGGGTATGCCAAGGTGTTCCACCAAGCAGGCATCAGCTGGACCATGAGTGATTACGCCTCTGAGGGTGCCAACTTCGGCATGTTCATCGGTAACTACCCAACCATGAAGAAGGTGGCTGAGCGTATTCGTACCGCTGCTTTGGAGCTGGGTGTGAAACGCGTTATCGTCGGTGAGTGTGGTCATGCATGGCGTGTGGCTTACAGCTTCTGGAATACCTTGGCTGGAACCGGTCACGGTGCTGCAGCGGATGATAAGTATGCGCAGATGCTACAGAAGCAGCTGGATCCACGCTATCCAGCGCCGCAACATATTATCGAATTTACCTATGACCTGTTGCAGCGCAATGCGCTGAAGATCGACAAGTCTGCCAATGATCACCGCACCGTAACCTTCCACGACTCCTGTAATGTGGCGCGTGGTACCGGTATGGGTGGTATCGAGCGTGGTCAGTTTATCCTACCGCGTGAAGTGATTAAGGCCGTAGTGAATAACTATGTAGAGATGGACAGCTCTACCATGTTTGAAGAGACCTTCTGCTGCGGTGGTGGTGGTGGTCTGCTAACAGACGACCTGATGGAGTTGCGTGTGAAGGGAGCCTTGCCGCGTATGAACGCCTTGAAGAAGGTGTTTGATGACGAGGGTGTTGATACATTGGCGGCGATCTGTGCAATTTGTAAGAGCCAGTTCACCAAGGTACTGCCGTTCTATGACATGCCCATGCACATGATTACCAGCGTTCACCAATTGGTGGGTGACGCACTAGTATTTGAGAATAACGATTAACTACGGAAATCCGTAGTTGTAGTTTTAGTTTTATTAATAGTTTTAATTTGAGCGATTTAGATAGGAGCATCTGATAATGGCCACGCCAAGTGATGAGATGAATACAGAGTTAAACTACCGTCGTTATGAGGATTACCCTCGTGAAGATGGTGAACAGACTTATGATAATGACGAGATGATCTGGCAGGCAAGCTGGAGTCACAAGTGCCCAACCTATGTACATCAGACTCCGCCATGTCAGGCGAGCTGCCCATCCGGACACGATGTACGTGGTTGGTTGGATATCGTTCGTGGCCTAGATACACCGCCGGAAGGCAAGACCATGGAAGATTACGCCTTTGAGTGTTACACCCAGGCTAATCCATTCCCCTCTACGATGGGACGCGTCTGCCCAGCCCCTTGTCAGGATGGCTGTAACCGTAACGAAGTAGAAGACTTTGTCGGTATCAACTCCATTGATCAGTTTATCGGTGATAATGCGCTGGAGAATGGCCTCGGTTTTGAGTCCGGTGCTGATACGGGTAAGAAGATCGCGATTGTAGGTGGTGGACCTGCTGGACTGGCTGCGGCCTTCCAACTGCGTAAGATGGGGCATGGCGCTACCGTATTTGATGATCATGATACCTTGGGTGGAATGATGGTCTACGGTATCCCAGGCTACCGTACTCCGCGTGAGATGCTGGCAGGTGAGATCAAACGTATCACTGATATGGGCGTTGAGCTGAAGTTGAGCACCCGCATTGGTACTGATGTGACCGTAGCTGATCTAGAGAAAGATTACGATGCGATCTTCTGGGCCATTGGCGCACAGTCGGGTCGTCCACTGCCAATCCCTGGTGGTGATGCAGAGAACTGCGTGAGTGGTGTAGCCTTCTTGAGCGCATTCAACTCCGGTTCACTGAAGCATATCTCCGGTAAAATTGTAGTGGTGGGTGGTGGTGATACCTCAATCGACGTCGCTTCTGTTGCTCGTCGTATCGGTAACATCTCTAATGTCAGTGATAAGGATCGTCCAGAGCGTGTCATCCTGGGTGATACCGCCCATGATGTGGCTGAGACCGCTGCCCGTGAGGGTGCAGAAGTAGTACTGATCTCTCGCCAGCCTGTTGAAAATATGAATGCAGCACAGCACGAGATTGATGATGCACTGCGTGAAGGTGTTGAGATTCGTGGCTCATTGACTCCGGTAGAGGTGGTGCTGGATGAGAATGGTCGTGCGACTGGTCTCAAGGTGGCTCAGCTGAGCTATGAGACAGGTAAGGCCGAGGTGATCGAAGGTACAGAAGAGGTGATTGAGTGTACGCTGATCGCCTCTGCAATTGGTCAGACAGGTGACTTTACCGGCTTTGAGGATCTCGACAATGGTCGTGGCCTGATCGATGCTACCAAGAACTATGAAGTGAAAGGTAAAGAGGGGCACTTTGTTGCGGGTGATATCATCCGTCCACATCTGCTGACTACAGCAATTGGCCAGGCCTCTGTTGCGGTTGAGTCCATTAATACCTATCTCAATAAGAAAGAGATCAAGCCACGTCCAAAAGTTGACGTACACCACTTCCAGCTGATGGATCAGCTGAAGAAGGCGAGCCTTGAGCCAGAGCAGTTTGAGGCAGAGGGTGAGGGTAAAGAGAAAGAGGACGGTCATCGCGGCACTGCGGATAGTAAGTTTGCCATCCACAACTATGAAGATCGCTCTTTTGCATCGGTCATTACCCATGACAAGCTATTCTTGGGCCATTTTGAGTTCACTCCACGTAACCACCGCTCTTTTGTAGAGGTGGATTCGAATGCAGTACTACAGAACTTTGACGAGCGTATGCAGGGTCTCGATAAAGAGACTGCACAGGCGGAAGCAGGTCGCTGCATGAGCTGTGGTATGTGTTTCGAGTGTGATAACTGTGTGGTCTTCTGCCCTCAGGATGCGGTGATCAAGGTTCGCAAGAATGAGAGCACACTGGGCCGTTATGTAGATACGGACTACAGCAAGTGTGTGGGTTGTCATGTCTGTGCTGATGTTTGCCCAACCGGTTACATTCAGATGGGCTTAGGCGAGTAGGTAATCTTCTGGAGATCGGGTGGCTCATGGAGTGAGCGACCCGATTACCGAAAGATTGTATTCAAGTAAAACAAGTACCAGAGGCTGAAAATGGTGTTGTCTAAAAAGTTGAAACAGCGAGTTGGCATCCTGGCAGTGGTCTTCACTGCACTGATGGGCTTTGGTTCTGCCGCATTGAGCGACAACCATGGTGGCAAGCATGAGCGCGCGATTGGCGCTAATGCGGGTGATGCTTGTGTGAAAGAGACATCGTGGATGCGACGCAACCACATGGAGCTGTTGAAGCACGACCGTGATCGTACCCTGCGTCAGGGGATTCGTCCGGTTGAGGGTAGCATCAAGGGGTGTGTCGATTGTCACGCCAACAAAAATGACCAAGGTGCCTTTATTCCGGTCGATGCCGAAGGGGAGTTCTGTAGTGGTTGTCACACCTACACTGCAGTCAGTCTCGACTGTTTTGAGTGCCATGCAACCAAGCCGGATGTTAGCCGTGTGAAGAGGGCTGGAAAATGAGCAAGGATGAGAATAGATCAGAGCAGCAGGCTCATGAGGCTCAGGTAGTCGACGCAGCACGTCGTCGCTTCCTTGGTCAAGCCGCAGGCGCTACGGCGATTATTGCACCGGGGGTTACCCTGATGACCATTGCACAGGCCGACAGTGGCGCTGCTGCAGAGGGTGCGAGCAGTGCCAAGCGCTGGGGTATGCTGGTTGATACTAATAAATGTGAAACAGGCTGTAATGATTGTGTGGATGCCTGTCAGCAGGAAAATGGCTGGGGCGCAGGCTCTAGCGATGAAGGTCTTTCTGACTCACGCCAGAAGGCGCAGTGGATTCGCACCGTAACTGTTCGTGACAAAGAGACGAAGCACACTACGCAGTTGCCAATGATGTGTCAGCACTGTGAAGAGCCACCTTGTGTCAATGTCTGCCCAACAGGCGCATCGATGAAGCGAGCGGATGGTATTGTCTTGGTCGACAAGCATATCTGTATTGGTTGCCGTTACTGCATGATGGCGTGCCCCTATAAGGCCCGCTCCTTTATTCATGAGTCACTGCACGATCAGAAGAGCCATGCACCTCGTGGTAAAGGTACGGTTGAATCTTGCACAATGTGTGTACACCGCGTAGACCGTGGTGATCAACCTGCATGTGTTGAGCGCTGTGACAAGGGTGCAATGATGTTTGGTGATCTGAATGATCCCAACAGTCAAATTTCTAGGAAGCTGGCACGCGTCAGCTCCACACAGATTCGTGCTGATTTGGGTACAAAGCCTAGCATTCGCTACAGCGGTATCTAAGCGGAAGCAGAACGGAATCTAACGCACAGTTATTTAGCGAACCTAATTAGGGAAGAGCAAAATGAAAAGAGTGGTCTATAGCGGAATAGAAGGTCGTAGTCTCGGTTATTGGGGATTGATGGCCGTTTTGGGATTCTTTATCCTGATGGCAGCGGGAGCGTTCCTGTTTATGGAGCATAGTGGACACCATGCCAGTGGAATGAATAACCAGATCGTCTGGGGTATGCCGCATGTATTTGCGATCTTCTTGATTGTTGCGGCATCCGGTGCTCTTAATGTGGCCTCTATCTCTTCGGTTTTTAACCAGAAGATCTACAAACCATTGGCAAGAATGTCTGCGATTTTGGCATTGACCTTGTTGGCGGGTGGATTGGCCGTGCTGGTGCTGGATCTGGGCCGTGCAGATCGGCTGATTGTTGCAATGACCGAGTACAACTTCAAATCGATCTTCGCTTGGAATATCTACCTCTACACCGGTTTCTTTGTCATCGTATTGACCTATCTCTGGACGATGTTTGACCCAGCGATGCATAAATTTACCCGTACCGCAGGCACCGCAGCGTTCCTCTGGCGCCTTGCACTGACCACAGGTACTGGTTCCATCTTTGGTTTCCTCTCGGCGCGTCAAGGCTATGATGCTTCGATTATGGCTCCTATGTTTATCATCATGTCCTTTGCTTTTGGTAAGGCGATCTTCCTGATTCTGCTGATTGGTACCTATCGCTACTCTGAGCGCTCGATCAGTGCTGATTTGATCACTCGTCTGAAGAACCTGTTTGGTGTGTTTGTAGCCGCAGTACTCTACTTCACCGTAGTGTTCCATCTGACCAACCTCTATGCTGCAGAGCATGGCGACTATGAGCGCTTTATTCTGGTTGATGGTGGCATCTTCACCTTCCTCTTCTGGGGAGTACAAGTGTTGATGGGAGGGATCATTCCTCTGGTACTGATCTATCACAGCGCATTTAGCCACAACTATCGTGCGCTGATTACTGCAGCGGTACTGGTTATTATTGGTGGATTCGCACAGGTCTACGGTATCGTGATCGGTGGTCAGGCCTTCCCTCTGGTGCTGTTCCCTGGTAAAGAGGTGAGTAGCAGCTTTAATGATGGAGTTGTCAGTAGTTATGCTCCAACACTGCCAGAAGTCTTGTTGGGACTGGGAGGCGTTGCACTAGCTATCGCACTGTTCCTGTTCGCTATCAAGGTGCTGCGTCTGGTTCCAGAGAGCATGAATCTTGAAAATGTAGACAGACGTGATAACGGAGTGCCTTGCTAATAAGTCAGGCACTCAGGTAGGTAGTTGGAGACGCTGTTTTGAAAGCGCTATATCTCTCCGCTGCACATAAATCCTCTGGAAAAACCACGGTAACACTAGGGCTCTGTGCGGCATATGCTGCACGGGGCCTTTCTGTCTCCCCCTTTAAAAAGGGGCCGGACTACATTGACCCCATGTGGCTCTCAATGGCTGCGGGCCTACCGTGCCATACCCTCGACTTCTATACCATGGAGCAGCAGGAGATTCTCGGTCTCTACCAGCAAGAGCGGCGAGGGAGTGATCTGCTTCTGGTCGAGGGAAACAAGGGGCTCTATGATGGGCTTTCGCTGGATGGGAGTGACAGTAACGGGGCAATGACCAAACTGCTGGGGCTACCGGTGGTATTGGTGATCAATACCAATGGCATTACCCGAGGCATAGCACCGCTGTTACAGGGGTATCAGCAGTTTGACTCCGATATTGAGTTTGCGGGAGTGATCCTCAATCAGACAGGAAATAGTCGTCATGAGCAGAAGCTGCAACAGGTAGTCGAGCACTACACCGATTTCCCAGTGTTGGGGACCATCCGTCGTCACCCTGATCTTGAGATTGTAGAGCGCCATCTGGGGCTAGTCCCCAGCAATGAGGCAGATGCGGCACGCAATAAGATTGAGTCGATCCGTAGAGCCATCGAGTCACAAGTCGATTTAGAGCGTATTTTAGAACTCTCTAAGGAGCTGGATGAGGATGAAGCGCCTACATCGTCTACACCTCTAGAGATTCATCCAGACCCTGTGCGTATCGGCATTGCACGAGATGAGGCCTTTGGTTTCTACTATACAGCCGACCTTGATGCCTTCCGTCAGCAGGGGGCAGAGTTGGTTCCATTCAGCCCTATCCATGATAAACAGCTACCGGAGGTGGATGGTTTATTGATAGGTGGCGGCTTTCCAGAGACCCATATGGTGGAGCTGGAGCAGAATGGGGAGATGCGTAGGGCGATTCATGAAGCCATTGATGCGGGGCTTCCCTCCTATGCAGAGTGTGGTGGCCTGATGTATCTCTCTCGTAAGATCAAGTGGGGAGATTGTGCTGCAGAGATGGTCGGAGTCATTGAGGGGGAGTGTCAGATGCACAAACGGCCCCAAGGGCGTGGTTATGCCCGTTTCAGCCGTAACGGTGTGGATGAGATCCCAGCCCATGAGTTCCATTACTCCTCACTGGAGGGGTTACCAGAGCAGACAGAGTATGCCCATACCATCCATCGAGGTTATGGCATTGATGGGAAAAATGACGGAGTAGTTTACAAAAATCTGCTGGCAGGGTATGTTCATCAGCGAAATACCCGACAGAATCCCTGGGTTAAAAGCTTTGTCGATCGAGTTCGACAGGCGAAACAGAAACGAGACAAGGAAGTATCATGATTACAGTAACGGAAAATGCACTCAATTTTATTCGTCACTCTGCTGAGAGTGGGGCCATTGAGGCCGAAATGGGGCTCAGAGTTGCCATCAAAGAGGCGGGTGATGGTGGTTATGATTATGGTATCGGTTTTGATGAAGAGCGTGAAAAAGACCTAGAGTTCGATTTTGATGGGGTTAAGATTTTTATCAATGAAGAGCTTCGGGAGTATCTAGAGGATGCGACGCTCGATTATGTGGAGCTGGAAGATGGCAGTATGAGCCTCATTGTCCTCAATCCAAATGACCCTACTTATATACCTCCTACGAAGAAAAAGAAGCAGTAAGGGTACGGTTCAATGAGAGTTGTACACAAATGGCATAAGAGTAGTGATCGAGACCTGAAGCAGATCGCCGAATCACTCGCCTATAACTGCTGGAAATTTACCCTCACCAGTGTGCGTGGGCTGCAGGATGAGAATTTCCACTTTACCTCTAAGGTGCAGGGGATGGAGGTGATGACAGAGATGCTCATCTTTCTGATGCAGGTGACTGATCGGTTGATTTATGAAGCGATGGAGCCCGAGGACCGCGCGCAATTTATCGGTGCAATGGCCTATCGTTTTCTCGATATTATTCTGGATAACTACAATGATCTTGCGGGTAAGGATGGCCCAGATCGCACGGATTTAGTGGGCTTGATCAATGAACGTTCAACCGAATATGCCGAGTTCAGTTATGCAGAAGATGGCCCCAGTTACCACTTTCTACGCTATTTTGGTGAGCGTGTGGGTGCGATTATGGGAGATGACCAAGATAACAAGTGGGTCATTGATCAGATGATGGAGATCGAAGCCCCAGATGTGATCGCTTCACTGAAGAAGTCGATTGGTGGCATTGTCGGGATCGACTTGGATTAGCTACTAAGCGGGATCACCCAGCTGCAGAAGTGGCGTGTATCGCGTTCTAGGCCATCCTCAAAGCCCGTAGAGTACTCTGGGGTGATCTCATGCTCCTCACGCCGTGGGTTGCGTAGATAGCCGCCCATCCACCCCTCCATATAGTCTGGGTCAACATTTAGCTCAATCATGCGGCAGACCGCATCGTAGTAACTCATCTCAGCCATGTTTCTATGTTCTTGCAGTGAAAGTTCCCTACCCCAAGCAGGGGGAGGGTTAGGGTGGGGGTTGAGTCTACCAATACTTATGCAACGATTAATAGTGTTTGATTATCTCTCAAAACAAAAACGCCCTCAACTGAGGGCGTTCTACTATTCAGATAAAGTGGACTGAATTAGTCATCACCACCGGAAAAAGCGCCCAAGATATGCAGCAGGCTGGTGAAGAGGTTATAGAGTGCAACGTACAGGGTAACGGTTGCAGCAATGTAGTTGGTCTGTCCACCGTGGATGATATTGCTGGTCTCCCATAAAATCAGCCCACTGGAGAGCAGAGCAAACATTCCTGAGATAACCAACATCCCCATTGGGAAGTGGAAACCAAACATCGAAGCGCCCACCAGAATCAGTGAACCAAAGAAGGCGATCATCATTCCTGACATCAGGAAGCCGGTGATAAAGGAGAAATCCTTCTTAGTGGTCAACACATAGCCAGATAAGCTAAGGAAGATCAGCCCAGTTAAACCAAATGCGGTAGTGATAATCTGCTCACCGCCCTGGATGCCAGCATAGTAGCTCAGGGTTGGGCCTAGGCCATAACCAAGCAGGGCAGTGAAGAGGAAAACTACACCGATACCACTGGCCTTGTTCTCATGTTTAGGCATTACAAACCAGAGTACGGCTAGCGCAGCAAAAGAGCTGATCATACCGCCCATAGGGGAGGCATTGGTGGTCATAGCAAAACCGGCAACCAGTGCGGTCCAGATCAAAGAGGCGGAGAGCAACATATAGGTATTCTTCAATACCTTATTGGTTGCCAGAATTGATGATTCGCTACGGGGTAGTGCTTGTTCCATTGGGTTCATGATATTCCTCAATAAATTTAATCTACGATGGTCCTATTAGAACATAAAAACGGAGAATTGTTCCGTTCAAATGTTTCATTTTTTACAGGGTAGGGTACTTGATCCTATTCTGTTTTCAAGGGTTGATATGGGGATCTAATACAGAGATTCAAGCTGTTAGTGAATCTTTGTGGCTCAAGGGCGCATTAAAAAACCCCGTAAAACATGGTTTTGCGGGGTTTTATTGTGCCTTATCAAGGCTCTTGTTTGGCGGAGAGGCAGTCCGCTAATCTGGTGTATTTTGACTGCATTGACATCTACTAATTGGCTGATATCTAAGGATCTGTGTCTTTATTTGTCTAGTGATGTACGCTATAATCCAGTTATGAACTGTACCCCAATTTGTACCCCATTTAACTGGAGGATGTTATGGCTAAAAGCATTGAACGACTAACGGACAGGCAGGTTAAGAATGCCAAGAAGAACCTCAATGATGGAGGTAATCTCTGGTTGCTACTCAGAAGAAACACCAAGGTATGGGCGTTCAGATACACGCTAAACGGTAAGGCTCGTAAAGCAGGGTTAGGCAGTTACCCAACTATTTCACTTGCAGAGGCAAGAGATACTGCAGTCCAGTACCGCAAATGGCTCAAGAGTGGAATTGATCCTTTGGATGAGGTCAGGCGTATAGAGGCTGAATCTAAGAGAGTCATCCCCACCTTTACCTCTGCTGCAGCAAGATTCATCCTTACCAATCGTCACCAGTGGAAGAACAGGAAGCATGCTAAGCAGTGGGTAGCTACGCTTAGAACCTATGCGAAACCTGTTATGGGGGATAAGCTAGTCACTGAGGTTACTACAGAGGATGTACAGAAGATCCTCTCCCCTATCTGGAACAGTAAAACTGAGACTGCCAAGCGAGTACAAGGAAGGATTGAGCGAGTAATGGATTGGGCTACAGCAATGAAGTTCCGTGCTGGAGACAATCCAGCTAGATGGAAAGGCAATCTAGATATGATCTACCCAGCCCCTAACAAGGTGAAACGTACCAATAATGCCGGAACTGAGAAGCACCACTCAGCCATGCCCTATACCGATGTTCCCAACT
>Ga0233445_1000532_pt1 | contig 41121 bp, 47 predicted proteins | sample SI_124_October20_5_FD_182779 | JGI IMG/M metagenome (GOLD analysis project Ga0233445, IMG submission 182779) | Seawater microbial communities from Saanich Inlet, British Columbia, Canada - SI_124_October2016_100_MG | ecosystem: Environmental > Aquatic > Marine > Inlet | place: Canada: British...
TCTCACTAAATCCAATAAAACAAACGGGGTCTACATAGCAATGCATCAAGATGAAAATGATGAAGCAATTGCATGTCATATCGGTACACGTGTAAGAAAAAATCATACCAGTAAAAGAGGTGCATTCCAAACAATAGGTAATGATCCAGCATTTTTAATTGTAAATAATGAAATTCATGAAAACATGAAAAGAGAATTTTTTACAGTAAATAAGTTTGAACCTAAAATAAAAATAAATGAAAAAGTTGCTCTGGTAAAATATCATCCAGGGTATAATCCAGATTTATTAAAAAATATGATAGATTCGGGGTATAAAGCAATAATTTTTGAAGGTACAGGGTTAGGACATATTGGAAAAAATATGTATCCAGTAATAAAAATAGCAAAAGAAAAAGAAATTTTCATGGGAATGACCTCTCAATGTATAGACGGTAGAGTAAGAATGACAGTTTACGAAAGTGGTAGAGATCTATTAAATTTAGGAATAATACCTCTTGAAAACATGATTTCAGAAATTGCATTGGTTAAGGCAATGTGGATAACAGGAAATACTGAAAAATATGATGAAATTAAAGAAAACATGCTTAATGAAATTGCATCAGAATTTACAACATAATGGACAATAATATGGAAAAATTTTCAATAAAAGATGTAGGCGTAAAAGTAGGACTAGAGATTCATCAACAACTTGCAACTAATAAAAAATTATTTTGTGATTGTACTCCTATTGAATCAGAGGATTACGGTATTAAATTTCAAAGAAAATTACGAGCTTCTAAAAGTGAATTAGGTGAATTTGATCCTGCGGCATTATTTGAAAGTACAAAATCAAAAACAATCATGTATTATGCAAATCATGAAAGTAGTTGTCTAGTTGAACAAGATGAAGAACCACCACACGAGTTAGATGAGGATGCAAGAAAAATTGCATTAACTATTGCTGCAGCATTAAAATCAAATATTTTTAGTGAAATTTATCCTATGAGAAAAACAGTAATTGATGGTTCCAATACGACTGGATTTCAACGTACAATGTTAATTTCACAAGGTGGGTTTTATAATGCAGGAGAAACAAAAATTGGAATTCAATCAATTTGTTTGGAAGAAGATGCTGCAAAAATTTTAGGGGAAGAAGGAAATGTTAGAAAATTTGGATTAGAACGTTTAGGTGTACCACTAGTTGAAATTGCAACAGATCCTTTTGAAGTAGATTCGGCAGAAATTAAAAAAATTGCATTATCACTAGGAAGAATTTTGAGAAGTACAAAAAAAGTAAAAAGAGGATTAGGATCAATTCGACAAGATGTTAATGTATCAATTAGAGATGGGAAAGGAGTTGTAATTGAAGTTAAGGGCGTACAGCAATTAGATCAATTAGAAAAGGTTGTAGAATATGAAGCAAAAAGACAACACGGAATATTAAAAATTTCAAAAAAAATACAAGAAAGTAATTGGAAACATAGTAATCAAGATAAAAAAGACATTACGGAATTATTTATAAAATGTGAATCAAAGATTATTCAAAACGCAATAAAGAAAAATCAGAAAATAATGGCTGTATCTTTTAAAAACATGGCTGGAATGTTTGGATATTCACCTTATCAAGATATCAGATTAGGTAAGGAAGTAGCTGAATTAGTCAGATTTTTTGGAATTGGTGGAGTTTTTCATTCAGACGAGTTACCAAACTACGGCATAGAAGAATCAGATTTGGAAGAATTGAAGAATTTTTTACAAATTAATCAAAATGATGCATTTTTAATTTTAGCATCTCCTGAGGAAAAAATTCATACAGTAATTGATCAAATTGTTTTAAGAATAGAACATATCAAAAATCAGGGCATACCAATAGATACAAGATTAGCTACTCAGTCAGGTGAAACAAAATTTCTTAGACCAAGACCAGGAGCTGCACGAATGTATCCAGAAACAGACATTCCTCCAATAATTATCAGTAAGGATGAATTGGAAGATGCAGAAAAAAATATTCCAAAATTATGGGACGATTCAATTAAAGAAATAGAAACAAAATATGAAATGAATCAACAACTTGCAGAACAAATTTTTGATTCTAAATATATCGAATTATTTGAAAATATAGTTAAAAAAATTAAAACAAATCCAACATTTGTTGCATCAATTCTTTGCTCAACAATTACAAATTTAGAAAGAAAAGGTCTAGATTCAAATGTATTAAAAAATGAACATATTTTCAAATTATTTGAATTGTTAGAAAAAGATCAGATTGCAAAAGAATCAATTGAAATAATTTTTGAAAATATAATGTCTAAAAAATCAAAAAGCATAGAAGAAGCTATGAAAAACACTTCAATCGAATCCATCAGCGAAGAAGATGTAGATAAAATTATCAAAGACATAGTAAATAAAAATCAAGAAATTATTAAAAATCAAAAAGAAAGGGCAATGGGACCATTAATGGGAATGGTAATGAAAGAACTAAGAGGTAAAGCTTCAGGCGAGATAATAAATAAACTGCTTTTAAAAAATATTAAAAAGAAATTAGAACAGGGTTAATTAAGAGATAAAATGGAATTTAAGGAAATTTATTGTGTAACTTGTGAAAAAATAATTGGACGCTACAACATAAAATTTTACAATGAAGATAAAATTGCAGAACTCATGAAAACAAGTCACGTAACTCACGTTAGAAACGGTCATCAAATAAACATTAGAAAGTTTATAAAAAATTAATATGATTTAATTTTTTCAATCGCTTCTGAAAGATTTGTAATTCGATCTAATTTATCATTTGAAATATGCATATTCCAAGGTTGTGAGTATAAAATAACTTTTTTATTATTTTCAAGAAATTTTACTGCATTCAAAGGTGAATCATCAATAAAAACATCATAATCTAAATTAGATTTCATAGGTCCATCAATTACGGATACGTAATCATCATATGAAATATTATGAAAATTTAGCCAATTTTTTACAAAGGAATCAGTAGAACGTTCTCTAGCAGTTACAATATCTACCTGTCCAAGGGTTGAAAGATTTTTTGTTGTAGATGATAAATTTTGTTCCGTGGGAGGCAATGATTCCCAATTTTTCCAACAGTAACTTAGTTCAGAATAAAAGTCAAATGGATTGATATCAAATTTTTTCCAAAATTCCCAATCAGTTACTTGATTTTTAGAAATATGTGGCCGAATGGAATTACTGTAATTTAACCAGGATACTATTACATCGGCAAGTACTCCATCAACATCTAATGCAATTTTCATTTTTATCAATTAATCAGTAGTTTTTTGAAATTCATCTAAAAGATTTTTTTGATGTTTACTGAGTTTTTTGGGAATAGTCACAACCATTCGAATAAACTGATCTCCTGTTCCTCTTGAATTAATATGAGAAACTCCTTTTCCTTTTAATTTGATGATATGATTTGGTTGGCTACCAGAATTAACTTTAACTTTTTCATTTCCTTCTAAAGTGGGAACACTAATTTCACAACCTAATGCAGCATCAATCATAGAAATATCTTGATCATAGAAAATATCTTTTCCATCTCTATGGAAATATTTATGAGGTTGAACTTGAACTCTAATGACTAAATCGCCATTCACTCCATTTGGAATTTCATTTCCTTCATTAGATACAATGTAATCACCAGAATCAATTCCAGGTGGAATTTGGAAATCAACTTTTTTAGTTCCTTTAACTCGTCCTTTTCCTTTACAATCACCACATGGCTTTTCTATCATAGACCCCTCACCTCTACAAGTAGGGCAGGGTGCAGCAGTAACAAATGAAGCAAATCCCATATCACGAGTTTGTCTTACTTCTCCCTGGCCGTTACATGTTGCACATGTTTTTTTATTTGTACCAGGTTTACAACCAGACCCGCTACAATTATCACATTTAATTTGTTTTTGTAAATTAATTTCCATTTTTTTTCCGTGTAGTACATCTTCCAATGTCACTGTAGTTTGATAAAGAAGATCAGATCCACGTTGCTGTTGATTGAATCCTCCACCGCCTCCGCGACCAAAGATTGATTCAAAGATATCATTGAATCCTCCACCGCGACCTTGAGAAATATCATCACTACTATATCGACCATCAACTCCAGCATGTCCATGTTGATCATACGTTTGTTTTTTTTCAGAATCTGAAAGAACAGCATATGCCTCAGAGATTTCTGTAAAATGCTCTCCAGCATCAGCAGATTGATTACGATCAGGATGGAACTTTAATGCTAATTTTCGATATTGATTTTTTATTTCATCTGGAGAAGAGGTTTTAGAAACTCCTAAAACTTCATAATAATCACGTTTTGCACTCATAAGTTATTCCTTCATTATAATTACACTATAAATGATTGAATTTAAAAAATTAGTTAGTTTTTGGCCCATCAGTTGAATCTGATTCAGCAGTTGTCCCATCAGCACCCTGTTGTCCATCAGCACCCTGTTGTCCATCAGCACCCTGTTGTCCATCAGCACCCTGTTGTCCATCAGCACCCTGTTGTCCATCAGCACCCTGTTGTCCATCAGCACCAGGTGGTGGAGTAGCATTCTTGTAAAGTTCAGTGGTCACTTCATTAACTAAAGATTGAAGTGCTTCAAGTTTGGGTTTCAATTCAGATGCTTCTTTATCTAAAACTTCTTTGACTTCTTTTACTGCATCAGTAATTCTAATTCCTTGTTCTTGTGAAATCTTATCTTTTAAATCATCATTTACTAATTTTTCAGTAGTATAGATATAACTCTCTGCCTCATTTTTGAGTTCAATTTTTTCTTTCTTTAATTTATCTTCATCAGAAAACTTTTCAGCATCTTCTTTTAATTTTTCAATTTCTTCTGGAGATAATTTTGAATTAGATTCAATAGTAATTTTTGCTTCTTTTTGTGTGCCAAGATCTTTTGCAGTAACATTGATAATTCCATTTGCATCAATATCAAATTTAACTTCAATTTGAGGAACTCCTCTTGGTGCTGGTGGTAAATCAGTAAGATTAAAGCTTCCTAAAGAAACATTATCAGTTGCCATAGGTCTTTCTCCTTGAACAACATGAATAGTTACAGCTGTTTGATGATCAGCAGCTGTTGTGAAAACTTTAGCTTTGGAAGTTGGAATAGTAGTATTTCTTTCAATTAGGGGTTCTCTTACACCACCTAATGTCTCAATTCCTAATGTTAGAGGCGTTACATCAAGCAAAACAATATCGCTTGTTACATCACCTGCAATAATTCCTGCCTGAATTGCAGCTCCCATTGCTACTGCCTCCATTGGATCAACACCGGATTCAGTTTCTTGTCCAATAACTTCACTAACGAATTTTTTGACTAATGGAATTCTTGTTGGTCCGCCCACCATGACAATTTTATTAATATCAGAATTAGATAATTTTGCGTCTTCTAATGCTTTGAGTATTGAAGGCTTACATCTATCAACGATTGGTCCAATTAATTCGTCCAGTTTAGCTCTTGTAATTCTTAATTCAAGGTTTTTAGCACCTGCAGAAGGATCGTGTGCAATAAACGGTAAATTGACATCAGTTTCCATTACTGTGGATAATTCAATTTTTGCTTTTTCACAAGCCTCTCTAATTCTTGTCATTGCAGTTGTATCAGAAGATAGATCAACACCTTCTTTTTTCTTAAATTCATCTACAACATAATCAATTAGAACTTTATCCATATCTGTACCACCTAATTTGGTATCTCCAGATGTACTAAGTACTTCAAAGACACCTCCACCCATTTCCATTATAGTGACATCTAATGTACCGCCACCAAAATCAAAAACAAGTATTTTCATATCTTGTTTAGATTTATCTAATCCAAATGCTAATGCTGCTGCAGTTGGTTCATTAATAATTCTAACAACATCAAGACCAGCAATTGTACCAGCATCTTTAGTGGCTTGACGTTGATTATCATCAAAATATGCAGGAACTGTAATTACTACTTTCTCAATTTTTTCTCCAACAAATGCTTCTGCATCTTTTTTAATTTTTTGAAGAATGAATGCAGAAATTTGTTGAGGTTTGTATTGTTTATCTAAAATTGTAAAAGTTTCATCTGAACCCATTTTTCTTTTAGCAGCAAAAATAGTATTATCGGGATTAGTTACAGATTGTCTTCGTGCAGGTTCACCAACTAAAAGTTCGCCATCCTTACTAAATGCAACAACTGATGGAAAAGCTTTGCCACCTACAGTTGCACCTTCAGCAGCAGGAATAATAGTTGGTTTTCCACCCATTACAACTGCAGCCGCAGAGTTACTTGTTCCTAAGTCAATACCAATAATTTTAGTCATTTTTTATCATCATCCTTCTTTGAAATTTCTACCAGCGTAGGTCTTATTATACTCTGATGAGAAATATATCCCTTCCTGATCTCTTTAATGATGGTATTATCATCTAAAGCAGGATCAGAAACTACAGAAATAGCCTCATGGAAATTTGGATTAAAAATTTCGCCCAATGCCTCAATGGCTGTAACATCATATTTTTGCATCAATGATTCCATATTTTTTAAAATAGAGTTTAAACCATCTGCATTAATTTTACTTTCAGATAGTACATCTTTAGCTCGAATAAAATCATCATAAATTTTGATAAAATCTAACATAAATTCATTAATTTTAGAATTAACACCATGTTCAATATCAGATTTTGTTTTTTTACTAAGATTTTGAAAATCTGCTAATACATGTTTTAATTTTTCTTCAAATTGAAATACTTTTTCTTTTTCCAAATCTAGTAATTTTGATAATTCTTCAACAGTTTGTTCAGATTTTTTAGAAGAGTCATTATTTTCAATTGTATCTTCAGAATTAACTTCGACAGGAACTTCTTCAGAATTAACTTCGACAGGAACTTCTTCAGAATTAACTTCGTTAGACAATTTATACAAAATAATTATTTAGCTAATTTATAGTATTATTGAAGAGTTTCGCATATGGGGTTAGCTTTTACAATAATTAAATTAGAATCATGTTTAGTTTTTTCAATACTGTCAAAATCAGATTGGGAACATGCTACAACAATGGTGGTTTTATCATTATGAAACAAATTAAAGTCGGGGTTTTGATAAGCTTCTACATCTCCAATATAATCACGTAATCGAGTAGTTAAATTTTGAATCATCTCAATTTTATCTCCACGCATTGCATGTTGATCAATGGTCCATGATAATGCAATTTTTGTTCTACTCGCTTTTAAATCATTTTTCTTTAATGTTCCACGAATTTCATCAATTAATCGTTTCATGTAACCATCAATGCCTTTTACACTTCCATTAATCAAATACATTAATGAATTTGAACCCTCAAATGATGAACCTAAAGATTTTAGATCAAACAATCCATTAATCATATTATCTAAAAATATTTCTTGAAAATTACTTGAAGAAAGATCATTTTTTGTAATTTCATCTTGTGCATACTTACAAACTTCTAAAATACTACACAGACCAGAAAATCTAGATAAAATATCAATAGCATGAAAATGTTCTGATGAAGAAATACCTACAAATTTTTTTTCTTTTTTATTTATAGTAAGTAAATCAGAAAGAACTAAATCTTCTTTAGCATTAAATGAACCAATAATTTTTGGCTGTTGATTTAGATCTTCTAGCGGATAATAAAAATAGGATATATTTTTACCAGCTTGAAGTCCAGTGACATGTTCCAATAACGAAATATTTTCATTATTACCACCAAATCCAGTTGGAAGTGTAAAAATTACAGAACTATTTTTTTTTAATGACGTAATTGCATCTTTGAATTTAGAATGAATTTCTGTTTTAACATCTTGGCCTGTTTTCCTAATTCTGGGAGTAAAGAAAAGATATTGAGCTTTAGAAACGGCTACATCAATGGGTTCCATAGCTAATAGTGGTTCATCCTCTTTTAATGAAGAAACATTTGGATAAGTTTTAGCAATTTCTGGTTTAAGCGATATAGCAGATGGAGTGGATTCATCTATTATGTAAACATCAGCACCTTTAATCGCCATTTGAGATGCAAGAGCATATCCTTCAGTACTAAGTCCATAAACAACAACTTTTGCGCCCGCCATCCAATTAGAGAGGATAACGGACTAAGAAAAACTTATTGAAGTACAGTAATTATCAAAAATACTTGAAAATATGGATTGATATTCTAACACCAAAACAATTATTGTTTTCTGAACCAATAATTGAAAAATTAGGGGCGAAACATGAACTTTTGTGCACTTCAAGAGAATATGAAGAAGTTTCAAAATTATCAAAAATACGTCATTTTGACCTCATATTTGTTGGAAAACATGGAGGTGGTAATAAAAAAACTAAACTTGATGCTAGTATTGAAAGAATTAACAAACTCTCAAAAAAAATTGAAAAATTTAAACCAGATTTAGTAATTAGTTTTGGATCACCAGAAGCATCAAGAATCTCATTTGGATTAGGAATTAAGCACATAATGTTTTGCGATTCCCCTCATGCTAATGCAGTAATGCGATTAACATTACCGCTAATTCAAAAATTACTAATTCCATACATCATACCAAAAAAAGAATTTTCCAAGTATGGAATTAGTGAAAAAAATATTGTACAATACAAAGCAATAGACGCAGTAGTTACAATGAAAAGAGAAACTAATGAAAAAATAGCATCTCCATTTAAAAACAATAATAAAAAAAATATTTTGATCAGAGTAGAAGAAGAAGAAGCGGCATATACATCAAAATCAAGTAAAATTATTCCAATAATTCAAAAAATTGCAAATGATTACAAAGATGAAAATATCATAGTACTAGGAAGATATACAAAACAAATTTTAAATTTACAAAAAGCAGTTGGCAATAAAGTAAAAATTATTAAAATGTCATTTGATGGAAAATATCTACTAAAAAATACAGATATTTTCATAGGATCTGGTGGAACTATGACGGCTGAATCTGCTTTAATGGGAGTTCCTACAATATCATATAATGCAGTTCCAAATATAGTAGAAAAATTCTTAGTAAAAAAATATCTGGTAAAAAGAGAAACAAATCCATCAAAAATTTCAAACCATATTAAGAAAATTTTTGAATTAAATGGCAATCAAAGCCAAAAAAGAGCAGAAAAAATTGTTACCCAAATGGAAGATCCAATAGAGAAACTAATTCAAATTATCAAAAATTAATTTCAATTTAATTTTAAGAGTTAAATTAAAAAGTTCATTAAGGGAATAGGAATTTTCGATTTAGCAGCCCGGTAGTGTAGCGGTCAAGCATAGAGGCCTTTGAAGCCTTTGACCCCAGTTCGAGTCTGGGCCGGGCTACTTTATTTAAAAATTAATTATGAGTAGGCATGAAGATAATATACTCAAGATAACTGAGATTATCCATAATGACAGATGTAATCTTAGGAATGGGCGAGGTGGGCCAAACATTATTTGATTTACTTGAAGATAGAAAATTTGATTGTGTTGGAATTGATCTAGATAATTCAAAATGTAAAAAATATTCTGAAAATCATGTTATTAAAAATCCAGAATATCTTCACGTATGTCTACCAGGAGAATTAACAGGGTTTACAGATATTGTAGTTAACTGGATTAATAAAATAAAAAACATACAAGTAGTCATAATTCATTCAACTGTAAAACCAGGAACAACAAAAATAATACAAGAAAAATTATCAATACCAATTTTATTCTCACCTGTTCGTGGAGTACATAAAAGATTTCTAAATGATATTAAAAAATATACAAAATTTATTTCATTTGACGGTATAGAAATAGATTCAAAAATAAAAAGAGATTTAGAAAATAGATTTGAAAAAATAGATTGGATGTCAACAACAAAAACAGCAGAACTTGCAAAAATATTAGTAGATACAACATACTATGGATGGTTAATCAATTATGCACAAATTACCAAAATGATTTGTGAAAAAGAAAATGTTAATTTTGAGGAAATGTGGAAATTTGCAGATGAAATTCATGAAAATTTAGGAAATAGACCAAAAATGTTTCCAGGTATAATTGGAGGACATTGCGTGATACCAAATTTAGATTTAATAGAGTATGAAAATTTAGACATAATTAAAAAAATTAATGAAATGTATGAAAAATTTAAAAAATAATTCTAATTTTTAAAAATCTAATCTTGTTAATAATTTGGATGCAATGATAAAAAGAGTAGTTGCAAGAACTGCAAGAATAACCATTTCAAGTATTACAAATTCTGTAACAGTTCCAAAAATGCCTGCTCGAATTATATCAACAAGATACGTTAAAGGGTTAAGATAAAATGCCGTACGTAGCGGTTCAGGTGCAGTATCAGCTGGATAAAATGCAGAACTAACAAAAGCAAAGAAAAGGAAAACAGTGTTAATTATTACATTAAACCCTTCACTTGATCGTAATCGGGTAGAAATGATGGAAGCTAGTGAACCAAATAACACAGATCCCGCAATTGCGCCAAAAATAATGATTGGAATTGTGACTAACGAAAATTCTGCTGATTGAAAAATTACAGGATATCCAACAATAGCAATCAAGGAAGCACTAACAAGTCCAATTATGGCTATCGTGCAAATATTACTAAGGATGTAATGACTTCGGGTAAATGGTCCAGACATAATTTGTTCAAACATCCCATGTCTTCTATCATTCCAAATTAAAATACCAGAAATCAGAGTACTATTCATAATATTAAATCCAATCATACCAGATGCTAAGAATGCGGGATAATCTAGATCTTTACCAGCAAATGGAACTTGATTAATTAATGGACCATATGCAAAACCTGCTACAAAAATATAGATTAGAGGAAAAATAATTTGCCAGATTAAAAATCCAGGGTTAAGTGAAATCGTGAGATTTCTATTGACAAGTCTAATTATTGGGTGCATTTTCCTTCATCATTTTTAAAAATATTTCTTCAAGATTTGTCGGTACTGCAGATAAATCTTCAATTTCAATATTATTTTCATTAAGTATTTTTAACACTCTAAGTAATACTAATTCCGATTGCTCGGAATGAATTATGATTGTAGTACCAGTATTGAAATCAATTTTGTAATCTGGAATATCAACCAATAAAGAAGAAATATCGGATTGCTTTTTTAATAAATGAATTTTAATTGTTTTTTCTTTTCCAAATCTATTTTTTAAAGCATCAGGTGAATCGACAGTAAGAATTTTTCCCTTATTAATAATAGCTATTTCATCACAAAGGTATTCAGCTTCAGATAAAATATGAGTGGTATAAAAAATTGTTAATCCACTTTTAACTTTATTTTTTAAATAATCTAATAATTTTCTTCTAGCTTCTGGATCTAATCCCACAGTCGGTTCATCTAAAAACAATAGTTCCATATCATGCATAAATTCACGTGCAACCTGTACCCGTCTTCGTTGACCTATAGAAAGATCCTCATTTCTCTTCTTACGAATTTCAACTAAATCAAAATCTGTCAAAAGTTGCTCCATCCTTTTATTACGTTCAGTTTTTGGAATATCCCACATCATCCCATATTTATCAAGAGATTTTTCTACCGAAAGCGTAGGCTCATAACTGGGTTGCTGCAATACTACGCCAATTTTATCACGAATTTTTAACGGATGTAGAATAGCATCTATTCCCAAGATAGAAAGTGAGCCTGATGAAGGCCTAATTAGAGTAGTAAGAAGTTTGATTGTGGTTGATTTTCCAGCACCATTAGGTCCTAAAAATCCAAAAACTTGTCCTCTTTTAACAGATAAAATAAGATCATCTACAGCATTTACTGAACCATATGATTTTGATAAATGACTGACATCAATACAGGACATAATCAAAGTGCGATCTTCCTATTAATTTAGGTAATGAGATAAAATATCACAATTAATCAATCATTTAGATTAATTTGTAAAAAAATAGTCAAGAAAATTTGAAAAAGAACATTTTTAAAATTTTATCATGAAAATAATCCGATATTATTATTAAAATTAATGAAATTTTTATTAACACAATATGTTTATGAAAACTAAATGTCAGAGTCACAAAATCTTATTGATAAATTACTTGAACAAAAAACAGAGTTAACTAGAGAAATAATTGATCAAAAAATTGCAGAAAAAAAAGAAAAAATTGGTGCAGGATACCTAACCGATCAAGGGGCATTATTTCTAATTGCATCAGATTATGGAGTTACTTTAACGGAATCATCAAAAACTGAAATTAACTTAAAGGATCTATATGCAGGAGCAAAAGATATTTCATTAGAAACTAGAGTACTAAACGTTTCACCTACAAAGCAATTTTCAAGAAAAGATGGTTCTATATTTAATCTAAGAACAATGACCGTATACGATTCTGATTCTACAGCAAGTGTAAAGTTATGGGATGAAAAAGCAAATCTACCAGGTATTGAAAATCTCAAACCAGGGGATTTGATAAAAATTACACAAGCTTATGTGAAATCAGATTTAGATGGTTCAGCAACTATCAACATTGGTTCCGGTTCAAATATTGAAACAATAGATACGGATAGTCAAATTCCACTTATTGATAAAATTACAAAAGATATCAGTGAATTACAAGAAGGGCAAAAAGATCTCGTAGTATCAGGAATGATTGATGGAATAATTAGTGGAATGCAATTTACAAATTCAAGGGGTCAGCCTGGAACAGCACTTAGAATGAGACTAAAAGGGAAAGACAACAGTGCAATGAGAGTAGTTCTTTGGGGCAAAGATGAATCATTAATTCCAAATATGATCTCACAATCAGCTAATGTGAAACTATTAGGTGTCAGAATTAAATCAAGCAATCAAGGAAATCAAGAATTAGAAATTCATGGTAATGAATCAACAATGATTGAAATTGAAGGTGGAAAGGAGACAGAACCAATTATTGCTAGAATTTTATCAATTGCAGTAACTGAGGCTGGAAAAAATATGATCGTAGCAGCAGATAGTAAAAAAAATATTTACAATATTAGTGATTTTTCAAATTCAACTAGTGACTGTGTTGAAGGAAGTGTAATTGAATGCATGCCATCAAAAGTTTACGGTAATTCAATTACATTAGATGAAAATTCATTTGTAAGAAAATTAGATAATGATGAGTCTATCCCATCATTGGCTAAAATTCGAACAAAAATTAGTGATGTAAAGGTTGATGGAACATATTGTATTGAATCTATAGTATTGAAAGTTCCTGAAAGACGCGAGGTACAAACTAAATCAGGCGAATCAATTGCACTTTCAGAAATGTTTGTTGAAGATGATACAGGTCAAATTTGGGTAAAAGGATGGAGAATTCAAGCAAAATTAATTGATAAATGTGAATTAGGAGAAATTATCTCAATTACGGGATTAAATGCAAAATCAAATAATTTTGGGGAGGGTAGAATAGAATTATTCCTAACAGCGCATTCAAAAATTAAAAAGAAAAATTAAAAAATTTTATCAGATAGGCCCAATTCTGTAATGGTGTAAGAAAAAGATTCGTTATTGAAAGGTGAATAAATTTTGCCATTAAACATTGATGAATTTTTGAAAAGATGAATTTTAACATGCGTAAAAAGATCAATCGCAGTTGCCATATTTTCAACTTCCTTGTCACCCATATTTCTAATCATATTAGTAATTACAATAGGAATTTTGTTAGCAATAGCATAAAATGATAATTCGTGCATATATTTCATAAACAAAGAATTTTTTTTGAATATAGATTCATTATTTTTATATTCATAAGAAAATAAATCAGTGATATTATCAATTACAATTAAAGAAAAATTATTTGTATGAAGATTTTTAATTGAATTAACTTGTTCAGACGTATTTGTAACTCGCGATACAGTAATCTTATCAAGTAAATTAAAATTGATGTTGGATTTTTTTTGAATTTCCAATATTCTTTCAGGTCTAAATCCACCAGTGGTATCCAAATACAAAACATTTCCACCATTTTTAATTGAATTTATTGATAATTGTAATAGTAACTGAGTTTTTCCAGTTCCACTTCCACCAAAAATATCTACAATTAGACCATTAGGAATCCCTCCAGATAAAAAATTGTCTATTTTTATTAATCCAGTTTTAATCATGTATACAATTTATACAAATACGAGAAAAAATTTAAAGAATTATAATTTTGGCAAGTGTGACAAGGCTTTTATGCTAGAGAAGAATTTTTGAAAATAAGTGAATAATTAGTGTCCCAAACAAACAGCGCAAAAAGACCATTAGCAGTACTTCAAAAAAGTACAAAGAAAAAAGTTTTGGTTAGATTAAAAAACGAGGTTGAATACAAAGGTAAAATGGATAATGTTGATTCTTATATGAATTTGATAATGACAGATGCAGAAGAAATCCATAGCGGCAAAACCATTGCACATTATGGTAGGGTAATTGTCAGAGGAAATAATGTATTATTTATTAAATTAGAAAATGAACTTTAATTAAATTAAAAGTGCTTTTATGACTAATAACTTTCTATTTACATCAGAGTCAGTAACAGAAGGTCATCCAGATAAAATATGTGATAATATTTCAGATGCATTTTTAGATGAATATCTAAAGCAAGATCCAAATTCAAGAGTAGCAGTTGAAACAATGGTAACAACAGATTTTGTTGTAGTATCTGGTGAAGTTACATCTAAAGCAATTTTTGATAAAAAAGCCCAAGAAGAATTAGTTAGAAAAACCATCAGGGATATAGGATATAACGATAAAGAATTAATGTTTGATGGCGATACTTGCAAAGTTGACTTAAGATTGCATTCACAAAGTCCAGACATCAGTCAAGGAGTAACAGCAACTGAAGAAAAAGAACAGGGTGCAGGAGATCAAGGATTAATGTTTGGCTATGCAACAAATGAAACTGAAGAATTAATGCCTATGCCAATCTTGTTGGCTCATAAACTTATTCAGAAATTATCCGAAGTTAGACGAAATAAAACATTAGCATGGGTAAGACCAGATGGTAAATCACAAGTTTCAGTAAAATACGAGAACGATAAACCAACAAAAATTGAAACAGTTGTAATATCAACACAGCATGCACCTGAAATGTCTCAAGAAGAAATTTCAAATCAAATTATTGATAAAGTAATCAAACCAGTTTTAGGAAATCTTTGGAATGATGAAATTAAAATTCACATTAACCCTACAGGGATATTTGTGATCGGAGGACCTCACGGCGATGCAGGTTTAACTGGAAGAAAAATAATTGTGGATACCTATGGCGGATTTGGAAGACATGGAGGCGGAGCTTTCTCAGGAAAAGATCCATCTAAAGTAGATAGATCAGCATGTTACATGTGCAGATACATTGCAAAGAACCTTGTTGCAGCCAAATTTGCTGATAGATGTGAAGTTCAAGTTGCATATGCAATCGGTGTAGCTGAACCAGTGTCACTTTATGTTAATACTTTTGGAACAAATAAAATTCCAGAAAATCAAATAGAAGAATTAGTTAGAAAGAATTTTGATATGAAACCATCAGGTATCATCTCACAATTAGATTTGAAAAGACCAATTTATAAAAAAACAGCAGCATATGGTCATTTTGGAAGAAATGAGCCGGAATTCACTTGGGAAAAAACAGACAAGGCAGAAACATTAAAGCAGTCTGCCGGACTTTAATAATTCTATAACAGATTCAAATTTCATCTGGGTTATTTTTTGTAATTTATTATAATTTCCTTTGAAATCACCAATTAGAATATTCAAATCATCTACTCCAAAATTAGATTTTGAATTAGTTATAGCATCATAATATGCATTTTCTAAATTGATTTTTTTAATTTTTGTCCCAGTATTTTTAGAAAAAAGTTTTACATATTGTTCAAATGTAAGATAGTCAGGACCAACAAGATCAATTATTTTATTTTTAAATTTAATTTGATCAAGGGATTGATGAAAAACTTTTACCACATCATTGATGGAAATTGGCTGTATTGAATAATTTCCAGAACCTGGAATTTCAATTATTTTGAGTTTAATCTGTTTTTTTAAAAATTTTGTAAATAAATCATCTTTTCCAACAATATAGGACGGTCTAAAAATAGTGTAGTTTAAACCTGAACTCATAATAATTTTTTCTGCCTTATATTTAGAGATGAAGTATCCTACCGAAGTTTTACTAGAAACTCCAAGACCACTATTATAGATAATTTTTTTAATTTTTGCTTTTCTAGCTAAATTTACAAGATGTTTTGTAAATTCAACATTTATCATTTCGTAGTCAATATTAACAGATTGCTTTCCAATACCTACTAGATGAATTAATACATCAGAATTTTTAATTTTATTAATAATAATTTTTTCATCATAACTTTTTGAAATTATTTTAACTTCGTTATCATATTCTTTAAAATTACTTCGTGAAATTGAAATTAAATCAATGTTATGTTTAGACAAATATTTCCTGAGATTTTTTGCAACAAATCCATTTGCCCCAGTAACAGTCACTTTGATACGTTTAGCCATAATTATCTTAAATTACTTTTAATTTTAAATCTATTCAGAGAATTTTTAAAATAATGAAATAAGAGTTAATACTAGAAAATGAATTAAATAATCATGGTAGAAGAAAAAATTAAATTAAAAACAGGATATACTACTGGAAGTTGTGCGACTGCAGCTGCAAAAACTGCACTATTGTCAATTATTAATCAAGAAAAAATTCAAAATGTTAGTATTATTTTACCTAGAAGATCCTTTATTCAAATTCCAATACACTCTTGTGAATTTAAAAATGATAAAGCAAAATGTTCTGTGATAAAAAATGGTGGAGACGATCCAGATGTAACTCATGGTGCGGAAATTATTGTTGAATTATCATTTACAGAGAAAATAAATGAAATTGATATTGATGGAGCTGAAGGTGTGGGAATAGTTACAAAACAAGGTTTAGGTTTAGAAATAGGAAAACCTGCAATTAATCCCGTACCTAAAAAAATGATTAATGAGAATTTAAGAGATATTGGAAAAGAAATTCTCGAGAAAAAAGGAATCAAAGTTGTGATTTCAGTTCCAAAAGGAAAAGAATTAGCACCAAAAACTGACAATCCTAGATTAGGTATTAGAGATGGAATTTCAATTTTAGGAACTAGTGGAATTGTAATTCCATTTTCTACAGCATCATATGCAGCATCAATTAGACAAAATTTGGATGTTGCAATTGCAGCAGGAAATGAAACAGTAGTATTAACAACTGGTGGAAGAAGTGAAGAATGTGCAAAAAAAATAGTTGACTTGCCAGTACATTGTTTTGTACAAATGGGAGACTTTTCAGGATATACAATACAACAATGCGGTAGAAAAAATATCAAAAAAGCATACGTGGTTGGGTTTATTGGAAAACTAGCAAAAATGGCTGCAGGTGTTAAACAAACTCATGTTAAAGGATCAAAAGTAGATATGAACTTTTTATCAGAATTAGCAAAAAAAGCAAATGCAGATGAAAAAGTTATTGAAAGTATTAAAAAAGCAAACACAGCTAGACATGTTTCAGAAATTATTAAAGAAAATAGTATAACTGGATTTTTTGAACTAATTTGCAGTGAAACTTACAAACATATGAGAAAACATTCTGAAGAAAAAGTTCCAATAGATGTAATATTGTTTGATTTTGAAGGGGAAATTCTGGCTAGAGAATCACAGGAGTAAGGTATTTTATTAAAGTGAGAAAGTTTTGAGTATGGAAAATGTATCAGTTCTTGCAATTACTAAAAACGGAGTCAATATTGGAGGGAAATTAAAAGAACTATTCCCTAATTGGAATGTTTTTGTACCAAGTAAATTATCAAATGAAAATAAGAACATTACATGGTATTCTGAGGCTACATCAGATAAAATTATTGAACTTTTTAAAAATTCTAATGCATTAATTTGCTTATTTTCTTTAGGTGCAGTAATTAGATTAATTGCGCCCCATTTGAAAGATAAGAAAACAGATCCTGCAGTAATTGTTATTGACGATAAAATGACTTTTGTAATCAGTGTATTATCAGGACATATTGGTGGAGCAAATGAATTAGCTCAAGAAATTGCTGAAAAATTAAACGCATTACCTGTGATAACAACTGCTGCAGATGTAAACAAAACAATTGTAGTGGATTTGGTAGGTAGAGAGTTTGGCTGGAAAATTGATGATGAAACAACTGTAACCAAAATTAGTGCTCACATGGTAAATTCAGAACCAATTGGTGTTTTTCAACAAACAGGCAATACAAAATGGTACAAACAATTACCAAAAAATGTTACAATCTATGATAGTTTAGAAGAATTAAAAAAATCAAATTCTAAAGCTCATCTTATAATTTCTGAAGAAATTATCGATAATGAATTAGCTCAAGAATCTGTAATATATCGTCCTCAAAATTTAGTTATTGGTATCGGGTTACATTGGGATACAACAAAAGATACAATCAGGAATGGAATAGAAGATTGTTTAGAAAAATTTAATCTAAGTTCAAAATGTATTGCAAAATTGGTTTCAATAAAAAAACCTAAAGATGTCCAAGGGTTAATTGATCTTGGAAAAGAAATGAAAATACCTGTAGAGTATGTTGATAGAGAAGAACTTGCTGAAATAATAACTCCAAATCCATCTAGTACAGTTAAAGCATTTGAAGGAACAGCAAGTGTTTCTGAAGCTGCTGCAATTAAAGTATCAAACGGAGAATTGATTGTAGAAAAGCAAAAATTTCCACCAAATTTAACAATAGCAATTGCGAGGAAGATAGAATGAAACGAGGATTATTACTAATAGACAGAGGAAGTCGACAAAGAGAGGCATCTGAAGAATTAGAGGTCATATGCGAGGGAATTAAGGCTAAAGGAGATTATAATTTCGTTGATTTTTGTTTTTTAGAAGTTGAACCGCCATATATCGAAGATGGAATTGAGAAATGTCTAAAACAAGATATTGATTCACTTACAATAGTTCCATATTTTCTATATCCAGGTAAAAAAGTAAAAAATGCAGTTACAGATGTAATGAAATTTCAAAAAGATACTAAAATTAAATTTCTTGTCACTAAACCAATGATGATGCATAAAACTTTGGTAGAAATAGTTAAGAATAGAATAGATTCAACATTAAAAGAAAATCAAATTACTCTTGAAAATAAAGACGTAGACGTAATGGTAATTGGTCATGGAAGTGTGGATCCTAATGCACAAAGATCACTAAATTATGTTGTAGATGGATTAAAAAATGATTATAGAAATGTAAACAGAGTATGGCTAGAAATAGAACAACCAGATATTTTTGAAGGAATTAAAAGTTGTGAAAAAAATAACCCTAATGTTTTAGTAAATGTATTTTATTTTCTTCATGAAGGAGCGCATGTAAAAACAGACATCAATAATGATTTGATACCGGCATTAGAAAAATCTACGATTAAAAAAAGCTATATTACAAAGCATATTGGAACAGATCAAAAAATGATAGATTTAATATTAGAAAGAGCAGAGGAGGTAGAGAATGCAAACTAAGAAAGGCCAATCAATTGAAGATGCAAGTATGAAAATGATTGAAGACGAGATCGGATCACATAATTATAATGAAAAGGAATGGCCTATTGTAAGAAGAATAATTCATTCTACTGCAGATTTTGATTTTGCTGATAAAAATAGGCTCATTTTTCAAAAAGATGCAATAGAAAGTGGCATGAATGCTTTAAAAAATGGATGCAGCATTGTAGTAGATGTTAATGGAGTAATAGGTGGGCTCAATAAACAAAATCCAAAAGATTTTGGTAATGAAATAGTTTGCAACATATCAAAACCAGAAATTATGCAACAAGCAAAAGATGAAGGTAAAACACGTTCTCAAGTTTCAATGAGAATTGCAAAAGACGAGATTGATGGAGGTATAGTAGCTATAGGAAATGCACCAACTGCATTAATGGAGGTAATTGAAATGGTTAATGAAGGAATAGTAAAACCGGCATTGATCATAGGAATTCCAGTTGGTTTCATCTGTGCCCCAGAATCAAAAGAAGCATTATCAAAGTTGGAAGGAACTCCGTTCATAACTAACTTAGGAAGAAAGGGCGGAAGCTCTTCAGCTTCAGCAATAATTAATGCAATTTTTAAATTAATTAGAGCAGAGTCATCTACGTAAGATTATTGCTCTAAGTCATAAACTAGAATATCTTAAAAAATCTAAACTATTTGTTAAAATAATCAAAGGCGAGATTGGAGAGCTTGAAAGGCTCAACCAACCTCATGAAGAATGGAGAGTTCCGTTCTTCAGTTATACGTTTTGTTAGTAATTTTTCAACTAACGCGATTTTGGAATCAAACGTAAAAAACTACAAGCATAGTGACCTATAAAATAAACGGTAGCGTGTAGTAATTGTGTCCAATATAAAATCAAAAAGCAATTTGTATTATTTACTTCCAGCATTTGGAAGCATAATTGGTGGACTAGTTGCCATGATTATCTTAAGAAAACAAGGTCGTCAATACGATAAACTAGGTAGGAATTGTGTTATTCTTGGAATTATTGCATCAGGATTTGCCATAGGCATGGATTATGTTAATAGCACATATGAAATTCCAATGATTGAGGATTACCTAAACCCTAATGGAATGTTTGATATTCTCAGTTGGTTTGGCGGTACAAGTGTCTATGTCTTTCCTCCAATTGTAATTCTATATTGTGTAATTGCTAAAATTATAAACAGAAATTAAATTATCTACGTGATTCATTTAGACAATTCTTTACAAAAATTTCAGCATAGTTAGAACTATCAAAATAAAGATGACCGTATGAGGCAAGTGTATTATTTTGAATTAGTCCATCTTGATGATTTGTTATTCCCTCTCCAACATCTAAATTAAAAGCAAATTTAGAATCAGATGATACAGATTCTAATTGAGAATAATGAAATTCATGACCGCGAAATGCATGTAAACTATCAGATAAAATATTTTTAGAAGACAACTTTCCTTTTGTGTAATTTAATCTCATTTTTTTTGTCATTGTTGTTTCCGCATCAAATAAACCAACCATTTTGAATTTTTTCTTATCATTAGTAATAGATTTGGTTAGATACATCAAGCCTCCACATTCAGCATAAATAGGAAAATTATTTTCAGATAATTTTTTGATAGATTTTTTCATAATTTGATTTTTTGCAAGATCATTTCCTAAAATTTCAGGAAATCCACCTCCAATGTATAATCCGTCACATTTTGGAAATTTTTTATCTTTGATTGGACTGAAAAAAGTTAATGATGCACCTTCACGCCGTAATGCATTCAAATTATCATCATAATAGAAATTAAATGAATTATCTAAAGCAACTGCAATTTTTACTTTAGTTTTTTTATAATTACTTTTAATATTTTTAGGCAAAGGAATAGGATTTTTGATGATTTTGATGATTTGATCAATATCTAATGATTCTGAGATGATTTTTGAAGTTTTTTCAAGTTTATTTTTTAAAATTTTATTATCATATGTAGATATCAATCCAAGATGTCTTGATTCTAAATTTAAGGTAGGATTTTTTGGAATTACACCGATAATAGGTAGTTTTGTTTTTTCTAAAGCATCTCTACAAAGAATTTCATGTTTTTTACTTCCAATTTTATTTAAAATAATTCCAACAATTCTTGATGTTCTATGGAATTTTTTGAAACCTAAAGCAGTTGCACCGATAGAACGAGAAGTTTTACTTGCATCCAATACTAAAATTACAGGAGATTTTGTAATGGATGCAACATGGTGAGTACTAGCATGATTAGAAGATCCCTCAAATCCATCATAATACCCCATCACTCCCTCAATTATTGAAACATCAGAATTTGAATGAGAAACAAAACTATCCAAAACTTGTTTTTGGCCCATTAACCATACATCAAGATTGTATGTTTCATTTTTTGAAATAGATGAAAGATAACTAGGATCTATGTAATCAGGACCAACTTTGAAAGGTTGGACAGAAAAACCTCTTTTTTGTAAGGCATAGATAATTGAACATGTGATCGATGTTTTACCAACACCGCTAGTTGCACCGGCTAAAACAATTCGAGGTATTTTCAATGTATGTTTAGAATTTTTTTTTTATTTAAATTAATACATTAGAAGAATAACGAATGTTTTTACTGATAAAAATTAATGACTAATTGTGGAAAAAGATGGTTTAACTATTGTTTATACAGGAAAAGGTAAAGGAAAAACAACAGCAGCACTAGGAATCGCATTAAGAGCTACAGGGTATAAAAAGAAAATATGCATGATTCAGTTTATCAAAGGTTCATGGCATTATGGTGAAATGGATTCATCAAAGAGACTGGAACCAGAATTTGAAATGGTTGCGATAGGTAAAGGATTTGTTGGCATAATAGATGATAAAAGTCCAAAAATAGATCACCAAGAAGTTGCTAAAGAAGCAATTAAAATTAGTAATGAAAAAATTCAATCAGGTAAATACGATATAGTGATTTTAGATGAAATAAATTATGCAGTAAATCTTAATTTAATTTCACTTGATGATGTTTTAGAATTGATTAAATCAAAACCTCAAAAAATGGATTTGATATTAACAGGTAATTATGCAAAAGACGAGGTAATTGAAGCTGCAGATTTAGTAACAGAAATGAAAGAAATTAAACATCCATTTCAACGTGGTATTAAAGCAAAAGAAGGGATTGATTTCTAACGAGCAACATTAATTTACACATTGGGAAGTTTTAGAAGAATTGTCTACTGAAATTCAAGAAATGCCCGAACAAGGTGAAATTATTCTAGCCACAGTAACTAAAGTAATGGATCATGGGGCATACGTTACATTAGATGAATATGACGATATTCAAGGGTTTTTACACATTTCAGAAATAGCACCAGGTTGGATTAGATCAGTAAGTAGATTTGTCAAAGATGGTGAGAAAAAGGTTTTACTTGTAAAGAAAGTAAAATCAAATGATATCGATTTATCATTAAAACAAGTTTCAAAAGATCAAAAGAAGCAGAAACTAAAAGAGGTTAAAAAATATGAAAAAGGCAAAACATTATTAGAAAATCTTCAGGAAAAAACAAAATTAACAGATGAAGAAATTGAAAAAATAGAAGATAAAATGTATACACAATTTGATTCAGTTTATGATGGATTCATGGAAATTGCAAGAAATGGAATCAGTATAATTACAGATCTTAAATTTACAAAAAAAATTACAACTGCACTTGAAGAAATTTGTTCAAAAATTAAACTTCCATCAGTAGAAATTAGAGGAATCATGGAAATAACAAATAACAAGTCAAATGGGGTTGAAATAATTAAAAAAACACTATTAGATATAATAAAAAAAGATTCAACAATGGATATTACATATTTGGGAGCACCAAAATATAGAATATCAATTACTTCTGAGAATTTTAAAGCTGCTGAAAAATCATTAAAACCAATAATTGAAGAAATTAAAACAGACATAGAAAAGAAAAAGGGTTTATTCAAATTTACAAGAGAAGATTCAAAGAAAACACGAGAAAATTAAAATGAGATTTCTATTAAGAAAATGTTCAAAGTGTGCTCATTATACATTAAAAGATAAATGTCCAAAGTGTAGGGAAGAAACAAAATCTGTACATCCAGCTAAATTTTCACCAGATGACAAATACATGAGATATAGATTAGCAGAAAGATATTCTTAAACTTAATTCCTTAGATTCTTACTAAATCTTTAGTAAACTTGTGCATTATAATTGGTCTATCTTTTACAATAACTGAATCTTCTATTCTGATTCCAAATTTATTTGCTAGATATACTCCAGGTTCCACAGTAATTGCCATATTTTCTTTTAATTTAGTATTACTTCGATAAGAAATAGTTGGAAGTTCATGTACTTCTAATCCAATTCCATGTCCAGTTGAATGAATGAAATATTGACCATAATTTTTTTCTTCAATGTATTTTCTACATGCAGCATCAACATCGCTAGAATCAACATTTGGTTTAACAGACTTAAGACCAAGTCTTTGAGATTCTTTAACAATTTCATATGCTTCATTTGCTTGAGAAGAAATTTTTCCAAGTGCAAATGTTCGGGTTGAATCAGAAACATATCCTTTGTATCTTAATGTAAGATCAGTTACAATAAGATCACCTTTTTTGAATTTTCTTTGACTTACTTGTGCATGTGGAAGTGCGCCGTTTGGACCTCCAGCAATAATTAAAGGATTTAGTGTAGATGCATAGCCAGTGTCAAACATTCCTTGTTCCATTGCATATGTCATCAAAATTGTTTGTAATTCAGATTCTTTTTGTCCAACTTTAATTTTTTTTGAACAAATTGTAAACATTTCATCAATAATCTTTGAAGCTTTTTTTAAGATTTTAATTTCTTTTTCATCTTTTACAATACGAGCAGCATAAAACGGCTCTACAGATGATTTAATGTGTGGAATTGATTTTTTTAGACTTAACATAGTTGAATAATTTTGGCAATCAGTACAAACAAGATTTTTCTTAATTTTCTGTATCAGTGTGGAGATTAATCCAGATCCACGTTCAGCAGTAATTACATCACAATCTTCTGATTCACTTATTGCTCTTCCAACCTCCAGTTCGGGAGCAATAATGGTTGTTTTTCCATTTTTTTCAAGTAATCCAATGGCCTCACCCCAAAAACCAGTCATGTAAAATAAATTCTCAGGCTCAAATGTAACTAATGTATCACAATCAATCTTTTGAGCATGTTTTAGAAGATTTTTTCTTCGTTGCTTCATATCAAAATATTGTATATTCTTAATTTATGTATGATGTAAAGTTTGTATAAGGAATTTAAAAAAAAATAGCGTGTCAGAAGAAAAGAAGAAAGTAGTTGCATTGCTTTCTGGCGGTTTAGACAGTCAACTTGCAGTAAAAATGATGCAAAAACAAGGATTCGAAGTTTCAGCTGTTGCAATTAAAACTCCATTTTGTGATTTTGATTGTGGCAGAGGATGTGGTTTTGAAATTAGAGAAAGGGCAGATGATCTTAATGTAAATTTAAAAACAGTTTATCTTGGTGACGAATACATTGAGATGTTAAAACATCCAAAGCACGGAATTGGTGCAGGATTTAATCCATGTGTGGATTGTAGAACAATGATGTTTGATGCTGCAAAAAAACATATGGAAGAGATCGGTGCAGAATTTATTATTTCAGGTGAAGTATTGGGTCAACGTCCAATGAGTCAACATGCACCATCATTAAATATTATTGAAAAAGAATCAAATTTGACTGGAAAAATTGTCAGACCATTATCTGCAGGATTATTGCCACCGACAGATGCTGAAAAAAGTGGTTTAATTAAAAGAGAAAATCTTGGAATGATTAAAGGAAGACAAAGAAAAATTCAAATGCAAATGGCTAAAGAATACGGTATTGAAAATCCACCAAATGCAGGTGGAGGTTGTTTGTTAACTGAACCACAATTTGGAGTTAAAGCTAAAGATTTGTTTGATCATATAGAAACTCCAACAATTAATGAGATTGATTTGTTAAAAATTGGAAGACACTTTAGATTAGATGAGGAAACAAAATTTGTCATTGGAAGAAACAAAGATGAAAATGAAATGATTAAAGCATTAGCATTACCTGGAGATATTTTACTTGAAGCTAAAGATTACGTAGGACCAATTTCAATTTTACGTGGTAAGAATGCAAAATTGCATGTAAACTTTGGATCATCTGTAACTTTAAGATATTCAGATGCACCAAAAACTGAAAAAAATATTATTTCTATTAAAAATGGGGATTCAGAAGATGAAATTAGTGTAGAGTGTGCAGAAGAGCAATCTTATCTTAAATTTAGAATGTAGGCGTAAAAAATTTAAAAAATTAAAGAAGAGTTTTTGAGGGAGTAGATCTTTTTCAATCATAATGCAAAAGCAAGAAAATACCACATATCTAAAAGCAATTACAATTAGAGATGCTAGTGATGTCCATTCTATTAAAGAGGACATCAAAAAAGGAATAATTTTAATTCTCAGAGTTACTCCATTGGCACAAAAAGATGTGGATCAATTGCGTAAAGTGGTTGAAGAATTGTATTCAATTGCAAAAACAGCAGATGCAGATATTGCAAGATTGGGTGAAGAGAGAATCATTGTCACTCCATCTAGTATAAAGATCTGGAAACCAGAATACGATTTAAAATAATTTTATTGCTTCTTGAACTTGAGGGTAATGAGCTGCAAGTTTGTATGTTCTTCTAATATTCATAGCAAGATTTTCAGATTTTGAACGTTCTCCGTGGTTAACTAAAACACGACGAAGTTTTGGTCTTAGTCTTTTTACAAATGACATTAATTGGTTATAATCACTATGTCCACTAAATCCATCTAGTTTTTCAACACTACAGTTAACAGCAACAATTTCAACCTTGCCTTCTTTTCCCAACATAGAAACTTGTTTAGAGCCATCAAGAACTCTTCTTCCCATAGTTCCATTTACTTGATAAGAAACAAACAGGACCTTATTTTTTTTATCTGGAGCAATATTTTTGAAGTATTCTAAAACAGGACCGCCTTCTAGCATTCCAGATGTTGCTAAAATAATACATGGCGAATTTTCTCTCATTGGTTCTTCTCTAGCATCGGAATGCTCAATATTTGTAAAGTATTCAGAATCAAATGGATTATCATCAGTTTCTAAAATTTTCTGTTTTAATTCTCTTGCAAGATATTCAGGATAAGATTCATGGATAGCTGATGCTTCAGAAATCATTCCTTCAGTAAAAACTGGAGCCTCAACCATTTCACCAGATTTCATATAATGATCAATTACCATCATAATTTCTTGTGCACGTCCAACTGCTGGAATAGGTATCAAAACTTTTCCTCCGTCTGCCAAAGTGTTGTTTACAGCATTGATAAAAGAAGATTCTACCTGTTGTCTAGTTGGCTGAATATCCTCGTTAAGACCATAAGTACTTTCAACCAATAATGTTTCTACTCTTGGGAAATTCCAACTAGCAGCTTCAAATAAAATACTTTTTCCAAATTTAATATCACCTGAATAAACAAAATTATGATCACCATTACCAATATGAAAATGACACAATGCAGAGCCAAGGATATGTCCGGCATTAGCAAGAACCAATTTAATATCAGGAGAAATATCAGTCACAGTTCCATATGGCAAAGTGATTGTTTGTCGCATCACTTGTTTTACATCTCGTTCAGCATAAATCGGAGTTCTGCCTTGGGCGGCTGCGACTTTAATTGCATCTAATTGAATTAAATTCATCATGGGCAATGTTGGCTCACTACAATAAATTGGACCTTTATAGCCATATTTGCACAATGCTGGTAAGAATCCAGTGTGATCCAAATGAGCATGTCCAATAACTACAGCATCAAGTTCATCTAATGTAATATCTAAAGAATCAAGTCTTGGATATGCATCCATTGGAGAACGAGCGCCAGGATTAATTCCACAGTCAATTAAAATTTTACTTTCTGGTGTAGACAATAACATTGAAGATCTACCTACTTGACCAAAACCACCAAGAGTATGTAGAGTTACTTCAGTTCTTTGAGATATTCTAGATCTAAAAATATCATCACCGACTTGTTTCATTTGTTTACTTCTTTCAGCAGAAGCTTGTTTCAGAGTTGCATTAATTGTTTGAATAGTACGTGATGGGATAGTAGTAGCTTTTCTAATTCGTAATCTCCAACCTATTTTTTCAGTAAGATCAACATGATTGAATTCTTTTGCATCTCTTTGCAATAACCAAGGTCTTTTTGCTTCAATAGAAACTTCACCAGTGGATGAATCAAATAAAGTTCCTTGTAGATTTGCTTCTTTTGGAACAAATTCTGTAATAATTTTTCTACATTCATCTTCTGGTTTTCTAATAGATTCATCAGTGCGAATTACAATACGTTTTTTAATTATATTTACAAGATTTGAAATTGTTTCATTATGTTCTAAGAGATATCTAGGAGAATTTGTATAAAGTGCAATTCGCGGTCCCTCATATTCTATTTTTGTAATACTTGCTTCTTTGGGCATACTTTGCAGTATGGTGGCCATTATATTCTGGCTACTAGGAGGTAATTCTTTTGGAGGTTGTTTTTTTTGCATTAAATCACTAAAGTTCAAGAACTGATTTCTTTTGCTCATCAGTCAAAAGACGGAATCCATTTTTATCCATTGTTGCGATGTTAATTCCATCACCTGTACCAATGTTTCTAACAATTGCAGCTTTAACAGCTCGTAAAGCTACTTTTTTTGCCTCTTCAACTGTGAGGTCATTTCTATATTCTTCTTCAAGTAGACCATAAGCTACAGGTGATCCACTACCAGTTGTAACATAAGATTTTTCTTCAACAGAACCAAACATATCAACATTAAACAAAGCAGGACCATTTGCATCATATCCACCAAGTAAGATATCAGCCATGAATGGATATCCTCTATTTTGATGAAATATCAATGAACATAGTCTTGCAAGAGAATGAATAGAAATAGAATTTTGTTTATCGACCCTGTGTAAATTAGAATGATATCGTAGAACGTCAACAATATTTTGTGCATCTGCAACACCTCCAGCCAAAGTTAAACCAGCATGTAGGTCAATTTGCTGGATTTTCATGGTATTGTTATTTGCTATAAAATATCCTGCACTAGCCCTCATATCCGCACATAAAACAACGCCATCCGTAGCCTTGATACCTACAGTGGTAGTCCCGTGCAAAATTTTTTCTTCAACATTGTTTGACAAAATACACCTTTTAAGATAATGTAAGTGGAATGTCACCCTTTTAAATAACTTTTTGATCCTTTGAAATGATAAATAATGATAAAAAATGAAGATCGCATGCAGTCACATACAATGGAATTGCCAAGACTTATTGAAATTGGTGAAAAAAATATAGCTGATTTTGGAAAATTTCTAAATTCAGTAAATAACCCAAAAAAGGTTTCATTGATATCTGGAATAAATGTTAAAAAAGTCTTAAAAAATAAAATAGAAAAATCATTAAAAAATAATAAAATTCAGTTTGTTTGGCACACGTCAATAGACAATCAGATTAAATCAATTAATAAAATTGAAAAAGATGTTAAAAAAGATAATTCGAATTTAATTGTAGGAATTGGAGGTGGTCGCTCTGTAGATACTGCAAAACTAATTTCATATAATTTATCCATACCATTTGTAAGTTTACCAACTGCTGCATCACATGATGGAATGGCAAGTCCATTTGTCTCTATAAAGAGTGATAAGCCTCATTCAATAATAGCATCTGCACCTATGGGTGTTTTTGTAGATATCGATATAATTAAAAAAGCACCAGCAAAATTGTTAGCTAGTGGTTGCGGAGACCTTATTGCAAATATCATAGCTGTAAAAGATTGGCAATTAGGACATGAGAATAAGAAAGAATACTATGGAAGATATGCAGCAGATTTGGCAATGATGAGTGCAAAAATTGTCATGGAAAATTCTACGGAATTTGCAAAAAAAGGACTAGATGCTCGTGTAATTGTAGAGGGATTGATTAGCGCAGGGGTTGCATCGTGTATTGCAGGCAGTAGTAGGCCATGTTCAGGTGCAGAGCATCTTTTCTCACATGCACTTGATAAAATTGCGCCAGGTATTGGACTTCATGGAGAAAAATGTGGTCTTGGATCTATAATGATGGCAAAATTACAAGGACAGGATTGGGAAAAAATTACTAAAACATTAAAAGATGTCGGAGCTCCAACTACAGCAAAAGAAATTGGACTTGAATCAGAATTAATTATTGAAGCATTAATTATTGCACAAGGATTAAGACCAGAACGATATACAATTTTAAAACAAATCAAAATGACTAAGAAAAAAGCATTAGATCTTGCAAAAATTACTAAAGTAATTTAGTTTAAGCAGTTTTTTGTTCAGAAGTTGATTCAGGTTTCTTTGCAGGGGCCTGCTTGTTGACATGGGTTTCAACAAAACTAATTTTTTCTAAAGTTTTAACAAATTTGAAAATATCCATTTGAATGAAATGTTTCATGATTTGTAAACCATCAGCACGTAAAATTTCTTCAGGAATTGTAATACTTCCTTCTTTATCTTTTAAATCAAAAGCAATTTTTGTATCTTCTACTGGAAGTCTTTCTTTTAAAATTGCATCAACTTTATCATTAGCAGAATCAAGTGATTTTAGTACATTAACATCAAATAGAATTGTTTTTCCTGCAAATCTATGATTAAAATCCATTTGTACTCTACCAGAGCCAATATAACGAATAATTCCTCTTTTATTGTCGACTTCAATTGAATCACCAACTGAAACTTTTTCTGCATCTTCACCTAATTTTCTAATAGGAATCATTCTAACTTTTGTAGAATCTCTTTCACCAAAACCTTTGTCAGGAGTAACTTCAACTGTTAATTTATCACCAACAGATGTTTTTGCTAGTGCTTCATCAAATCCTTTTAGAACAGGATAGGACGTTTCACCAATAGAAACTAATTTTGGATGATACTTGACATTTTCTTGATGAAGTGAATGTGTTTTTGCATCTGCTTCAATAGTAGTATCAAAAACCTCATCACTGTCTTTTACTTTTGCAGTGTAATCAACTAGAATTAATGAGCCTTTATCAAAAGTCAATAGGTTTGTCTTAGAATTTCCTTATATTAGTTAAACGTTCTTAAAATTAAGAAGGGTTAGGAAGAGCCTTTAGTTTATCGTCTGCTATTTTTAGACCTGCTTGTAAGTCAGTATCATAGCCCATCATGGATAAAGTTGATCCGATTCCAGAAATACATCTCATGACATGGGATGCATTAATTTCGCCCATACATCCAACTCGGAAGACTTTACCTTTTAGATTACCAAATCCACCTGCGACTAAAATTTTGAATTTTTTAGCTAATGTTTCACGGAATATTTTATCTTCCAATCCATCTAGATAATTTAATGCGATAACTACAGTTGAACGTGAGTCTTCTTTTGCAAATGGTGTCAATCCAAGTGCAGATAGTCCAGAATACAATGCATCAGAACATGTTCTATGACGTTGAATTCTTTGTTCTATTCCTTCTTCAAACATAATTCTCATTGCTTCTCTGTATGCATAAAGAATAGGCAATGCAGGAGTAAATGGAGTGTGTTTTGCTTCATCGTAGTATTGAAAATATCTTGGTAAATTGAAGTATGTAGTATTTGGAGGGTTAGCTTCCATGTATTTTCTAGTTCTTGGATTAATACAAATTGGTGAAATGCCTGGTGGACATGCAAATGTTTTTTGTGCACCAGTCATTGCAATGTCAATTCCCCATTTATCCATGTGAAGTTCTTCACCACCTACAATAGAAACTCCATCTAAAACATAATAGGAATCATTTCTTGAAGTTAGATCTTTAATTCTATCAAGATAATTTATCATAGTTCCTGTAGAAGTTTCATTCCAAACACAGTAGAATGCTTTAACGTCTTTGTTATTATCAAAAGTTTCTTTGACTTGATCAAATGTAGGATTAACCCCTGGATCAGTTTTAATTCTAATTGTTTCTCCTCCAGCCCACTCTATTGATTGAGCTAAACGAGTACTAAATTCACCATTTACAGGTATGATTACTTTATCACCTTTTTTAATTAAATTTACAACAGAACATTCTACAGCACCAGTACCAGAAGCAGATAGACAAACAGCATCTCCCTGAGTATCAAAAATTTTCTTTGTATTGTTTACACATTCTTCATAAAGTTTTACAAAATCATCACTTCTGTGATTAATAGATGGAGTAATCATTGATCTAGTGACACGTTCAGGAACATTTGTAGGACCTGGTAACATTACTAAGTATTCCAAAATATCTTCAAAATTGGTTTCACTCAGGCTTATTTATAATTAAAGAATTTTTAGCCTATTTTTTCCATCTAAATTTTCTAAAACATGTTTAGTTCCAGAAGGAACAAGATCATCCCATTTTTGATCGCTTTTAATTAAATCTCTAATTCGGGTACCAGATAATTGATCTCTTTTTAAAAAGGGAATTGGAATTACTCTAACTGTTCTTTTTGAATATAGATGATCAGTTAGTGGATCATTTGAAAAAACAGTATCAAATTTGGGAACAATAGTATCAATTTTTTCAATCCATTTTACATGGTTATCCACATCAGGAATAAAATAAATTGTAATTTTATTTTTTATTGAATCATCGATTGAAGATAGAATCATTTTCTTTCTTTCTTCAGCAGAAAAAGGATTACTTTTTTCAATAGATTTGTTTGAGCTACCTAAGCCCAACCACAAGTTATCTACTTTGGATGATGCAAATTTTAATGCTTCAAGATGGCCTAAATGAAATGGTTGAAATCTTCCTATCAACAAACCATTCATACAAAATATAAGAAATATCTTTTTAAAAAACTATCATAAAGAGTCCAAACTAGTAAAAATATGGATTTTTTAAAAATTAATGGAGGGCACGGTGAAGGTGGTGGGCAAATTATACGCTCAGCAATTACATTATCATGTATTACAAAACAACCAATTCATTTAGAAAATATTAGAAAAAATAGAAAAAAGGAAGGACTAAAACCACAACATCTTACTGCAATTCAAATTTTACAAAAAATTTCAAAAGCAGATGTAATTGGAGCTAAAATAGGTTCTACAGAACTTAAATTTATTCCAGGTAATGTAGAAAATTTAGAATTAATTGAAGATGTTAAAACGGCAGGAAGTATTTCGTTAATCTTACAAGTGCTAATTCCTGTTGTATCTATTTCACAAAAAAAACTTACTTTAATAATTAAAGGCGGTACAGATGTTCTTTGGAGTCCATCAATGGATTATACTCAACATGTACTCAAAGAAGCATATTCTAGAATGGGAATAGAATTTTCAATTGAAATAATAAAACGTGGATACTATCCAAAAGGCAGCGGGGAAGTAAAATTGGAAGTATACCCATCAAAAGTTAAATCATTAGTACTTTCTAAAAGAGAATCAAACAATTTAAAATTAAAATGTACATTTTCAAAAATTTCAATAGATGTGATTAAAGAAAAAATAGAAAAGATTAAAGAAAAAATTAGAAAAGCAAATTTTAATGTAGAAATTGAAATTAAAGAAGAGGAAGCAATAGATTCGGGAGCATCATTATTAATTTACAGTATTGATAAAAATTCAATTATGGGAGTAGATGGATTATTTAATAATAAAAATAAAAATTTTGATTTAGATTTTGAGAAATTTATTAACAATTCACTAGGGGTAGATGAAAGTTTAGCAGATATGTTAGTAGTACCTGCAAGTTTGGGCATAAACAAAACAGTATTTCAAGTCAAAGAAATTACAAAGCATTTAGAAACAAATCTGTTCGTAACATCAAAAATTACAGGCTGTAAATATGGAATTGGAAAAACATCAGAAGGTTTTGAAGTAATTATTCAAGGAGTATCAAACTCCAGCATCAAGTAAAGATGCTAAAAATAAAATTACTAAAGATAAAACCACAGTAACTTCTCCAAGAATAATAATTTTTTTTCTCAATTGTTGTATTTCAGGTTCAGACATTTGATTTGACATAATTTTTTCTTCAACATCTTTGCGAATTACTCTAACATGTATTGCATATATGATAATTAATATAATTACAAGTATAATTTTAATAGTTAAAAACTGACCATAACTTGTTTCAAAAAGAATATTTGGTTTACCAAGTATCAAATGAGAATTATACAATCCAGTTGCCATCATAATAAGTAATGCAGGTACAGCAATTTTGTTAAATCTTTTTCCAACTCTAATCATTATTTGCATTCTTTCTTGAAGAGAGTTTGTCATAGTTTTTAGAAGTGGAGAAAATACAATTCCAATAAAAAGTGAACCGCCAACCCATATTGCAGCTGAAACAAGATGTATCCAAGTAAGAATTGCTTGCTCTATTGCAGCCATGCTATACCAAATATCATATCAAATATTATGTATTTGGATCTTGATAACGTTTTTACTTGTAGGTTAACAATTAAAACTAGATGGCACTTCAAAGTAGACTGACAGTTTATGCAGCAATTGTTGGTTGTTTAGGTTTAATGGCAGGTATTGTTTACTATGCTAGCTTAGATAATGTCTCACTTGAACAAGTTCAAGTTGAATTGACAGATGTTGCATTAAGAGAAGCTGGTGAGAGTGAAGCAAAACTTACTCTCACATTTATTGTAAAAAATTCTAGTGAAAAAACATTCGTAGTTCCAGTAATTGAATATCAACTCTATGGTGATGATGTGCTATTAGGTTCTGGAAAATACTCGACAGAAGATGTCGCATTGCCTGGAAGAGCACAAATTTTTGGAGGTGCAGAAGTTCCTATAAAAAATACATTTGTTCTGAATAAAGATGAAATAACTTCAGAAATTTATCAATCCGTAATAAATAATGAAATAAGTAATTTTGTTGCTGAAGGCATGATTATCACTCAAAGTACATGGAGTGTTGCTGAAACTGAATTTAGAACAGAAAAATAATAAAAAGTGGGCCTAATGAGATTCGAACTCATGATCACTGCCATGTCGAGGCAGTATCCTAACCAGCTAGACTACAGGCCCATTGAAGTTCAAAGCAAGGTCATGACATTATTAAGGTTTAAGAAAAGAAAGAGTGAATAAAAAGAGAAAATGAGTGTAAATATTGGAAGATGATTTTACTGATGAAGAAAAAGAGGGATTCTACAAGGCAATTTATTCAAGAAGGGATGTCAGATCGCATTTTATATCAAAACCAATTGAAGATGAAAAATTATCCAAAATCCTCCATGCAGCACATCATGCTCCATCAGTAGGTTTTTCTCAACCTTGGAATTTTATTTTAATTAAAGATCAGAAAACTAAGAAAAAAATTAAAGAGTCTTTTGAGGAAGAGAAAAAACGTTCATCACAGATAGTTGAAGAACCAAAAAAATCAAAGTATCTGTCATTTAAGCTAGAAGGCATCTTGGAATCTCCTGTTAATCTCTGTGTTACATACGATCCATCAAAATTTGGTCCATTTGTGATAGGTAGATCAAGTATTCCAGAAGCAGGAATATACAGCGTATGTTGTGCAATCCAAAATTTATGGTTATCAGCAAGAGCTGAAGGAATAGGACTTGGTTGGGTAAGTATTCTTTCAAATGAAATTCTAAAGCAAACGCTGGGATTACCAGAGCACGTAGTTCCTATTGCATATCTATGCCTAGGTTATGTTAATGAATTTGCAGATAAGCCAGATCTTGAAACTGCAGGTTGGCTACAAAGATTGAATCTAAAAGATGTTGTTTACTATGAAAAATGGGAAGAGAGAGAGAATTTGGATTGGAAAGAAATTCAAAGCATGATTCAAAGTAAATTTGATTAGGCTTAAATAATTTAGAATATTTTTTCTGCTGGGCTTGTAGCGCAGAGTCAATTTTGACGCGTAGCATGGATAGCGCAGTAGCTTCCTAAGTTTCGGGTCGGGGGATCGAAGCCCTCCAAGCCCATTTAATTTTAAAAATTGTAGGGATTAAATACAAAGAGGGAGCTAAAAAATTATGAAGATAGTTGTCATTTCAGCTAGTCCTAGAAAAACTGCAAATACGCAGATAATTATGAAATATGTTAACGAATATACAAAATCAAAAAATTCAGATACAAAATTCATCAATCTTTCAGATGGAGAAATTGAATGTTACAGAGGATTTGATGTAGAGTATAATGAAGCAACTAAAAATGCTGCAAAAGACATCATGGAGGCAGATGTATGGTTAATTGGCTCGCCTATCTATAATTCATTTTTTAGTTCTGCATTAAAAAATCTCTTTGAATATGTTGATTATAAAAAAACAGAAGGTAAAGTTGCAGGTATGGCAATTTTGGCTGCTGGAAATATTGGTTTTGTTGATGTTCAAACAGTGATCACACAACTGTTATCGTACTTTAGAGTAATTACAAATCCAAAAGCAGTTTATCTGACTACAGAAATATTTGCAGATAATCAAATTTCAGACGAAGATGCTAAAACTAGATTAAAAGAAATGGTTGATGAAACTCTACAAATTGCATCTAAATTACAAAAATAATTCATTGATAGTTTTGTAAAAGTCAAATAGCATATCGATAAACTAACAATATTGAATTTAAAAAAAGATCCAACTGAATTGTGTTCATGCAAATGTCATTACGGTGGCGCTGTAAGTTGTCCTGGATGCAAAAAGAATCACGGAACAGTCACTTGTGAGTGTAAAGATTGAAATTATTTTCTTTTAGAGGATAATATTTTCAGATTAGCTAATTCAGATTTTAATGATTCAATTTGGACAAGAGTTTTTAAATTTAAAATTTCTTGATTTAATCTTTCAATTTCACTATCTTTTAGTTCTACAGACGACTTTAGTTCATCTAATTCTTCTGATAACTCATTTTGAATTTCTTTTATTTCTGAAAGATTGATTGTTTTAGGAACTTCAACTTGAACTGTTTGGGTGTTAGTCAAGCTTTTTTTTTGGTGTACTTCATGTGCATGAGAATGATTAGTTGCATAATCTGCACTTTTTTGAGATAACCAACAAGTCAGCACCATAAACCACATAATTGGAACTGCCATGATAAAGACGAAGTTTATTGTTGGTGCATAATCGTAAAATGGTGGCCAAAGACCAGTTAAAACTATAGCAAATGCACCAGATACAATTGTAGCTAAATGATTACGTGCATATCCCATGATTAATTTGAAAAATTCATTCTTTATAATAGTAATGCCAATAATCAGAAAATAAAAGGAGTTAAAAAGAAAAAGTAGTCGAATTTATTCGTCTTCTTCAGGGGTAGCAGCGACTTTAGGCATATCAGATTGTAAGACTTGGATCTTTTGTAATAATTCAGTTCTTAGATCCCTTGCAACCCTTCTCACTGTAGGTCTTGGAACACCAAGCTCATCAACTACTTTTGTATAGATGTCTTGTTTGTCAGTTACTCCATTGTCAAGATAGGAATTAATTGCTTCTTTAATTATCGTGCTTTGGTTTGTACGACTCAATGTATGTAACTTGTAATTGTTCTATATAACACTATAACTCTAGAACTTAGAAAAATGTAAAAAATAAATTTTTAATAAAAAAAATAAAATTAAAAATGTAAAAAACACAGTATAAAAAAATTAGAATAATTTTACAAGAAGACTTTTATGATATTCTAATGTGCAAAAAAATATGAGTACAGTAAATATTGAAACTAATCACGGCAATATTTCATTTGACCTCTTACCCGAACTAGCTCCTGAAACTGTAAGAAATTTTGAAAAATTAGTTAGAGATGGATTCTATAACGGTACATTATTTCATAGAGTAATTCCAGGATTTATGATTCAAGGTGGAGATCCTAATACAAAAACAGACAACAAAGGTTCTTGGGGAATGGGAGGTCCAGGATATAGTATCAAAGCTGAATTTAGTTCAAGATCACATTTACGAGGTATTGTTTCCATGGCCAGATCACAAGACCCTAACAGCGCAGGCTCACAATTCTTCATAGTAACATCAGATAGTGCATTTTTAGATAGAGAGTATACTGTATTTGGACAAGTAAAAGAGGGAATGGATGTTGCAGATAAAATTGTAAATGTTCAAAAAGATGGAAATGATTGTCCATTAGATAAAGTCCAAATGGTAAAAGTTACTTTAGAATAAATGAATAGTCAAATTTACTTAATTGTATTAGTTTTAGCTCTGATTACAGTAATTCCTGCATCTAGTGCTCAGTTATCATTAGGAGCAGAAGCAAATCAGAAATTAATTGAAGTGAATTTAAATAAATCAGAGATAATTAATGTAAAACACGTTATTGCTGCTTCAAGTATTCCAGTAAGTGTAAATTTGTTTGACGGAGTTATCTCAGAAAGTATTACAGTTACAAATGATAACGGGGATGAAAAGCAATTTGGATTGGCGGATAATGGACAGAGAAATGCATCCATAACAATTTTTCCTACAAAGTCAAATACAATTATTAAATATGATTTAGAAGATGCATCTACACTCTATGATAATTTGTGGACAGTGAGGGTTGGATACTCTGAAACATTTTCTGTTTTATTTTCTAAAGAAATAGATTTACTTTTTCTTAATAATAGCATAATAAAATTAGGAGATAAAAAGGGAATTTCAGCAAATCATGGAGGCGATGTAGTAATACAGTATTATGATAAAATTCCAAAAATAACAGAAGAGGTTGAATTGGAAGAGGAAAAATTTAATGTAGAAATTATAACAAATTCTAAAATTGATAAATTTAATTTTGAACAAGAATCAAGAAGTATTACTTTTCAAGTAAATCAAAAAAATAAATTTGTAACAGTAACTATGGAAGAAAAGTTGCTAGGTAGTCCATATAGCATATTGTTAAATGATGAAAAAATAAAGTACACTAAATCTGTCAGTAAAGAAAATTATGTTTCACTCAGCATAAAACCACAGGCAGTAGGGGAAATTGTAATTAGTGGTTCTGAATATAATGAAGGATTAACTAAAATTAATACTTCTGCTGGTATTTTACCTGTGGAATCTGAATCTATTCCTAATGATTATTTTGTGTGGCTAGTTTTTGGAGGTGTTTTGATTATTGTTGTGATAGTGGTCATAATTATAATGAGAAAAATTAAAAAATAATCTAATCCCCACCAGAACCGCATGAACAAAAACCATATTCGTCTATTCTAACATCACATACAGCGCATTTCTCGCCATATTCTACTTCCCATGGTTCTTTTCCAAAAAGTTTGAAGTGATCATCAATTTCTATGGGTACTTCACGTTTTTTATCCAATGATCTGTATACATATAGAAAGTATAATTAGATTATCTGAGAAGAACTATGAAAATTGAATGTGGTTGTCATTGTATAAACTGTAAAAGCACAAATCTTGAATCAAATAAAATAGGCATGGCGGAAAAAGACGGATATTTTGATATGCATCACACATGTCAACAATGTAATGTACATTTTGATCATTTAGATGGAGAAATTTTTTCTAGTTGTTTGAAATGCAATTACTCTTTTAAGTAGACAACGGTAATTGTTCAATTGAATAACAAGTTTTATTTTCAGATGAACTTTTTGTGAATTTTTTATCTAAACTCATTTTTACTAAAGCTTTTGAAACATCTAATGTGCCGGTTGCCCACCCATGTTCTCTAAGTTGTTGGACAGTTTCGGTAGCAGTCCTTGGCGAATCAAAAAATTTACTAGTTTCTAAAATTTTTAGTTTTGATTCAATTTCAGTACTAGCTATATGTTTTGGCTCGTTAAATTCAGGTTCAAATGTTTCTACATCATCTAAACATTTCAAAGCATCTTCTGCTGAATTTGGTTTAGAAGTAGAATCCAATTCATATACAATTTTTGCTTGGTTTTCAGGTAAATATTGAGACATATTATCTATAATTTCACCTAGTGTTTGATTGTCAACATAGAAATCTCTGGAATCAACTTCAAGTTCATTTTCACCTAGTTTGAGTTTAATTCGTGCCAATGACAATCATTAGGTTAAATTTGATTTATTAAGATAGCTCTAATGAGATTTAAGATTAAATCAAAAAATTTACACAAGTAATCAGGATTTTTTTTAATTTTAAGTTAAAACAAAATATTTTGATAATCAGTCATGAAATCATCGAAGAAGAAAAGTGTAATTATTTTATTTTTATTACTTGCCAGTATTTTGGGATACTCACAATATCAATCTGCATCAGAAATATCAGTAAACATTTCTGAAAATAAGATCATAAATGAGGATAAAAATAATTTAAATTACAAAATAGAATTAGAATTTAAAAATCCATCATTAGTGATATTACCAGTAGGTGAAACTAAATTTTTTATATTTTATGATAATCAAATAGTAGGTAAAGGAAATTTAGAATCGTTCACACTACATCCAATAAGTAGCAGTCATTCCAGCGCTACTTTTGTAACAGATCAAAAACTAGATGAACCAAAATCTGTAAAAATTTCAGCACTGACAAAATATGATTTATTTGGAATGTCGATAGAAATTCCATTTGATTATCATCCTACAGATGAACAAACAAGGAGATTTATACAACAAAATTAGTTTTTTTTTAAATGCTTACAGTTTTTGGTTCTACAGCTTTAGATACAATTAGAACTCCAACTAAAACTCTAAAAAATGTTTTAGGTGGGGCTGCAACATATGCTGCTATTTCATCAAGTAATTTTGTAAAAACTGGATTAATTGCCGTAGTTGGAGATGATTTTCCAAAAAAGAATCATAACACTATATCAAAATACCTAGATTTACAAGGACTGACAATAAACAAAGGTAAAACATTCCGCTATGATGGAAAATATGATAGTACTCTAAGCACAAGATCTACTTTGAAAACAGAGTTAAACGTACTTGCAAGTTTTAAACCAGTAGTACCAGAAGAATATAAAAAATCACAATTTGTCTATCTTGCAAATAATGATCCAGAACAAAATACTAAATTAATTAAAGAATTTGACAACGTAAAATTTTCAATGTGTGATACAATAGATTTTTGGATATCAACAAAGAGAGATGCAGTAATTAAAATGATAAAAAATGTTGATGCAGTTGTAATCAATGATGAAGAAGCAAGATTGCTAACAAAAGAACATAATTTAATCAAATGTGCAAAAAAAATGAAACAGTGGGGTGCCAAATATATTATAATTAAAAAAGGCGAACATGGTTCTTTGATGTTTTTTGATGATGTAATTTTTCCTACTGCAGGATTTTCATTAGAGAAGGTTGTGGATCCTACAGGTGCAGGTGATTCATTTGCAGGTGCAATGATTGGGTATCTTGCTAGTAAAAAATCAGTAAAAATATCAGACATTAAAAAAGCTGTAGTATATGGAAACGTACTTGGTTCGTTTGCAGTTGAAAGATACGGTTTAGACGGATTACTAAAAATTAGAAAAGGAGATATTCAAAAACGTTTTAAATCATATGAAAAGATGATACAATTCTAAAAAGACTTAAGTTAAATTATTTTTTAAAATAAATCATACCTTGTCAGAAAAAGCAAAAGATAGATTGGATGAAATTTTTAAACTTCAAAAAGATCTATCTGAAATAATCAAATCAGACAGATATCCAAATGACATTGAAGGTAAGATTTCTGCACTGTCTACTGCAATTATGCATGAAGCTGTAGAATTGCA